>OGOQ01000152.1_pt1 | contig 78645 bp, 120 predicted proteins | sample 1552691 | NCBI WGS metagenome assembly OGOQ01 (sample SAMEA2580209, study PRJEB22360) | human gut metagenome | biome: human gut; feature: human-associated habitat; material: faeces | place: Denmark | collected 2008/2010
GATTGAAATGTGTGAAGCTGAAAAGAGATGGCTAGAAGTAAAGTCAAAGGAATGGGAAGCTGAAGGAATAAAAAAAGGAATCAAACAAGGTATTGAGCAAGGCATTGAACAAGGAATTGAACAGGGTGTAGAACTAGGACAGGTTCTTTTGTACAAAACTATGTTAAAGAATGGAATGAGTGTCAATGAGATTTCCAAGGTTTGTTCAATATCTGTTGAGAGTCTAAAACGCGTATTAAATAATTGATATGAAGAGATGAAAAATCTCTTCTTTTCCTATATGCATAATAATAAAGAGGCGAACATTCTAGTGTTCTATACAGGGAAATGCCTTGGAAAACAACTAGTAGAGGTGGACGAAAGGTTCAAATCTTATTTTCATGACTCATTTTAATGAAAAAGATGTGTATAATTTATTCTACATATGTCGAATTGTTTATGTTCAGTCTATTTATGAAGGAACAATCAATGGTTTAGAATTTGCGTAAAAGAAGTAAAAATATTGATGGATGTAGAATGGTTGGATTTATAAGAATTAGAGGAGGAGCTTGAAATGTATCAAAAAATGATGGACAAGGAATTTGGAATTAAAGCTATCGCATTCATCTTCTCAGTAAGTGATGAGTCGATTGAAAAACTGTTGATAAAATAATTATTAAGTCATTCATTATGAATGGCTTCATTATAAAACGGGGGAAATATGAATAAGAATATAAAAAGAATAAGTGTAGTATGCCTATGTATATTATTGAGTGGTTGTAGCATGTTTCAATCAGCTCTGAATGATATCAAGGGCAATTTAGTAGGTAATGGATATACGATCTATACGTATGATAATTATGGTAGTGAAGTCATGGAGACAAGTGGGGATAAAATCAGTATTACAGGTAATGCGGTAGAATCTACTTCTTATGATGAAGATGGACGTGTTGTCCGTGGCTATGAATTATCAAGTGTAATTACGATAACGGTAGACGGAAAAGAAATAGAATCATGTGGAGATACTTGTATTTTTGAACAAAAAGGCTTAACACCGGATGTGGATTTCACACAAGAAGATATTGATTCAAATACACATGGACAAATATCAGACAATACGTCTGTTGCTCGTTTTATCAACAAGTATAAAAATATGTTTGGCAAAGGAAGAATTGTAGTCATTAAATCCCAATTAGGACAGCCAATTGCCGCCTACTCTGGAGATAAGGTGTATTGGAAGATTCCAGATAATTTACCAAAAATGACGAAGCTTATGATTGATGGTAAGGCTTTGTATATTCATAGAGCAAATTTTCAAATCATTGATAAAGAATTATTGGATTAGGAGAAACAAAATGAAACAACAAATTAGTAGTACAAAAGGACCTAAGGCATTAGGACCATATTCAGCAGGGATTGCTTCAGAAGGACTTGTATTTTTATCTGGACAATTAGGTGTGAATACAGAAGGAAATTTGGTTAGTGAAGATGTTGTTGAACAAACTCAGAAAGCCTTTGAAAATATTGGTGTATTATTAGAAGCTTCAGGCTTAACATATGATGATATTGTTAAGACAACCGTATTATTGGATGACATGAATGATTTCGCGAAAGTAAATGAAGAATATGCGAAATACTTTGATGGTATATATCCTGCTCGAAGCTGCTTTGAAGTAGCTGCATTACCTAAAAATGCAAAGGTAGAAATTGAGTGTATCGCAATCAAAAAATAGTTTAAACATATATGTCGTAAATAGAGTTCGTTCTTTGGTGTATTGAAGAATTTTATTGTTGAAAAATCCATGATTTATGGTAGTATATATGAAAGAGAAATTGGATTTGAAAAGGGACTTTTTAAATCCATTTTTTTAAGATCACAAGGAGGATTATATGAACAAAAATTCGTTATTATCCATGAGAGATCTGTCAGTTGAAGACATCTATAGCATTCTTGATGATGCTAGACTTTTTAATAGTTCCTTTAAAGATTGGCAATTACCAATGCAGAAAGCATTGGTTGCTAATCTTTTTTTTGAGGCTTCAACTCGAACACATTTCTCATTCGAAAGTGCACAGCACCAATTAGGATGCCAAGTAGCCGATTTTGCGGCAGGAGCATCTAGTGTCACAAAGGGAGAAACTCTTTATGATACAGTAAAGACATTTGAATCAATTGGGTATGACATGGTGGTGATCCGTCATTCTCAAGATGAGTATTTTAAAGAATTGGAAAATATCAATATTCCAATTTTAAATGCTGGAGATGGTGCAGGAAACCATCCAACACAATGCTTGTTAGATTTACTAACTATGCAAAATGAGTTTGGCACACTAGAAGGCTTAAATGTAGTAATCTGTGGAGATATCTTACATTCAAGAGTGGCTGCCAGTGATAAAGAAGCTTTAGAAAAATTAGGGTCAACCGTTCGTTTTGCCGGACCAAAAGAATGGGAAAGACCTGGCTATCCAACAATTGACTTTGATGAAGCCATTGAATGGGCAGACGTTGTCATGATGCTTCGTATCCAGAAAGAAAGAGGTTCTGGAATGGCCGGTATGACAGATAGTGAATACTTAGAAAAGTATGGTCTTACAAAAGAACGTTATGCAAGAATGAAAGACAAGGCTATCGTGATGCATCCAGCTCCTGTTAATCGTGGTGTTGAAATTGATACGGATTTAGTGGAAGCTGAAAAATCAAGAATTTTTGAACAAATGCACAATGGTATGTTGGTTAGAAAGGCCGTTATTAAACGTGGATTTGGTTTTGCTCCATTCAAGGAGAAAAAATAAGTATGCGTTTAATCAAAAATGGTCAAGTTTTAATTGACAATCGTCTCGAAAAGAAAGATATTTTAATTGACGAAGGAAAGATCATTCAGATTGATGATTCTATCTTGAAAGACTGTGATACAGTGGATGCCACAGGCTTAACTGTAATTCCAGGATTAGTGGATGTACATGTGCATTTTAGAGAACCTGGACACAGTGAAAAAGAAACCATTCATACAGGTAGTTTAGCGGCGGCACATGGAGGATTTACTTCTGTGTTTGCGATGCCAAATGTCATTCCTTTTCCAGATGATGTAGACACAATGAAAGACTATCAACAATTAATCAAAAAAGAATCTGTAGTACATACATATCCATATGCTTGCATTACATTAGAAGAGGCAAGTAAAGAAGTAGTGGATATGAAGGGTATCAAAGAATTAGGTGTACGCTGGTTCAGTGATGATGGTGTTGGGGTAGCTACACCAGAAATCATGAAAGAAGCCATGGAAAAGGCGAAAGAAAATGACTGCATGATTGTAGCTCATACAGAAGATATGAGTTATCGTAGACCAGGGGCTTGTGTACATGACAGTGAAGTTGTGACATCTAAGGGCTGGCTTGGAATCCCAAGTGCCTGTGAAAGTGCACAATTGATTCGTGATTTAGAAATCACAAAAGAAATAGGAAACGCTTATCATGCTTGCCACATTTCAGCTAAAGAAAGTGTAGAAGCATTAAAAAACGCAAAAGAATCAGGTTCGAATGTAAGTGCTGAAGTTACAGTACACCACTTATTATTAGAAGATAAAGATGTGGCTGGACCAAACTGGAAAATGAATCCACCTTTAAGAAGTCATGAAGACCGTATGGCTTTGATTGAAGGCTTGGAAAACGGAACATTGGATTGCATTGCCAATGACCATGCACCACACACCTCTGAAGAAAAGAAGCGTTCTATGGATAAAGCACCATTTGGGATTGTTTCATTAGAAAGCGCATTCGCCTTACTATACACAGAATTTGTTCACCGCCAAAAACGCTGGACATTGGCTCAATTGGTAAATTGGATGTCGGCTGCACCTGCTAAGCGTTTTGGCTTAGAGAATATAGGACAAATTAAAGAGGGCTATAATGCCGATTTGGTTTTAGTAGATTTAGAACATGAATCTTTGATCGACATAGATACATTTGAATCCATGGGGAAAAATACGCCATTTAATGGTTGGAGCGTAAATGCGCAAGTAAAGGAAACCATTGTAGATGGAAAAACAGTATGGAAAGGATAAAACATGGAAATGTATTAATGACAATTGATGATGAGAATAAACAAGAAGCACTAGAATTGGCGAAACGCTTCGCAAATATTGGACATGGAATCTATGCAACAAAGGGTACGACAGACTTATTTGAAGCTGAAGGATTGTATGTTCATGGTGCTAGTAAGATTGAAACAGAAGATGGTAAAAACGTTCTAGACATTATTCGTAATGGACGTGTAAACTTTGTCATTAACACAATGTCTAATAAGAAGAACATAAGTGCTGATGGATTCTTGATTCGTCGTGTGTCTGCAGAAAATAACATTTCTTGTATGACAAGTTTAGATACAGCGAATGCATTAGTGAAAGTTTTAGAGTCATTGAGTTTCTCAATGGTTTCTATGAATGAAATGGGGAAATAGTATGCAGGAATTTGCGAAGATTCTGTCGAATGTGGAAATCGCAAAAGATATTTGGAAAATGGAATTGAAAACAGACTTAGCTAAAACAGCTAAGCCTGGTCAATTCATTGAAATCACAGTTCCAGGTTTCTATTTGCGAAGACCCATCTCGATTAGTGAAATTAAGGAAGATATTTTGGTCATTATCTACAAGGTGCTTGGTGAAGGTACTTTAAAAATGACTGAACTTGAAGGAAAATTAGATATCTTTGGTCCACTTGGAAATGGTTTTCCAATTGAAGATAAAGAAGAAGTGTTGTTGATTGGTGGAGGTGTTGGTGTACCACCACTATATGAAACAGCCAAACAATATTTAAGTAAAGATGCACGTATAACTGTAGTATTAGGTGCAAATGATGCAGGTAGCGTATTCTATGTGGATGAATTTAAGGCTTTAGGATGCGATGTATATGTCGCAACCATGGATGGTTCATTAGGTACAAAGGGTACAGCATTAGATGCGATCAAAGAAAACAATGTGACATGTCCATTTGTGTTAAGTTGTGGACCTTTACCTATGTTGAAGGCAATCAATGAACAATATAGTGAAGGCTATATTTCATTAGAAGCTCGTATGGCATGTGGTCTAGGTGCTTGTATGGGATGTGTTGTGAAAGATGTAGAAGGACATTCATTACGTGTATGTAAGGATGGTCCTGTATTTGAAATGGGAAAGGTGGCTTTATAATGGATATTTCAGTAAAACTACCTGGATTAAATTTAAAAAATCCAATTATTCCAGCTAGTGGATGTTTTGGATTTGGTAAAGAATATGCCGAACTATATGATTTGAGTGTATTAGGTGGTATTGCCATTAAATCGGCTACGCCACAAGAGCGTTTTGGAAATCCTACACCAAGAATTGCCGAAACTCCAATGGGAATGTTGAATGCGATTGGTCTACAAAATAAGGGCGTAGATTCAATTATCAAAAATGAACTTCCATTCCTTGCACAGTATGATACAGAAATCATGGCCAATGTGGCGGGTGCATGTGAAGAAGATTATGTAGAGGTTATCAAGAAATTAAATGATCAGCCAGTAATCAAGGCGTATGAATTAAATATTTCTTGTCCTAATGTAAAACATGGTGGTATTGGTTTGGGAACGAAACCTGAGCTTGCAGCACATGTGACAAAGATTTGTAAGGAAGCAGCTACAAAACCTGTATATGTGAAGCTTTCACCAAACGTAACAGATATTGTAGAAATTGCCAAAGCTGTTGAAGAAGCCGGTGCAGATGGTATTGTATTGATCAATACTTTAATGGGTATGCGCATCAATTTGAAGACGGGAAAACCATTACTTGCCAATGTAACAGGAGGCCTTTCTGGTCCTGCCATTAAGCCAGTTGCATTAAGAATGGTATATCAAGTGGCACAGGCCGTAAATATTCCAATCATTGGTGTTGGTGGAATTACTTGTGCAGAAGATGTATTGGAATTCTTAAATGCTGGGGCAAGTGCTGTTGAAGTGGGTGCCCAAAACTTTGTGGATCCTTATGTATGTCCAAAAATCATTGAGGATCTTCCAAAAGTATTAGAGAAATATGGATATAAGAATATTGAAGAAGCAGTTGGAAGGAGTTTTAAATAATGAGTAAGACAATTGTAGCACTAGATTTTTCTAGTAAAGAAGAAGTTGTAGATTTCTTAAAACAATTTGATGAACCTGTATATGTAAAGATTGGTATGGAATTAACATATGCGTGTGGTTTAGAAATGGTAAAAACAGTGAAGGAAATGGGTCACCACATTTTCTTAGACTTGAAATTGCATGATATTCCAAACACAGTTAAGGGTGGAATGAAAAACTTAGCAAACTTAGGTGTAGATATTGTCAATGTACACTGTGCTGGTGGTATTGCGATGATGAAGGCTGCCATTGATGGTTTGAATGAAGGTGCTAAAGATGGAAAACGTCCTATGTGTATCGGTGTAACTCAGCTTACTAGTACTTCTAAAGAAGCTATGAATAACGAATTAGGAATTCCAGGTGAAGTGATTGATTGTGTTATTAAATATGCGAAGAATGCCAAAGAAGCAGGCTTAGATGGTGTTGTATGTTCCGTACATGAAGCTAAGGCGATTCACGAAGCTTGTGGAGAAGACTTCTTAACAGTTACTCCTGGTATTCGTTTGGCAAGTGATTCTAAAGATGATCAAAAGCGTGTCGCGACTCCTGCATTTGCGAAAGAACAAGGTTGTGACTATATCGTAGTTGGTCGTTCAATTACGAAGAGTGCTAACCCAGTTGAAACATATAAGGAAATTGAAGCAACTATGTCAAAATAAGGTGTGAGAAATCACATCTTTTTTTAACTTTTTTATTGAAATTTTCATGATTTGTGGTAGTATACTAAACAGAGAAAATATAGTATTTTTTTCAAAAGGAGGATACGTATGATCAAGAATCCAGCTTTGTTTGTGAAAAAAACGTCAGCGGTTGAGGTGAATAGTATTCTTCGTAGTGCTATACTTTTTAATAGTTCTATTTAAAGATTGGCAATGCATTGTTTGCTAATCTTTTTTTTGAGTAAATAACAGAAAGGACAAATTATGGAAAGACTTTTGATTTTAGAGGATGGAAGTGTATATCGCGGAACAGCGTTTGGTAGTGACAACTTCCAAATTGGTGAATTGGTATTTAATACGTCAATGACGGGTTATCAAGAAATTTTGACAGATAATTCATATTGTGGACAAATTGTAATGATGACATATCCATTGATTGGTAACTATGGAATCAACCGTGATGATAATGAAAGCATGGTTCCATGTGTATTTGGATTTGTCGTTAAGGACTATTGTGAATTTCCAAGCAATTTCAGATGTTCAGAAACATTAGATGATTTCTTAAAACGTGAAAATATTCCAGGTATTTATGATATTGATACACGTGAAATCACAATGAAGATTCGTAACGTAGGTACGATGAAGGCAGTTATGGCTGATGTGGATGCCAATGTAGATGCGGTAGTTGCTGGTTTAAAAGCCGCTGATTTCTTACATGATCAAGTGGCTCGTGTTTCGACAAATAAAGTATTCCCAATCCCAAATCGTGGTAAGAAAGTTGTATTGATGGATTTTGGGGCAAAATTAGGTATTGTTCGTGAACTATCAAAACGTGGATGTGATTTAGTGATTGTTCCATATGATACACCAGCAAGCACAATCTTATCTTATCGTCCAGATGGCGTTATGTTGTCGAATGGTCCTGGTGATCCTACCGATGTAAAAGTCGCTATTGAAACGATTAAAGAATTGATTCCTCAAACGGTTGTATTTGGAATTTGTCTAGGTCATCAGTTGATTTCTTTGGCTTGTGGTGCAAAAACATATAAATTGAAATTTGGACACCGTGGAGCTAACCATCCTGTAGTTAATCTTTCAACAGGCAAAGTAGAAATTACTTCTCAAAACCATGGTTTTGCGGTAGATATTGATAGCTTGAAGGATACGCGTTTGGAAATGACACACCAAGCATTAAATGATAAGAGTTGTGAAGGTGTTCGCCATAAAGATTACCCATGTTTTGCGGTGCAATATCATCCAGAAGCAAGTGCAGGACCTGAAGATTCTCGTTACTTGTTTGATCAATTTATTGAATTAATGGAGGAGAATAAAAATGCCTAAACGTACAGATATCAAAAAAATCTTAGTGATCGGTTCTGGTCCAATTATCATTGGTCAGGCTGCTGAATTTGATTATGCCGGAAGTCAGGCATGTCAATCCCTTCGTGAAGAAGGATATGAAGTTATTTTGATTAACTCAAACCCTGCCACAATCATGACAGATACAGCCATCGCAGACCGTGTTTATATTGAACCTTTGACTGTTGATTTCGCAAAACGAGTTATTTATAAAGAAAGACCCGATGCCATTTTAGGATCATTAGGTGGTCAAACAGGATTAAACCTAGTTGTAGAATTACATGAAGATGGAATCTTAGATGAGTTTGGTGTAGAAATTTTAGGTACAGACTTACATGCGATCAATCGTGCGGAAGATCGTGAATTGTTCCGTTCTTTAATGCAGGAAATCAATGAGCCAGTACCAGAAAGTATGATTGTTCATACAGTAGAAGAAGCTGTTGAATTCGCAAAACGCGAAGGATATCCATTAGTTGTTCGTCCAGCTTATACACTTGGTGGAACGGGTGGAGGTTTTGCCGATGATGAGGCTGAACTTCGTGAAATTTGTGATTCTGGATTAAAGGCAAGTCCAGTTCATCAATGTTTGATTGAACAAAGTATTGCAGGATATAAAGAAATTGAATATGAAGTAATGCGCGATGCCAAAGATAATGCGATTGTTGTATGTAACATGGAAAATATTGATCCAGTAGGTGTGCATACTGGAGACAGTACGGTTGTTGCGCCAGTTCAAACTTTGACAGATCGTGAAAACCAAATGCTTCGTAATGCATCTTTGAAAATTATTCGTGCATTAAAAATCTGTGGTGGATGTAACGTACAGTTGGCATTAAATCCAAATAGTTTTAAATATTATGTCATCGAAGTTAACCCTCGTGTATCTCGTTCATCTGCTCTAGCTAGTAAGGCAACAGGATATCCAATTGCGAAGATTAGTGCTAAATTAGCGGTTGGTTTAGGTTTAGATGAAATTATTAACCCAATTACTAAAACAAGTTATGCATGTTTTGAACCTGCATTAGACTATATTGTAACGAAATTTGCACGTTTCCCATTTGATAAATTCCCTAATGCGGATCGTCATTTAGGAACACAAATGAAGGCAACTGGTGAAATTATGTCCATTGGACGTAACTTTGAAGAATCTTTCTTGAAGGCAGTTCGTTCTTTAGAGATGAAAGTGGATCATATCTATAAAAAAGAATTGGTTGGATTAACGAAAGAAGAATTACTTGAAAAAATCAAGAAGTGTGATGATGAAAGAATCTTTGCGGTTACACAATGGCTTCGTGATGGATATGATATGGAGACAATTCATAATGTAACGAAGATGGATAATTTCTTCTTGTGCCACTTGTCAAGAATTATCAGCTTAGAAAAGCTAATGATGGAAAATCCCAAAGATGTTGAAGTTTTACGTAAATTAAAGAAATACGGCTTTGCGGATAGCTACATTGCACGTAATTGGGATATGAAAGAATTCGACTTATATAACTTGCGTAAAGAAAATGGAATCATGCCAGTATATAAGATGGTAGATACTTGTGCGGGTGAGTTTAAGAGTGCAACTCCATACTTCTATTCAAGTTATGAACATAAGAACGAATCTGAGGTAACAGACCGTAAAAAAATCGTTGTATTAGGTTCAGGACCAATTCGTATCGGACAAGGTGTTGAGTTTGACTATGCGACAGTACATTGTGTACAAACTTTGCGTGAAGAAGGCTATGAAGCTATCGTCATCAACAACAACCCTGAAACTGTATCAACCGATTTCTCAATTAGTGATAAATTGTATTTTGAACCACTAACTACAGAAGATGTAATGCACGTAATTGATTTAGAAAAACCATTAGGTGTTATTGTTCAATTTGGTGGTCAAACCGCAATCAACTTAGCCGATTCATTGGTAGAACATGGTGTTAAGATTCTAGGTACTTCACTACACTCTATTGATTTAGCGGAAGACCGTCATGAATTTGAAGCGATGTTACATAAATTGAATATTCCTCAACCAAAAGGTGAAACTGCAGTAACAGTAGAAGAATCACTCGTTATTGCCAATAAGATTGGTTATCCAGTACTTGTTCGTCCAAGTTATGTATTGGGTGGTCGTGCCATGGAAATCGTACATAATGATGATGAATTAAGAGTATATATGGCAACAGCTGTAAAGGAAATCAGTCATGATGCACCAATCTTAGTTGATAAATATATTGTTGGTAAAGAACTAGAAATCGATGCGATTGCGGATGGAAAGAACGTATATATTCCAGGTGTAATGGAACATATCGAGCGTGCGGGTATTCACTCTGGTGACTCAATTAGTGTATATCCTACACAGATCATCAATGAGAAGGTGAAAGAAACGATCATTGATTATGGAACAAGAATTGGTGAAGGCTTTGAATTTGTTGGTTTATACAACATTCAGTTCATTGTAGATAAAGAAAATAATGTCTATGTATTAGAGGTAAACCCACGTTCCTCTCGTACCGTACCATTCTTATCTAAGATTACAGGTGTTCCTATGTCTCAAATTGCGACTAAGTGTGTATTAGGTGAAAGTATTGAAGATCAAGGCTTAACACCTGGATATCATCCTGAAGATAAAGAAAGAGTCTTTGTCAAAGCACCAGTATTCTCATTTGCGAAATTACGTAGTGTAGATACAGTCTTAGGACCTGAAATGAAATCTACAGGTGAGGCTTTGGGTAGTGATGTCAACTTAGAAAAAGCATTGTACAAAGCTTTAGTAGCTTCAGGAATCAATATTCCTTTACATGGAAGTGTATTACTAACAATTGATGATGATAATAAACAGGATGCTTTAGAAATCGCAAAACGTTTCTATAACATTGGATATGGTATTTATGCGACGAAGGGTACAGCTAAATTCTTAGAAGATAATGGCTTATTTGTACATGTAGCGGCCAAAGTCAATGAGGATAATGGAAATGAAACGGTATTGGATATTATTCGTCATGGTCATGTAAACTTTGTCATCAACACAATGTCAAATAAAGATAATTCTACAAGTAAAGATGGATTCTTGATTCGTCGTGTATCTGCAGAAAATAATATTTCTTGTATGACAAGTTTAGATACGGCACATGCCTTAATTAAAGTATTGGAATCTTTGAGTTTCTCAATGATTTCTATGAATGAAATGGGTAAATAGAGTGTGAGAAATCACACTCTAATTTTTTATAAAAAAAAATTAGCACTTAAGTGTTGACAGTGCTAAAAAAGTGACTATAATGATAATTGAAGTTAGAGATAAGTCAAAAGATATCCCGTAACTTGAAGATAGATTTCATAATCTAGTAATCAGGAGGCGATATTTATGAAGTACTATCCAATGTTTGATTTATTTGATGATTTCTTTACAGGAAATACAACCAGTGATGTCATGAAGACAGATATTGTGGAAAAAGATGGAAACTATGAAATGAGCATGGAACTTCCTGGAGTTAACAAGGAAGATATCCAGATGGAATTGAAGGATGGATATTTGAAGGTTAGTGCTACTCATGGTTCAAATACAGAAGACAAGGATGAAAAGGGTCGTGTTGTTCGTAAAGAACGTGTTAGTGGATCTTATTCAAGAAGCTTCTATGTTGGTGAAGGTATTCATCAGGAAGATGTCAAAGCTTCCTTTGACAATGGTGAATTGAAGATCGTTGTTCCTAAGGAAGCACCTAAACAAGTAGAAGAGAACAAATTTATCCCTATTGAATAAGGAATCAGGAGGCGATATTTATGAAGTACTATCCAATGTTTGATTTATTTGATGATTTCTTTACAGGAAATACAACCAGTGATGTCATGAAGACAGATATTGTGGAAAAAGATGGAAACTATGAAATGAGCATGGAACTTCCTGGAGTTAACAAGGAAGATATCCAGATGGAATTGAAGGATGGATATTTGAAGGTTAGTGCTACTCATGGTTCAAATACAGAAGACAAGGATGAAAAGGGTCGTGTTGTTCGTAAAGAACGTGTTAGTGGATCTTATTCAAGAAGCTTCTATGTTGGTGAAGGTATTCATCAGGAAGATGTCAAAGCTTCCTTTGACAATGGTGAATTGAAGATCGTTGTTCCTAAGGAAGCACCTAAACAAGTCGAAGAAAATAAATTTATTCCAATTGAATAACTACAAGAATGCACCTATATGGTGTATTCTTTTTTTAAGGGGGGAAATTATGAAGATAGAGGTAATAAATGAAAAGCGTTTAAATCATATTCATTATTGTAGAGTGCATAAAGAGGATCAGCGGCTATCGGGTTCTTTTTGGGTTCCTTCCAAATCAAAATCTAAGAATAAGAAGATGTTTAGTATCGAATTAAATGATAGTGATTTTTTGGTTTGCGATCCTGAACATATTTTTAAACAAAAGATTTCAGGGAATAAGCCTAGTGAATGTATTCTAAATTTGATGAATATATTGATTCAAGAAGATATGGAGTTTCTTCAAAAACTTGAAATGAAACTTGAAAGAATAGAAGATCAGTTAATGTCGCATACGGGATCTCATTATGAGTCGCAAATCTTTGAAATGAGGAAAACGATAAGTGCTTTTGATTCATACTATGATCAGATGATTGAAGTGGTACAAAACTTGCAGGAATTTTATAATGATACACATTTTGAAACACTAGAGAAAAGACTAACACGTCTATCGAATGTTACGGATCGTTTGGCAGAGTATTCCATTCAGCTTCGTGAAATGCATCAAACACAAGTGGAGATGCGTCAGAATCAAATCATGCAGTTTTTAACGATTGTGACAACGATATTCATGCCACTAACTTTAATTACTGGATGGTATGGCATGAATTTTAAGGCTATGCCAGAATTAGATACTTCCTATGGATATTTCATTGTGATTGGAGTCTGTATATTGATTATTATTTTAGAAGTGATTTACTTTAAAAAGAAAAAATGGTTTTAGCTATAAAAAACGCTTGTTTCAGTGTATGATTTTGGTAGAGAGCAGGTGTTAGTATGTCTGTGAATATTCGTATTATGCAGAAGGGGTTCTTTCGTAGAAAAAAATTTATAATCGATGATTTAGTTAAACTGTCTCACTTATCTTTTGGGGTTATGGATGAAAATTGTCAATTAATTCCGAATCAGATAGGGGATCATACAATCTTATTTGATCACAAATATCTTCAAAGAGGAATTGAAATATATATTCAAAATCATGATATTTGTTTGAATTTAAGTCTTCCTACAAGTATGGATGAAATTCAATTGTTTTATTATTTAGTGAAAGTATATTGTGAATATATGGATACTGATGAATTTGTGAAAGACGATTGGCTAATGAATATAAAGGATATCGATTTGCAGATGGTGTATGATAAAAGAACGAGCGCCGATGCACTTATGGACTTGAAGAGTAAACTATCGGATCATAAGTATTTTGAAATCTTTGGCATTCTTCATCCAATTTCAATTGGGGAAAATGAATTGAATGATTTTGGTACAGATTTAGATTTGTTTGGTCAATATCTACATAATCAACAAGCTTTGGATGCATATTATGCCACGCCAAGAATCTATAATGTACATGGTAGAAGAATTGGTATGTATGCACTAGGAGCTGATATACTAACGATTCTTCCGGTAGAGCCTTATGTGGTATTGAATCAAATTGAAGGAATAGAAGAGTGGTATGTATTTATGAATGACAGCCTTGTGAAGTATCGTGATTTAATGAGCTTCATTAAAAAGTTTGATTATTATGATGCCAATCATAGAATGGTATGTTTATCGAAAGAAGAGATTTCAGAGGCTTTAAATACGCTTGTTATACAAAAAATATGAGCAGCTAATCAAATAGCTGCTCATTAACTGTATCTAGTGTTCCTTGAAAGAAATCATTTTTTCCTCCACCACGAACTTGATGTCTTTCTTTGAGTTGTAAGAATATATCTTTAGAGTTGGTCATAAAACGATAATTATCTTTTTGTTTAGAAACAAGTAAAACATAGTTGTCGCTAAAAGATACAAGCTTATTGTAGTAATACAATTGTGTATCTCGATCCAATTCATCACATAAAACGATTTGGTTTTCTTTATGTTCGATGATTAAATGATCAATCATCTCTTTATTTAATTGTTTGATTCTTTGTTTCAAAGCATAATTTTCATCTAATACGCGTTGTACATTGAATGATAAAGCTTCAATGTTTGAAGACAATTGATTTGAGATTTGAATAGACTGATCGTGTTTTAAGACATAGTCTTCATAGGCAAGTTTTCCACATAAGAAGAATAGGCGTGTGCCTTTTTTGATTTTTATCGATTTAATGATTTTAAACAATCCCACTTCAATCGTACTTTTTACATGGGGTGCGCAACATGCGCACAAATCTACATCTTCAATTTCGACAAGGCGTGGTTTGGCTAAGTCAAGTTTAGCTCGATATTCAATGTTGGAATAATCCTCTAAGTAATAGGTTTTAACAGGTTTATTTGAAAAGATGACAGAATTCACTAAAGCTTCAATTCTTTTAATTTGATCATTATTTAAATCCATCGCATAATCAGCTGTAATTTCATTGTATCCTAAATGAAATCCAACATTATCCACATGAAATTCTTTGTGTATCAATCCAGAAAGAATGTGTTCTCCTGTATGATGTTGCATATTGGTGTAGCGATGAGTCCAGTCAATACTACCTTGTACATCACCATTTAATGCAGAATGAGTATAATGATGGATTTCATCATTTATGATTTGCACATCCACTACTTCAATACCATTCAACGTTCCTTTGTCACATGTTTGTCCACCTTCTTCAGGAAAGAAAAGGGTTTGATCCAAGATTATGTCATATAATTCATTCTTTTTAATACATGAAATAACATGGGCATGAAATGTTGTTTGGTAGCCTTCTTGTTCGTATAGTTTAATTGTCATATATATCACCGGAATTAATCATAGCATAAGTGATACAAACTTTGACAAATAATTAAAAACATATTAGACTTATATGGTTTGAACAAAGATGTTTTGCTTCCCAACCATCTTTAAAAAAACAGGAGGGTAAAAAATGAATAGAATTAAAACGGAAGTTAAAGAAGTGAGTGTATTACTAAGAAGTATACCTTCACTTACGATGACACTTTTTATTGTTTCGGTCATCACTATGAATCTTTTGGCAAACAAAAGTATTAACTTGCCATTTAGCTTTATGGCACTGGATTGTGGAATTGTGGTAAGCTGGCTTTCATTCTTATGTATGGATGTCATCACAAAACATTTTGGTCCTAAAGCTGCAACACAAGCATCACTAGTAGCTGTGTTGGTGAATTTAGGCATGTGCCTAGTCTTCTTCTTGGCATCAAAGATTCCTGGCGTATGGGGTGAATCCTATGTAGAAGGATCAGAAGCCATTATTAATGGGGCATTAGACGGAACAATTGGTGGTACTTGGTATGTACTATTTGGAAGTACAATTGCGTTTATTGTTTCTGCCATTGTGAATAACTATACGAATTCCATGTTAGGTAAGATTTCTAACAACAACAGCAACTTTAAATCGTATGCATTCCGCTCTTATGTATCTACTGGTATTGGTCAGTTTTGCGACAATCTAACGTTCGCATTGATCGTGTCACACCAATTCTTTGGATGGACATTGGTACAATGTGTTGTGTGTGCCTTTACAGGTATGATTGTAGAAACACTATGTGAGGTCATCTTCTCATATCCTGGTTTCAAGATCCTACAAAACTGGAAGAAGAATAAAGTAGGTAGAGAATATTTTGAATATATGAAAGAAAGCAGTCGTTAAACTGCTTTTTCTTTTACCAATCAAAAAATTCCTCATCATCATAGTTTGGATCATCTCTATTTTCATCTTCAATCATTTGATAAATCACGTAATCCCTTAAATCTTCCAAACTCATTTCCATGACTTTCTTTTTGATTCGTTCGTATTGTTCGTGTTCTCTTTGTTCTCTTTCAGCCTGATATCTTAATTGTTCTTCCATTATGTCATCTGCTTTTTTTAATGCTTCTGGGGATACCGCAAAAGCTAATGCGACTTTGTGCTTACATACAACTCTTCTTCCTTCTGCATGGGGACAATCGCAAGTGGATTTTCTAGGATGCGCAAAATCAATTTTCACATGGTAATCTTCACAACCAGATACAATAGCAGAATATGTAGTGCCATCAAATCTTTGAATATTTTTTACACGTCCTTCTTTAAAATATTCATAGCCACGCCAGTAAGAACGATAACTGGCATCATTAAGTAGTTTATCGACCATAGAATAGCCTCCTTTTCTTAATATTAACATGTCTTAAGCTGTTCTAATAATGCTTTTGTACAATTATAGGTATTTAGTCTTTGCGTTGTTTCTAAGATGCCTGTTAATATTTCTTTCGTATCTTCATCGACCAATTCACCATTTGGTTTGTAGTCATATAGGATTATGGGCTCAACAATATAAACACCTTCGCATGCATCCTCTAAATAAATCGCATAATGCGTATCGTCAATTGTATATAGATACATATATTCTTCAGATTCATTGTATGTGCAAGATAGTACGGTGCCTATTGGATATTTTTGACTGAAGGAAACAGAGTGTTCCAAATCATGATTGACTATATTTTTCTCAATGTCTCTTAAAATATTTCGCACAACATCCAAAGCTGTTTTTTGAATGGTCTTTAACTCTTCTTTCATGCATTCAAACCGCAACTGATCTACAACATCTAATTCTTTGGCGTTGATTGGAACAACTTTGTTTTTATGATTTTTAGAATTGATTTTTAAACCAAACTTTTTCTTGTTGTAGGTATATAAATATACATATTTAATTTCATCAAAACGACTTTCCAAAATGGTTCCAACTGGATATTCTAATTCATAAGGCAAAAGCAGTGTATTTTCAATGGAATTTAAACGTTTCTTTAAATAATCTGAATGAATATCATTTTGTTCAATCAAAGCTTTATAGATCGAAGCACATTGTTGTTCGGTAAATACAATATGAGTAGCTTTATCCATATTGAGTTTAAATTCAATAAGTTCGCATATGTGATTTTTAAATTTGTCGTAGTCAATACCATAAGATGTGTTGTCACAATCAAATAAATAGATGATCCATGGCTCTTCAAAAATAATGGTTCCAGGCGTTAATTTACGTTCATATTGTTTTTTCTTTTCTTTTGGCTTAGGTTTATTTAATTGTTTATTTACCCAATCATTTCGACAAGTGCAAGATACTTCAATCAATGTGTTAATATCTAAATCTTCAAATGTATATGTGTTCGAGAAATCAATAGAGTGTGGGATACTTTTGAATCTAAAATATTTAGAATCGATTAATTCACCACCATTTATACACTTATACATTTCGTATTTATTATCCTTTATGTCATTGAAGTAATAGTAAGACTTGTTGATTTTAAAGATATCACCTTTACGAATGGGTATTTCCATATTAAAATTTAATATTGCTTTATTTCGAATATTGGCATAGGCTTTTAATTCTCTGGCAATCTGACGTACACAATATTCATCCAATTCTTTATAAATATATTGGATATGTGCAATTGGAATGACATAAGCACAATCAAATTGCACAACAGAATCTTTGTATCGAGAGTTTTGAGAATCATATACTTCATTGGTAAATATATGTTTCTCGTAAGATCTTAAGCTTTTAGGATGTGTAGCACATGCATATCCATAAAGTTCATCTTTTCCTTTTTTTACAATCAAAAAAGGCCTTGTTGTGTGTCCTTCAGGAATGGTTTTTAAAGCTTTATCTGTCACTGGCATTGTGCAATATACTAAATTACCAACAGATATCTGATTAAAAATATCTTCTTGCCAATCTTCATATGAAAGTTTGGATTTAAATCCAATATTACAAATATTAGCTCCAATTTTTAAGTACTTCTCTTGTTGGAGTGTATACTTATTTTGTTGTGTTTGTTCTTCATGTTTATAGAATAAACTTCTAATAAACGTTTGGATAGATTTAAAATACCACATTATGTTCTTGTTCATGTTCGAGCCCTCATTCAAGCCAACCATATCATCTTAATTGACATTATCGATGTCTAAAACATAGATTGTTTTAAAAAGTGAATCAAACTTGTTTAAGTAATGTGATATAAACAAGTTTATATTGAACTTGTTTAAGTAATATGTTATAAACAAGTTGGATGGTGATTAGGATGAAATATAGGTTTTCAGAGGATTTGAAGTCAATTCGAGAAATTTTAGGACTTTCACAAAGCGAATTTGCAGATAAGATTGGAGTTGAGCAGGTTACTGTTTCAAGAAATGAATTAGATGATTTAGATGCATCAGCAAATTTTTTGGAGGGTGTATATGCTTTTGCGTTTGCACAAAATATTAAAATTAACAGATTAAAGGAAATGCTCTATCGAGATGACTTAACTCAAAATGAAAAATTACTTTTCCATGGAGCAAAAAGTGAAATAGTTGGGGATATAGACATTCATAAAGGTCGATATAATAATGATTTTGGACAAGGATTCTATACAGGTGAAAGCTATGAACAAGCTATTTCTTTTGTTTCAGGATTTGAACATTCTTCTGTATATTATTTTTGTTTTGATGACAGCAATTTGAAATGCAAGAGATATAAAGTGGATCAAGAATGGATGATGACTATTGCGTACTATAGAGGTGCACTTGATGAATATAAAAATCATCCTAAAATAAAAAAACTTATAGAAAATACAAAGGATTGTGATTATATAATTGCTCCTATTGCTGATAATCGTATGTTTCAAATTATTAATTCTTTTATCGATGGCGAGATTACGGATGAGCAGTGTAAGCATTGTTTGGCTGCAACAAATCTTGGGATGCAATATATTTTTAAAACTCAAAGGACATTGTCTCAGATTAAGCCATTAGAGCGATGCTATATTTCGGTTAATGAAAAAGAATACTATAAAAATATTCGACTAGAAGAGTCAAGATTAGGAGATAATAAGGTTAAATTAGCGAGAAAACAATATAGAGGAAAAGGAAAGTATATCGATGAAATCCTAGTATAAAAGGAGGTGCGATGCATGAGGGACATAAAGAAAATAAATAGTGATGGGTTGCTTTTGTGCGAGCTTCAGGCAAAAGCTTTTGAAAATTCTATTGATAAGATGGAGTCAAGTTCAGAAATATTTATTAGGCGATTTATGAAAAGTAAGATTGCAAAAAGATTGGATAATCAATCAATTTTAGATGGTAATATTCAGGCAAATGATATTTTAACGTTAGTAGACGAAGAATATGGTGCTACTGATTATGGTTCTGTAAAATATACGCATAATGAAATGTATTGGATTGGATATATTTATAGATATTTTTCATTTACCTACGATTTATCTTCTTCACAAGTTTACAAAATTATAAAACCAAAAGAATTGAGAGGATTGTTTTTACCATATCATACAATGGATCCATCTCAAGCAATTGAGAGAATACTAGAGGCAAAAGGAATGTTTATTGATGAAGAGACAGAGCTACAGCGTCAGTATGAAATATTCAAAAGAATAAGAATGAGTAAGAAAGATAAATAATTAAAGTGAACGGATACATTGTATATCCGTTTTTTTTAACATTTGATACGTTTGATGAAAATGGAATAAAAAAACGTATGAAAATGGTTACAGACATGATAATATGAAATTAGAAAAGGAGGACATAGTAAGATGACATTAGATTGGCTAGTTTACGTATTAGGTGTAGTAGCTGTTGTTTTCTTAGTCGTTATGTTCTTCAAGTATAAAAAGCACAATCGATATGCCGATAAATTTGAAGACACATATCCAGATGCAAAGTAAGATTATGAAAAAGAGACAGAAAAAAAAGAATAATAAAAATGTTTTTATTCCGTTGATTCCTGTTGAAATGACGGAAGAAGAGGTAAAACAAATTTTGAAAACTAGAGAGGGGGATAAATCCGAGGATAGGCGTAATATGCATCATAGTACTTGTGATGGAGTTCGTGTTTCAGATGAGCTTTCCTAAATGGGGATTCATTTCTATGGTTGTTTTACTTGTAGGTGGAGCTATCTATGGATTTTATATTCATGATTTCTTACAAGCAATGATGTGTGTTGCAGATATTGGGTTTTTTGTGCATGCGTATGAACGTTTTAATAAATAAATTCAAAGTCATTCGATATTTCATTAAGAATGGAATATTCAATGAAGAAAGGGCAATAGAGATTTCTAGGCTTGATCATAATACAATAGAAGCTTTAGTACATTCTCAATTATTAGTACAAGTAGATGGTCGTGTATATTTGGATAAACCATTGTATGACTTTAGATACAAAGAAAAATATATCTATTATGGAGAGATTATATTGTTGATCATCCTCTTAATATTTGCGTCTTATGTACATTATTTAAAAACCACATTGTTCCGTAGGTGGTGATATGAAAAAGAATCGGATTCAAAGATTACAGGAAGATATGAATGAAGATCTTCAAAAATATTTAGATGAAGACTTGTTAGATACAACTCCAAAAGAAAAGAAGGAATCTAGCTTTTGGATGAAGTGTGTAGCTATATGTTTGTTATGCAGCTATGGAATTGCACAATTTCTAGGAAGAGTATTAGGTGATAAACAGGCAATAGTGCAATATGGACTTGCGGGTATAATCGTGATTTGTGCACTCGCTTTCTATATCTGGCTACGAAGAAAGTATAGGTAATGATTATGAATGATAAACAGAAAAAAATTATTGATAAATTGAATAAGGATAATGAAGCATTGAATCAAGGACATAAATCCATGGTGGAATATTCTAAAGGGATGATTTGTATAGGCTTATTTGTAGTGTGTTTCTTGATTTACTATTTTTCGAAGAATATATTTTTTCTGCTTGGATTTTTATCATTTGAAATCTTTAATTCGATCTACGCAAAGAATGATAAGAAGAAGATTGGAATTGGTATTATAGTTGGAGTTGTAATCTATATTATTTTGGAATTGTGGATATAATCATATTGGATTGAATCCAATATAAAAGATGGGCTGTTGCAGCATGTGTAACAGTCTTTTTTGAATAGAAATTTAGTATTGAACGATTCATTGATTCATGTATTTCACGTAAGAAAATAACAAATGATACGATTGGTTGAAAATGAATAAAAAAACTGTATGAAAACGATTTCAGACATGCTAATATGAAATTAGAAAAGGAGGACATAGTAATATGACATTAGATTGGTTAGTTTACGTATTAGGTGTAGTAGCTGCTGTTTTCTTAGTCGTTATGTTCTTCAAGTATAAAAAGCACAATCGATATGCCGATAAATATGAAGACACATATCCAGATGCAAAGTAGGATCATGGATAATAAGCTTCCAAGACTACAAGATAATATAGAATAGGAGGTGAACCTATGAAGAAGTATGCAGCGGCATTGCTAAGTGTATTATTGTTTTGTGGATGTTCGAATATAACACCAAATAATGAAAAAGTAGAGGCTAGTCAGGAAAAGCTAGAGAATATGACAGCCTTATATACGGGTTTTGCAGAAGCGAATGAAACTATAGATAATAAGTCGAAGATTGGTGTATGGGCCTATTATGAGGATGGTACAAAAGAATTCATTACGGAAGGCTGGACTGTCAAAGATCCTGTCACATTAGAAACTGGAAAGACTTCAGAGGTTACTGTTGAATATCAGGGCTTAGAAAGTACGATTATGGTTGAATGTAGTGAAGTGGATGAAGCATCCTTTAAAGCAGAGTCACAATCGCCTGATCAATCGGATTTGGAGGTTACACATTCTAAGTGGTATGGAAAGAAATTGACATATACGGGCAAAATCATAGCTCGCGTAGATGATAAAGATTTTAGAGGATACATGATTAGTATTTTTGATGATAAGTCTTATGTTTGTGTGCTTGATTACAATAAAGAATTTGATTTTAAAGAAGGTCAAACTGTTACATTCTGGGCATATGGGCTTGGGCGTGTGGAATCCAAAGGATTGTTTGGAAAAGAGAGAAGTTGTATTGCGTTTAAGGCAAAATATATGGAAGAAGCATAATAACATGTTTATGAATTACAAAATGGTGAGGCGGAAAAACTTATGGATTTAAATGATTATGTTAAATTTGATGATTCTTGTAAACAATTTGAGATTCTTACTGGAACACAAGGAAAATACTCTTATGATGATGTGATAAGAGTATCTGTTTTAAATGAAAAGGCAAAATATAAGGGGAAAGGAATTCCATTTACAGCTGTGCTTCCAGGTGGACCATTACCATCTGGCTTATTACAGAATCCATATTTGTATGTTGGAGTAAAGATTGTTTTAAAGAATGAAACTGTATTAGCTATTTATGTGTCAAAAGAAAAGACAATGGTCAATACAGATCAGTACATACAAGATCGTAAGATCGCAAAGAAAATAGAGGAGGTGATTAAAAATGTGTGTGAAATTTCATGATGAAGAAAATAGATTAGAAATAATGGGTGGTGCAAGCTGCTTGTATGAAGAGATTCAAAAGTATTCTATTCAAAACGAAGATGCTAATTTTAAAGGTAAAACGAAACCATTTACACATACAATTTTAGGTGGAGCTACATTTATGGCTGGTGCAGTAGAACCAATGATGTATGTTGGTATTAAAGTTGTTCTAAAAGATAATAGTGTATTACCAATATATGTTTCCAAGGAAAAAGTGTTATTTAATAGTGATAAGTATTTAAATGATGTTAAAGAAGCCAATGCTATATTAAAGGAATTAGAAAAGAGATTGCAATCTTAAAATTGTTGCATTCGAGACATAGGGTGTAATAAAAAAATTGAAGAATCGATATTAAGTATAAAGAAAGTAAGGTGAATAATATGTGGAACAGACAACAAGTTAAAGAACAAGCTAAACAAATCATGAAACGAAACTATTGGAAAATGTTTGTGGTTACGTTGATTGCATCAACATTGACAGGTGAAAAAACAACCATTATTGAAAGAGTACAAGACTTTGCATCAAACAACCATTCTTATGATGCTCAGCCTATGTTTTATTCATCTAATTTTGAACTTATATTTTATTCATTCATTTCTATAGCGAGTATTCTTGGAATACTCTATACAATCTTTATTGGTAATGTCATCGTAGTTGGAAAAAATGGATATTTTATTAAGAATCATGATGAAAATCCTGGACTTGGTGAAATCTTTAGTGGTTTTAAAGGTAACTATTTAAATGTGGTAAAAATCATGTTTTTAATGGATTTAAAAACCCTACTATGGTTGTTACTATTCATAATTCCTGGATTTGTTAAGGCTTACGAATATTCTATGATTCCATATCTATTGGCAGAAAATCCAAATCTTTCGGCTGATGAAGCCTTCTCTTTGTCCAAACAAATGACGACTGGACAAAAGATGGATCTATTTGTCTTAGATTTATCATTTATCGGATGGATCATTCTAGGCTTGATTTGTTGTGGAATTGGTATTCTATTTGTACTACCTTATCCAGAAGCAACAAGAGCTGAAGTTTATTTGAATTTAAAAGAATCTGTAGAGATATAAAAACTGATGCTATGGAAAAGAAATCTAATAGTTGGGTGAAGTGGGTAGTGAATGGTTATTGGCTATTTCAACTATTAAGAAGGTTATTAGGATTTCATAAACAACCAATCGAACAATATGTACTTGCAGGTATTATAAGTGTTTGTATATTGATTATCTATCCATGGTTGAAAAGAAAGTATGGTAATGCTCATGAATGATAAACAACGGGAAATCATTGATAAATTGAATAGGGATAATGAGGCATTGAATCAAGGACATAAATCTATGGTGGAATATTCTAAAGGGATGATTTGTATAGGGGCATTGATTGTATGTTTCTTGATCTACTATTTTACGAAGTTTACATTTCAATTTGGATTCTGGACCTTTGAAGTATATAACTTAGTTTATGCCAAGAATGATAAGAAAAAGATTGGAATGGGTCTTTTAATTCTAATTGTTCTATATATTCTTATAACGCTTTTGTGAGGATAAGCCTATGAAAAAGAAAGTAATGATTATTGGGTGTGTTTTACTGGTCTTGATCCTATCGACTGCAATCTATAGAAAACACGTGGAAAGTAATATAATCTTCCATTCATTCAACGAACCAGCAAATATCAAGGTTGGAACAAAGTTAGAGGAAACACCTATTGAGTTTTATCATACTGAGAATATAGATGGTAACAAGGTGACTCATGAGTATATATGATCAGGATATTGTTAATGAGGTTCAACCAGTAACTGTAAAGGTACATTATCAATTATTTACTTTTACAAATACTTATGAGCTATTGATAGTGGATTAATAAAAATCCGATAAATCTTAAACCAGAAAGGAAAAAGTATGTGTAGATCACTTTGTTTAATTAACTAATTTATACATATTTTGAGGAATGAATATGCTAAGATATACAAGAAATAAATTTAGAAAAGAATCGATATCTGCAAAATTAATTGAAAAAAAAGAGGGTGAGTATTTTGCTATTCCTGGAAAAGTGCCAAGTCCAGAAGCTTTTTATGAATTGATTTTTATGACTGAAGAGGGAATGAAAACTTTTGAAGTTAGTGTATTTGAATATAATGTTGTAGACGTTGGTATGGAAGGTACTTTAGTTTTTCAGGGATATCAATTGTTATCTTTCGGCGATTGGATAAAGGAATTTAGTTTATAGTATAACTTTACATTATTTTATGATTGACATTTAACATTTAATTGATTTTTTAATGTGTGATATGTTATATAGCTAAAATATATAAGATTGGATGAAAATGAGATTTGTATTTGTAATAGTTACTCTTTTTACAATTAATTTCATTCATTTAATGGTGTTGAGAAAATGGGGAATGAGTGAAAAAGTTGATAAGGGGATAATGATGTGGTACGGGAAACTAAGTTATAGAAGAAAGTTTATTAGAACATTAGGGATAATTCCAATAGATATAGCTATCATGTTTGGGCTTTATTATGAATTTCGTTCACTTCGTTGGACTTGTATAATAGCAGTTATATTAAGTATTATTTTGTTTATCCAAGCTTTCTATAACTACAAAAAATGGCAGGAAGAGATTGTGACAACAGACAATAATGAGAAGAACTAAAATAAACGGAATTATTTGTAACGGGCATAATTTCCAAGAACAAATATTATTGAGCAAATAGAAGTGTCTTATGGATTTATTTACATCCAATCCTGGTTTCTAAAAGATACTGTATCAAAACAAATGACTACCTGACAAAAGTCCGATCTATTTATCTTAGATTTATCTTTTCTCGGATGGATCATTCTAGGCTTGATTTGTTGTGGAATTGGAATTCTGTTTGTACTACCTTATCCACAAGCAACAAAAGCTGAAGTGTATTTAACGCTAAGAGATTTTGTAAAGATATTATTGAGTATAAAAAAGACCATAATTGATGTATCATTCAACGGAATAACATTAAATTTATAGTTTTGAAAGAAAAAAAGGAGAAAATAAAATGAATGTAAATGGATTGTTAGATCAACTACGTCATACTTTCCATAATGAAAGAGATAAAAGTACCACATTCGAAGAATTGATTTGTAATTGTTTTAAACACGATCCTGTTTATGCATCTCAAATTTCAGATGTTTGGATGTGGAAAGATTTTCCCAGATTATGAAGCAGTTTAAATTATACAAACACATTAAAAAAATTATTTCATACTGTATAATCGCATTCTTTTTGATTGGAACAGTAGGTTGTCAAAAAATAAATCGTTTTGAAACTTCAGACGAGGTTGATTTTTATGTGCTAGGCAGCGATGGAATAATTGGCTATCAATTCAATGATGAAAAGTTAAATGAAATAACCAAAACAGATATTAAGATTATAAATACGAATATAAACCCTGTGGTTCATCGTTCTGAATTGTTAAATCAGTATTTAGTATTTACCGAAGAAGATTTTCCTGGTCGAGATAAGCAATCTTTAGTTTCAATAGACTTCAACACAGGGGTAATTCATCGTTATCAAACGGACCATTGTGCATATACATCATCAGGAGCTTCCCATAATTACTATTTTGCAACTACTACAGGAGAAAACTCGTTTATTTCAATTTATACACCAGAATTAGAAGAAGTGGAATATCTAAAACTTGAGAAGGATATGTTATTTAGTGATTTCATTACTTCGTCTGATAAAGTTTATACTATTGGAACAGAGGTTGAAGCCACAGAAGTTGAAAATGGGAAGAATTATTTTAAAAATATTTTGATTTCTATTTCTAAAAATGATGGTGATTTTTCAATAGATACAATAAAAGAACTTGAAGTCAATAAAGAGAAGCAATATTTCTTTAATGATGTTATTACAAAAGGAAATTATTTATACGCTGTTTCAGCGGGGTGGCGAGATCTTGATAGTTTAGAAAAAATATATGCTGGTGCAATATATAGATATGACTTAGTTAACGCAACAAGTGAATTCTATACGATTGAAGAAATATTTCCTTCCGATATTTATGATATTGGAGATGATTTTCTTGCTATATCACATGAATCGATAACTATAGATAAACTGGGTTTTACTATTTTTAATTATGAAACATTGCAAAGCGAATTTGTTGATATTTCACCGTATGCCATTTCTGAAAATGAAAGAATTGTAGATATTAAAAGATTAGACTTAAATCATCTTTTACTTCTTACGGAGAATCAATTGATTGTGTATGATATACTAAAAGGTACTATCACACTTCAGTTAAAATGTGATGATACTTTAGGAACGGTTTTTCACATATGGATTAATTAAGAATAGTATCAATACATTAAGTTTTATTTGTTAATAATCTGATAAGGCAATTTGTCTTATTTCATAAAACAGTATAAGGGGCGCATATACCCCAAAACGGTTTATAGCTAATATTAGGCTCGAACAACAAATAAAAAGGGAGGGATTGCTGATACAACCCTTTTAGATATCAAAAAATATAAGTTTTATAAGACTTATATTTTTATAAAAATGATGTAAATAAAAACTATAGAGAAGTGAACAATATTATCTATTATTGAACTGTAATAGTATTAATAGCATTGAATTTTGATTTATAATCTATAAAAAACACATAAGGAGATTGATACCCATGGGAACCAATAATTTTTAATCTTAGCAGGTATATTAGAGGATAATGATCATAATAATGTGAACAAATTTTAATTCGAACGAGTATTTTGATTATAACGGAAAGGGATGATGGATAATATGAAAGATAAATTTGCACAGTTTTCTGGGATATCTATTATGTTAGTAAGCGCAAGTATGACGCTATTTACACGTTTGGTTGATGGTTATTATGAATTAAAAAATGTATTAAGTATTATTATAACTCTTTATATCTGTATAAATTTAGTCATAGTGATTTATCTTTATTGTAAAGATTAGAACAGAGAAGTGAAGGAACAGGAAGAAAGACTGGACAATCGAGAAAAAGAACTGAAAGAGAAAGAATCTAAAATCAATAAAAGTGTATCTGATGAAGTTGGAGATATTCGTGATAAATTGGAAAAAAATACCAATTCAAACCCAACTCACTGTATGCATTCCTCGTTGGAACAACACTCTATAGCTTTTTGATCACGATTTTCCAAGGATTCAATTTATGATTTTCTTTTGAAATATAAGCCATTAGATTTAAATGTGGTGCAATGGGTGGTCTTCATAGGTACTGTGATAGTCCTTGTTTATGGTGATACTTTTTTGACTGTCTGATATGTATTTGTATGGTAGTGAAAATGATGAAAAATGATTGAAAAAGAAGTGAAAATGTTTACAATATTAGATATATGGAAAGATTCACTGAGAGTATAAAAGAGATTCAATTATGATTAGATATATAAAAAAGAATAAAATATTATTTTGCTTCACACTGATTATCAATTTATTAACATGTTTAACACCCCTATTTTTAGCCTATATTATTGAAAATGTTTCTGGCATTTTTTTAAATCAAGATGAGTCTAAAATAACTGTGAGCTTATGGCTGATCATAGCTTTTATGATTTATCAAGCTTTGTTTTCATATTTGAATTCTAGATATAAAGCAAAATATAGACAGAAATTAAGGGCAGACTTATCCAAAGATATTTATCGTAGTATATTTAATCAAAATCATAATGAATTTTATGAGAACTCGATTGGGTCATATTTATCTTTATTTACAAATGATGTAAAAATGGTTGATGATAATTATTTCTTTCCTTTTCTATCAATGATTACTCAATGTGTTGTGTTTTTGTGTATTTGTTTTTATTTAATACATGTAAACTGGACTGTCTTTTTTATGATGGATTTGATAGCTATATTTACGATAGCTGTTCCACGTCTGTTTGCGAAGATATTAAAGAAATCATCTAATCAATTATCTGAACAAAGCCAAGAATATAATTCAAAATTGAGAGAGTTATTTCAATGTTTCGATATCATTCAAGATTATCGTGTTCTACCACATTATATTCGTAAAGGTGAAGAGAATATTGATGATTATGAGAATAAATGTTTCCACTTTAATTTCTTTACTCAGTTAAATACAACATATGCCAATTCCGTAGCGGTAATTGGACAAATGTTTTTTATTTTAGCATTAGCAATATTGAGTTCAAAGGGATATTTTAGTGCTACATATTTCATGTCTGTGGTGACACTTTCAAATAATTTTATTGATTGTTTGTATACTATGGCCTCGTATTATGGAAATTTTGTGGCTATTAAAGGCATTAATGATAGATTGATTAGAATGATTGATAAGAAAGAAACCGAGAAAACACTTCTTATTTCAGAAAATCAAAATAAAGTTTGTTTTGAACATGTGAGTTTCGGATTTCCAAACAAAGAATCTATGTTCAAGGATTTTTCTTTCCAATTTGATAAAGGAAAAAAATATGCGATTGTTGGAGACAGCGGATCAGGGAAGTCGACTTTATTAAAATTGATTTTGGGTTATTATTCAATTCAAAAAGGAAGAATCATTTCATTTGACAAAGAACCGGTAATCATCCGGCAAGAAGAACATTTATTTTCAGGAACTATTCGAGAAAATTTGTGCTTAGGAGAGAATTTTTCTGAAGAAGATTTGACAAGGGCAATGGAATTTGCGAACATTTCAGATTTAGATTTGAATCAATTTGTTTCTGAAGATGCAGGCAATTTATCAGGAGGACAAATCCAAAGAATATCTATCGCAAGGGCAAAACTACATTGTCACAATTTAATATTGTGTGATGAGATTACATCCAGTCTTGACAGTATTAATACTGAAAAAATTGAACGTAATATTATAGAATTGACCGATAAAACCATTATTTATGTAACGCATAAGATTCATAAGAAAATGCTACAGGAATTTGATGATATATTGGTTTTATCACATGGAAAACTTGTAGAACATGGATCATTTGAAGATTTGCTTTGCAAAAAGAATTATTTTTACCATTTATTTATGAATCAGTAATGGATTGAATTATTACTGAATATTCCATGGTGACGGAGCCACCCAATCCACGAAGGGAGCCACTTCAATTTATGAAATGACTCTCTTTTTTATTATTCGATTTTTGAATGATCATCTTGAAAAAATTTACCTTTTGAAATTGTATAAGATGATTTTTTAATATGATCAAGAATAGTGTCGGTGAGCGGTCTGAGTTTATTTTCATGTAAGATTATTTTGGATATGTTAAATCATAAAAAAAGTTATTGAATAAATAAACTACAGGTGATATATAATATGTAAAAGGTTACAGTAAAATATAGTGCGCTTACATTACTATGTAAAATAGTTACAGTTAATCTATAAATATACATAGTTACTAGTTATTTTGTCGTGTATGATGTGCTGTTACTAAAAAAGAAAGTTGGATGAGAAAGATGAAAAATGTAGTTGAGGTGAAAAATGTAGTTAAGAGTTTCAAAGATAAAATTGTATTAAATCATGTTTCTTTTAGTATGAAACCTGGTGAAATAGTTGGCTTTGTTGGACAAAATGGTGCAGGGAAAAGCACATTAATGAAATGTATGTGTAATTTGATAAATATGGACGAAGGAACTATTTCTATTTGCGAAGAAGATGTAGTTAAACAAAGGGAAAAAGCATTATCATATGTTTCGTGTATGATTGAAGGTCCTGGATTATTTGAAAATATGACAGGTAAAGAAAATTTGGAATTAATGGCCACTTTAAATCATGCTTCAAAAGAAAAACTACATGAAATGATGGAGTTTACTCAGATTGGTTCTCAGCTGAAAACTAAGGCAGTATCCCAATATTCCATGGGCATGAAACAAAGAACAGGTTTAGCTGTGGCTTTAATGAAAGAACCTAAAGTATTGTTACTAGATGAACCAATGAATGGATTGGATGCTACAGGGATTCAAGGCTTACGTGAAGAATTGATACGTTTGGCCAAGGAAAAGAATGTAGCTTTACTAATTTCAAGTCATCAGTTAGGTGAAATTGAAAAAATGGCAGATCGAATTATAGGTATCCATTTTGGGAAAATCAAAGAGATTTCCATGGAAGAAAAAGAAAATGTATATGTATTAGAAACGGATAGAAAAATACCAGATCAATCAGACTTGCAAATCATAGAACAAACAGGAAACACCTATAAATTAGAAGTAAATTCTGTTATGGAAGTACTTTCAAATTTAGAAAAGCAAGGGGTTCAAGTGAAGAATATTACTCAAATACACAAAACATTAGAAGATGTATACAATGAGTTTATTCAAGAGGCATCATTATGATGTACGAACTTAAAAAGTTTATCTTTAATAAACGAAATGTCGGTGTATTTGGATTTCTAGTATTCTTTCTCGTTTGTTTTATTGGTTATAACGTATATATGGATAAACACTATAATGAATCTCAAATCAAAATCTATCAAAAGGCCTATCGAATTTCTGAAAACAGAATGGATGAAGCAGGAAGTGAAGAAGGGTCTGAATTTTGGAAAAAGGTGTATCGCAATGCGAGTGGTCTGATCCACTTTTACTACAACAGTGAAAATAAAACAGATGAATTTATAGAATCAAAATTGAGCTGGAATCATTTGATGTTACAGGCAAATAATGAGGGGTATATCATTAATGATTTTGAGAAAAGAGATGTTCAAACTTTGCAGAATGAAACAAAGCAGTTGAAATATCTAAAGAAGAATCATATTGAAATGTTGAATAGTCCATATGAACCTAATACTTTTAATATATTCAATGAACTGTTTAATCAAAAACTGTATTTAGTTGTCATGTTGATCCTATGCATATTATTATGCGATATATTCGGTTTGGAAATGGAAAGTGGGTTTTATAAAAACTTATATGTTTCAAGAATTTCAAAGCAAAAAATACTGTTGAATAAGATGAAGTTTTCATTGTTTGCAGCAGCTTTTTTGATAATAGTGATGCTTTTGATTATCGTTCTTTCTGGATTGATTTTTGGAATTGGAAATTGTGATTATCCGTACTTTTACTTTAATCAGATGTATACAGTGAAAGAAATTGTTGCGAAAAGTATTATTCTATTAGTTGTAGAAAGTGTATTTGTGGTAGGTATATCTTCATTGTTATTTACATGCAGTTTAAATAATGGATTTATTGTAGCTGTAAATCTAATTCTATATGCACTTTTCTTTGTCTTAGGAAATGTAACAGGCTATTCTAGATTCTTTGTGTATATTCCATTTTTACATATTGATTTTGTGAACTTGATTATTCATAAGCAGGTTGTCCTGGCTGCTATTATAAGCTTGATGTATTTTCTGTCTTGTAGTTTGATTTCATTACAATGTTTCAAAAAAAGAGAGTTGGTGAGATAAATGTGGACTTATGTGCTTTTCAATATCAAATCTAATTTAAAGAGGAAAGAAAATCTGATTCTAATCGTACTATTCATCATTTGTGAGATTGCTTTGTTGTTTATTTTGAATACAAAATCATTTACGGAAAGTCCATATCAAACATCACTAGGCATTAGTATAGCAAGTATTTCACAAAAGAATGATCCCAAACTTTACCAAGAATTTATGGATGAAGTAAATTTGATACGTCAGACCATTGATAAGGGGGAGCAGGATGGAAAAGAAAAAAATTGGAAGTCATATTGTGAATATAAAGTAAAGGTGAGTGTGTTGGAAGCACAGTGGTATATGGTGACTTCAAACATGCCTAATGATTCCTATTTTGAACATGCAGATGTTCTAGAAGAATTAAGGAAGGAATATGGATTACCTGATTTGTCGCAATATGAAAAATTAATTGTACAAAAATCAAATGATATTAATTTATATTTTTGTTCAATGCAGCAGGCTCGTTACTTTGACTACTTGCTAAAACATGATCTTACTCCAATAACATATTCATATGTGGATGCATCCAGTGTTTCACTACAGATAGCTCGATATATATTGCCTGTAGTTTTACCTTTGCTGGTTGGACTTCTATTGTTTCAACAAAGAGAAAGACGAGCAAAGACAGAAAAAACAATTCTAACTATTTCTGGAGTAAAGAAAAAATATGTGAGATGGAATTTGATTTCTGACGTACTTTTTGTTCTATTGGTTGTTTTCCTGCCTATTTTAGTTTATATGATAGTTCTTGTACCTTTTAAAGGTGTATCGAATCTGATCTATCCGGTTTTATATTATAAGCCAGGATTTACTGGTTTTCATTATTGGGATACACAAGGATTGGATCATATTGAGCTTGTGGCAAGTGGACTAACGAATATGAGTGTCAATCAGTTTACAACGCCAGGAATGGAATTGATGCCATTGTGGCAATGTACACTATTTGTAGCATTTGGACTTGTGCTGTCTACAATATTTTATGTCCTACTCATAACTGTATTATCTAAACTTATGAAAAACAAATACTTATCTTTGCTTGTATTTTTAGTTGTCTTGGGTCTTTGTTCTTTTGCATCGCCATTAGGAAACATGCAGAAGATCAATACATTCAATCCAATGTCATACAGAGATTTTGGAATGAACCTATTAGGTACTAGTTATTTTGGATATTTTGCGGGAATTATAATTATTGGACTATATAGTGTAATTTTGTATTTAGTTTCGAAGTGGTGTGCTAAGAAAGTACGCGTTTAATATATCATGATGAAACAATTGAATTATAAAAGTTAGAATAGCTGAGATGAAAAAGATTTGATTTGTTTTTATCGTAACTTGCGGTTAAATAATATATATTCTATGTGATGTACATAGAAAAAGCGCGTTTAAGAGTACTAAAAAATGAATTTTGACACCCTTAAATGGCATTTATGTTATTATTAGCTTAAACAAACAGTGTTGAAAGGTTAAATGATTATGAATAATCGATTTTATGGTGAACTCATCCTTCTTTTGATTGCTTGTCTTGTTGCACTTCCACTTCAATTTATTCCTAAATTAAAAGAGAACAAGAAAGTAGAAATAATTTTTGGCCTCGTGGTTTTTGCTGTGTTTGGTATTTATGCTACGTATACAAGTATCAAAGATAATCCTAAAGTGGACGCTAAATTGGGTGAAAATTATATAGAGTTTAAAAAGAATGAAGTTATTTCGCTTAATAATATAGAAGATGTTCAGTTTTATGATAACGTAAAGTTTGAGATTGTAGCTAATGGCTATCGATGGGGTAATGATGATTATTATTCTGGAGATGCCAATGTAAATATAAAAAAAGGTGAAAAAACTTTAAAATACATATATAAGGGTAAAGTGTATATCAATGCGAATAATAAAAGTTATATTGTTCTTAATGAAAAAGGTACAACCAAGTTTTACGTGTTTAATTTGGGTACGAAAAAGAAGACAAAACAAATGTATTATGAATTACTTGAGCATGCGCATTGAGATTTATAAAAGGCAGAATGAATATGAGAAAATGGCGAAAAAAATTTATTATATGTTTGATGATTGTATTTGTATTTTTGAGTGGGATTTTTTATATAAATAGGAAATCAATAGGATATGTTTTAGATTATTTATATTTTATACGTGTGGTTGAAACAAATTCTTTTAGGTTAAATACTATTCCGACTTTAGATACAAAACAAATATATTTAAATAAGATAATGAATTGTAAAAATGATCGTGAATTTTTAAATGACTTAATTGAATTTTATTTCAATTATGAGACAAAAGGCCATTTCAATATTGTAGATGTGGATTCATATCATAGAATACATCAAGTGTATAAGAATTTAATTCAAGACAAAAGAATCAGTAAGAATAACTGGAATTATAAGAAACTAATGGATAAAGAGGTGTTTGATTCGTATTCCAAACTAGGAAAAGGCACTTCTTATTTGCATGAAGAAAATGATAGAGGTGTTGATTGCTATGAAGACGGAGAATTTTTTGTGATTGAGTTTCATTCTTTTGATATAAGTATGTTAAATTCATTGGCTCAAATAAACGAAGAGCTTCAAGATTTTCATGGGGATAAAATAATAATTGATATTTCAGATAATGAAGGTGGATCGGATATTGTATGGAAAAAGTTAGTGTCTTATTTAAGTGGAGCAGATTATAGATATAAATCTAAAATAACAGGTCATGGAAGGGCATCGAAAAAATATGTGGAATCGTATGACATAGATGTTCAAGGAAGTGAATCTAAGTTTTCATATATAGATTGCATAGATATTCAATCAGAGAAATTGTTTGATTTTAAAAAAGTTTATTTGATTATGGGTGATAAAACTTTTTCTGCAGCCGATTCATTTGCCAGATTTTCCAAGTCCACTGGATTTGCGACAGTAATAGGTAAAGAGAGCGCCGGATTTGGAACGGGTTTAGATCCTATGTTATTAAATTTGCCGTATACGAATGTGTTAGTTATGTTAGATTCAGTTGGTAAATATCCTGAAACAACAAAACCAAAATATGAATTAAATAATATTTGCATTAAAGATGTTGAGCAATATATCGTTACAAATAATATATAAAAAAAGCACCTGGCAAATGCTAGGCGCAATCTTTGACAAATGGTGGTCTTAGCCGGAATTGAAAAGCAATTTTGTTTAGAGTGGATTATATTGTTGCTTCTACTTTATATAAAGGTGCAATAATTCAAGAAAATGAATAAAATCCTATACTTTTTATCTGCTTTTGAAAATTTTTTGATAAAATTTTGCAGTTAATTTAGTATGAAATGGATTGTGATTATCTGATGGATTTACCTTTCAAAGAAAGTTATAAATTGAATGCATATGATTAAAAAATAAAAAGGTATCCAAGACTCCGTTGTTTAAAGACGGAGAGGGATACCAATTTGAATATATACATAAGCAGTAAACTTATGTCAATTCCCACCTATACAAAGATATTAAAAGACTATTTTAAATTTATTAATAAGGAATCCAATGGTCTCCAACCCATTTATTCAATGTTTGATTCCATAATCTTTTATACAATCTTCCGTTTTTATCTTTGAATTAACAGACTAGTTTCTCTTTGTATGGAAATATCTGTAGTGACTTCAGTTTCATTTGCTAAAACAGGTGTTACTATATTCATAGATGCAATCAACACTAACATAATCATTATTTTTTTCATAAATTATTTACTCCTCTATAATCGGAACATCCTTAAAACATTCATCTTTTGGATTTGATATTTTAACACGTATTTTGTCTAATACTAATTCATATGTTCCATCTTTATGTTTAATAATATATCCCTTATCTATATCTGATTGATCATATATTTCCTTACTGTTTGGAGGATCAAATTCAGACTCCAAAATAATGCTGTTTGTAAGTAATGGAAGAGTTAATACGACAATCATTAGAATTTTGCTCGTTTTTTTTCGATACATTCCATCCATTAAATAATTTATACGGTATTCTAATACATGTGCATTATCTTGAATCATGAAATGTGTAGATTGTCCCTTGAATTCATTTTTACTTTGAATGTTTTTTTGGATTTCTATAAGCGTATGCATATATTTCATTATTTCCTCTTTAGAAAATGGATTCGTTGTTTGGTTGTCCACACGCATTTCCAAAAATAAATCAATTTTATCTCTTAATCTATATACTGGAATAAACCACCAATACATGATAACTAATAGATTGATAATCTGTTTAGTACATATATCATGATTTTTAATGTGCCATGTTTCATGAAGTAATATATTTTTTAAATTTTCTTGTGAAAGGTATACGTCTGGTATCAATATAGTTTTATTAAAGCCCATGACCATAGGGGAAGAAACATAGTTCGTTCTTAACACCACATAATTTTTTTCCTGATAGTTATCAATAAAATCTTTTATATGATAATGTTCTGAATGATTTTCAATACGTTTGTACATGTCTTTAGTAATTTGAATTGCGCGAATCCATTTAATCAGATTCCATATAATACCTAATGCCCAAACCAATAATAAGAATTGATATACTTGCACATTTGTATAAATTTTATGCTGTAACAGTTCAATGATTGGATTCATGATCAGTGGCATTACAATAGTTTTAGTAAATTTGAATTCAAGTGGCACAAACATTCTTACTACGACAACAACAATTAACACTGTAATAAAATCTGTCCGAAATAATTTATAACTTTTCTTGTATGAAAGTAATATGTCTAACAGAAGAATCAATAAAAAACTGATGCACAAAGTAATGAAAAGAGATGATGCAGAAAATCGCATTATTTTAACTCTTTCTCTTTTTCTTGAATCAATTTCTTTAATTGTTCAATCATCTCTAAATCATTTGTGTGTTCAACAAAATAAGCTGAAATTTTTGCACGTGTATCTTCACCAATAAATGAATTCACATATTGAGCTTCGGATATAACTGGTCTATATAATCTTGTGATTGCCTTCTTGTTCTGGCCAATTCCTGCAACTTTGATATATTTGATCTCCAATAATTTTTGTAGCGTTTGCTGAATCGTATTGATACTCAAATTTTTGGAAGCTAATTTAATATCATTTGCAGACATTGCAACATCATGCTTCCATAAAATATCCATAATCTCATTTTCCTTCTTAGTAAATTGAATGTATTTCATGTAAGTTCCTCCGCCTAAATTCATTATAGCAACTCGTATGTATTTACACAAAGACTTTCATAAATATAAACGTTTATTCATTTTAACACTCTTTATAAAAATAACGATTGTAATTTTCTAAATTGTATATTATATTTGAATTAGAGATAGCGCTATCCATAAAAGAACAAAATATATGAAAATAGTAATTAGTTATTTTACCTCCTTATTATTGTACATGCATATTATTCCAATATATGCAAAAGAATCCATATTTAAAATGAAATACTAAATCAGATTATAGGAGGATGTTCTAAAGATGAGATGCGAAAATTTATCGAAAAGACTAAATAGATATACAATATTATTTTTAATAATGGATTTGATTATACTTTTAATTGATTTATTCAGTTGTCATAATCATACTAAATTTTTGCTTCTCATATTGACAATATTCATTATTAATTGTTTATTTTTCGATTTTTGTAAAAAACACGTTGCTTATATTAAAAAATCAATATTTTATATTTGGCAATTTACGGATGAAAATGCAATCTTTGGATATATAAAGTTATTGGTCTTGATTTTGATTAGTGTTTGTTATTTTGCTTTTTATGATTATAGTGTTGTACCGATGATAACCTTAGCACTTATTGGTATCTGTATTATGTTGATTGTGATTAAAAGAACATTAAAACTTAGAAAGTTATGATTTTAATAAGCAAGTCGTATGACAGATGTTGCTAGACCATGTTTATTAGATTGTGATCAGGTTGCTTCGGTTGATGTTGTTATGATGGTGAATAGAGAAGGTGTGGTATATGACAGACGAACAAAGAAAGATGATTGATAAATTGAATGAAGATAATCGAAAATTAAATGATGTGAACAAAGGAATGAAAGACTATGCTAAATACAAATTAGTTGTTGGTATTCTCGTAGTTACTATAATAATTGTCTTATATTTCATTCAGCATACCACCTGATTTAATGGTGGATTTAGAGGGAAATAAAAACAATCGAAATCGATGAAAAAAAGCGGATAATTTACTATCCGTTTTTAATATGCTTTGAAAATATTTTGTAGTTTTTTTGTAACTTTTATCTAAAAGAGTGAATGAATTCGCTTTTATTGATGATATTGAATATAACCATAATGTAGGAATATACTTTAAATAAGGCATAAAAAAAGCACCTGGCAAATGCTAGGTGCAATCTTTGACAAATGGTGGTCTCAGTCGGAATCGAAAAGCGCTTTTGTTTAGAGTGGATTATATTGTTATTTCTGCTTTAAATAAAGGTGCAATAATTCAAGAAAATGCATAAAATACTATAGCTTTTATCTGCTTTTGAAAATTTTTTGAAGAAATTTTGCGATAAAATAATGATGAACAATATTATATTTTATGGTATTAGTTGATTTATAGAATTATTATTTTTGTCCATTTGATTTTATGATAAAATGGATATACTATTCTGCAACTCCTCTCTCGGTAACGGGAAGGAGGTGAGAACGTGTCAGAGTTTTTCTTCAACTTTTTAGTCTCTGTTGGAGCAAGTATGGTTGCCTACTATATTTGCAAATAGCTTGATAGAGATGACTAGACAACAAAGCATATAAGAGCATGACAACCTGCTTTTTTTTGTAAAAATGCAAATTATTTAATTGTATCAAAAAATAATTAAAAATATCATACTTAAATAAAAGTGAATAATCTTTTATAATGAAAAAAAATAAAAAGATAAATATCGAAAGTAGGTGGAATATATGATTATAAAAGTGAATGATTCAAGCCTTTGTCTACATTATTTAGATGGTTTTCGGTTCCAAGTTGGTGGAAATGAATATTGTGTATTATTAGATACAACAGACATTGATTTATATCAATATGAAATTTGGGAAAAAGATGGCAATAATTTAACTTTTGTAAATAATGTACATGTTTCGTTGGATAAATTTAGGGAGTATTATTTTGCAGATGAAAGATCAACAAATTATAAAATAATAGAGGAATTGATTATCCCAACAATAATCAAAGAGAATAGTGAAAAGAAGTATACTATAACTCAAGTAGACAAAAGTACAGATTAAAAGCAACATTAAGAAAAAGTAAATAATCAAGATGATTTCTATGTAATTTTTGAAAAAGATGATTGTCCTTCTTGTCCTAAGTTTATAGAAAAATTTAATGAATTGGCTAAAAACAAAAATATTTTGTTTTTTTGTAAAAAAAGAAGAACTGAGTGACGAATTCAGTTCTTCTCACGTGGCAGATTCATCTTCAACTTTTGCCTATTCAGATTATATCATGAACTTTTTAAAAGTAAACGTCCGAGACTTAGCAAAAGCTAAGTACGAGGACACGTACTTATTGACTACCTTTAAATTGTATCATGTATTTTAGATCACTAATAGCCTGTGTTTTTAAATTTATACTTGTTAAAATTTCTATATAAAGATACATAAAGAATGAAAAAGGAGCTGCGATACAAATAGTATTTAAAAAAGTGTTAGATACAAAATTTAGCAAATATTTAAGGAAAGAAGGACAAGATATAATGTATGTCCATTTTAGAGGTGTTTTATGAAATATTTAGTTCTATTTGTTTGTTCTATGATTATTCCTGCAATGAATACATCTGCAGTATCAATAGCACTTTCGAATAATATCGTAGATTTAATTTTTTATATCATTGATTTTGGAGTGTTTGGATGGGGTATTCAACGGTTAAAAGAGAAGGATGAACACCCTATTGGTATTATATTGGCTGTAACAGCTATAGAAGATTTAATTATAAATTTATTATGTAACATAAAACCAATCACTTATATTATCCAAGGAGTTATTATTATTTTATTTGCCGTTTATATAAGATATAAGAATCGGACAGGTATATTCCACCATATTATTGTAGTATTTTACGGTACTTCTGCGTACTCTATGATACTGCGATTTTCAATATAAAATATGCCAAAAAATATGCCAATAAAAAAACGTACATCATTTGTACGCTTTTTTCATTTTCCTCATTTTATTTAAATACTTTGTTTTTCAATTCTTTTCTAACTTCATTCATTAACTTTCTATAGCTAATTATAGTACCATCTTGTTCCTCTAATTCACAATCATCATTTAAATAAATCTTTGCTCCCAACAATATATAAATAACATCTTCTTTAACACCTCTTGAATCTTGCCCAAATGCATCAATCATATCTGACCATGAATGAATATCCCAATCCGAATAGTCATTTTGAAGTGTTGTTTTATAGTCGTTTACAATTATCTGTACTGCCTTTTCTAAATTTGTCATTTCCTGTATCCTCCTGTGTACTTTATTAAGTACATATATAATATAACATACATGTATGTACATGTAAAGAACTTTTAAAGAAAACAGACTATTTTTTTTTAGTCTGCAAATCTTTTCGGATTAATTCTTTTATATACCCCATTTTAGAATCAACTTCATCTAATTTATTCATGATGTCTTTATCTGTATTGTAGTTCAAGCGAACACAAATTGTCTTTGTATTCGCTTTGATGTATTTTTCGTTAGCTTTTAATTTTGCTTCTGAAGCCATTTACCATTCCTCCTAATACCATTCATCATCTTCATCAAATTCATTTGCAAATTCAAATGTATACCCATTATCTTCAAATGTTGCATATTCATACTGCCCAACATATAGCTTATCAAGCTTCCAATTTCGTACAAATCTAAGCTCACAACTATTTCGATACGTGTCAACTAATTCAGAAATATTTAAAATTTCATACCCACAATCAATAGCTTTCTGTTCATCTTCCATATCCTCGATTATATAAATCTTATGACACCCATCATATGCAAATTTATTTCCAACTACCTCAACATTATTAATTTTCATTTCTTGTTCCTCCTTATTCAATTGTGATTTTCTTTCTAAAAATATCGTTGTATCTATTACTACTAGAATACCACTTATCACTAAACATATCATAATATTTTATGATTAATGGATTCTTTTTTCCTGTAACAATATAAACATCATCCATATTACTTGGCATAGAATGAACATATTCGTCCATTCTATTTCTCAAGCTTGTTAAGGAGTTGCTTTTATCAACAACTTCTCCTTTACTAACTGCATAATATTTAAATGTCATTTTACCATTCTTCAACATCTTTGATTGTGTATGATTCCATATCAAATACTTTTTCTTCTTCGTCCCATCCTTCAACACAAATTTCGCATGGTACTTCAATTGTATCAACATATCCATAAATGTGATGTACTTCAATCACGATACACCCTTCTAAATATCCTACATCACCTTTCCATTCAATCATATCTAGGCAATCGTTGATATCTGTAGTTCTGATTCCTCTTTTGTCATAGTAGTATAAATCTCCGCTAGTGTTTAATTCATCCGCTTTCTTTACGAAATCAGTGTGTTCTCCAAATTCCTTGTAATTCATCAATTGTTCTTTTGTCATTTCTGTTTCCTCCTGTGTACTTTAAGTACATATATATATTAACATACATGTACATACATGTAAAGAACTTTTTTAGGAAAATAAAAAAAAGACCACTTTTCAAATGCTACTAGTCTGCATTCTAATCAGTGGAATAAAAAATAAGTCTTACGATTTAAACATCTGCTTTTTTATTTCTAGCTAGGTTCTTTGCAAGAAAATCTGATAAACATAAATATTCGTCAATAGATATGTTTCTTCTTTGAAAGCCATTTGACTAACTTGGCTTTTTCCATCATTAATTATAGCACAAAAACTGCCACAATTAAATATGTGGCAGTTTCGTTTCTCCTTGTTCCTATAATTGGTACACGAGATAAAAAGAATACAATCATATTCTCCTAAGCATAGACATTATACCATATTATGGTATTGGTTGCATTGTGCACTCTGCTAATCTATGTGCTTATATTTTAACACAAAAAAGCAAAGGACGTATAAATCATACGTCCTAGGGAACTCCTTCTACTCTAGTAGATGAGCTATAAAAATATACAAAAAATAGTTGAAGGTTTTATATGTAATTTATGCTACTTCAATTAATGGGACACAATTTACCCAAATTCCACCGATTTTCGCAAGGTTCTTTTGTACGTTGACTTCATCAACGCGAATTCTTGTAACATAGACAATCGCATTTGTTGTATGCAATACATTGTCATTGTAGCCATCAGAATTACGAACTTTATCAACTAAACGAATCGGAAACCAACCACCTAATGGTGCAAGGTATGCGCATAAATCGCTATTGATTTGTTTCAATCCTTGATTGCCAATCTTCATTTGTACGGATGTTACGTAGCTTCCTGCGTGCAAGATTTGGTCAATCTTTTCTACGGGTTGTGGAATACTTGGTTTAACTGCTCCTGTATTCGCAAAACATTTAGGTCTAAACGCAGTATCAAAGGTTGCATAATAAGGCAATTTAATTAAATTGAATGCTCCACCTTTTCCACCTTGGTTTTGGCCCAAGAACCATCCTTGCTTTCCGTCAATATCAGAATCAAAGATTGCAATATGACTGTATGGCGTAACTCCTGCTACTTCTTTAAAGACGGCAATGTCTCCCGGTTGCATGATTGATACCTCATTGCAATAATTCAAGATACCATTTGTTTTTCGGTTGTTCCAAATGTCCTTAACAAAACTACTTGTCGTGCAATGGATAGCTTGATAGCCTAAATCAATCATGTACTTTGCGAATCCGTCCCAACACTGCGCACCATAGTATCCGTCAATGTCGAACGCTTTGCCTAATACGGCTTTTTTAAAATTTTGATAATTTATTAAAAATCCTCCTTTATGTACCAATTATAGCACATAAAAGAGGTTTTTTTTACTGATATACAGAGAACATTTCTCTTAATTTATCTCTAACCATTTCTCTTTCTTCTTGAAAATCGCTAGACGTTTTCATTTCTTCTAAAATCCCATACATAGCACTAAGAAAAGCTTCTAATTCACGAATAGAAGTTCGCTTATCAATTTCATTGTTATCTTTTCGATATTCTTTTTTTGCTTCTATATATTTTCTGAAATGGCTATTCATCAATGCGATATTGTCATCAATTTCCGTTCCTTCGATATCTGTATCATTTGTTTTTAATGAATTTATAGCCGTTCTTCCATCACTCATAGCTAGTATTGTATCGATGTCTTTGATATTGTCTAAAGCTTGGCTCATGACTCTGAAATCTAAATCATTGTATCCTTTTTCTAGTCCTCTCATTGCTTCCGTTAAGAGGTCTAGATTTCGTTTCCTAACCTCTTGCATGATACACCTACGCTAATTTCTTAATGATGATATTCGCATTCTGAACAGATAAATCTAAACCACTGTTATTTCCTAATGTGATGGTGTAAGAAGCTCCACAAGGTACTTGAATCAATGTAGCTCCACTTACATTTCCGTATGCATTCGCAGTAGCTACATTATATGAAGATTCTGTCCCTCCTACTGCTTCTCCATTCTGTTCTAATTCTAAAGAAGCAACTCCTACTGTTTCACTTGTAATATCTGCAGTATATTCTACTTCATAGATTCCTTGTTTCGTCAATGTGAATAGTCCACTACCTACATCATGAGCGAGCCAACCTTTACAAGCACATTGACATGATTTCGTTCTTACTCTATCCGTTGGAAATAATACATTTTGTCCATTTGATACAGTCTGAATTGCCGTTGCTATACTATTAATCATTTTCTTTTCCTCCTATATAAAATAAATGGGTAGCCTTTCGACTACCCTATAATCCAAAGGCTGTTGCCTAATCTCTTTCGAGCTAGATTTGATTGCATCCGCAACCTGTCATATTGTATGCGTAATAAGGCGAGCAAGTAATATATGCAGGTTTTGGCGTTGGTTGCAATGTATTAATGATATTCGCAGATTGCGCTTGTTGACTCAATTGGAAATTAGTAGTCAATAGCTCTCGGTCTCTGTCTGCTAATTTATCACGCAACTCTTGCATTGTGTTAGCATTAATCAATGCTCTTGTTGCTTCGCCTTCTGAGTGAATTGCAGTTGTAATATCGCACGTATTCTTAAAGCTTTGTGCGTTTACACCATCAATCGCTCTTTGCGTTGCACAACAACATTCTTGGTTCTGTTGACCTAGATTCTGTAAACCTAATTGTGTAGTGTATCGGCTTTCTAAGATATCTCTTGAATTTTGGTAACCTTGGCTAGATACATTCTGGTTTGTATTGAATAAATCACGTTTAATAAATTCTTGATTCATTAATGCGTCATTCTGCAAGTTGCCATTATTACCCCAATTTCCGCCAAATAAGAAGAATAGAAGGATAATCCAAATCCAATTTCCACTACCCCATTCATTGTTGTTTCTGTCTGCTAAATCGTACATTGGTTGAATACCATTCATGCTTTCCATTTATATTTCCTCCTTTCAACGCAATTAGCGTTTTAGCCCATATTGACTAGCCACGTTTTCAAATTGTTGCTTCTGTTGTGGCGTTAACTGCCCCATCATATTATTTAATAATACTTGGGGATTCTGCCCACTTCGCATTAATTGTTGTACTTGATTAAATGCTTGTGGATTTTTTTGTTGTAACATCCCTAACAACATCTGTTGAGGGTTCATCATATTCATTAAAGGATTCACGCTTTAAGCTCCTTTCTAGGCGTTTCTTTCTCTGCCTTTGTATTTATATTATTTCCGTTTGTTAAGCCTAATATCATAGCTTCTAGCTTGTCTAAGCGTTGTTCTATATTGTCTTTCTTTGGCTCTGTTTCTTCTTGGAATCTGTATTTCTTGAAACTGCCGTCTAATGATTTCATATAGAACACTGAATCATTTCTATCTAGCATAATACTAGGCAAACCATTTACAATCATATTTCTTGCTTCTTGCTCATTGTTGACCCATTTTCCATTGAAATCATTTAATGCCATGTTAGGTGTAATTTGATTATTAATATTAATAGGTGGAATATTTGCTAACTGTTGAATATTTTGTAATTGTGATTCAATCATCTGCTTTTGATTCATTAAATTGTTAATTCTGTCATTGATTGGATTATACATTTCGCTCACCTCTTTACAACCCTAATTATATTCAGGTTCAATCTCAATTTGTTTCCGTGTTAATATCATATAAATGTCAAAAAAAGAGGCTTTTCAACCTCTTAATCATCATCTAGATTTGTTTCTTTTTTACTGGTTTTTCTAGGTGGTAGAATTGCGCTATATTTTTCTACATCATCATACTTATTCTTGATTCGTTTAATGATTCTATTCACGCTAGAAACACTCATATCCAATCTATCTGCTTGCTCTCTAACTGTCCATCCGTATATTCTAGTTCTTAGAATCATTTCTTCATCCTTAGTTAATAATGCTAAGTTAATGAATTCTTCAAGAATAATCTCATTCCAAGGTACTTGAGTCGTCATTGTCTTGTTCTTCGTTAATGAGTTTATCTGCTACTTCTAATCCTTTAGTTAATACACTAGGGACGCTATATCCACATTGTACAAGGTTCTCAATGATACTACGCACCTCATTAATACATAGAGAAGCTAGTACAAACCAACCTAATAATGTAGTTACACGGAAATCAATTCCTAACATTTCGCCAATTTCCACCAAGAATACACTGAATGCAAACGCAACCACAATCATAATCCAATATCCTAGCTTTTTAAGGACTCCAATCCATCCTTTATTACTGTTTAGCTTGTGAGCGATAGCCGATTTCATGCACCCTGTAATGTAATCCACAACGTTCATGAATAAGAAGAATGCGAATAAATACCAATGTTCACCTAATACGTATGTTAATACGGCAACGGCTACACCCCCTATTGCATTCATTTTGTCTAGAAAATACATACTTCTTGCTATTTGCTTAAATCCTCCATCATCTTTCTTTTTTATTAAATTCACTCCTTTACATGATTTTTAAATTATCAACCTCTAATTCTAGGGTTCTATATCCACTCTTAACGACTTCAAATATATTTCTAATTCTTGCAGTCATTACTAATCCGATATCTGCTACAATCACATCCACCTTATCGCCTAAATCGAAATCAACTTTGTATTCGTATGAATCCGTATTCAATCCGAAATTCACATTCTCTTCAATTTGACAATCCGCTAGTTTTTCAATCCCTTTTTGAATCAATATCTTCTTATATTCATCAAGTGTAATATCGTCCCCCATGCGCTCAGAACGTGCGTCTACGAACAATTTCTTAATTCGCTCATTCTTATCTATTCTAGCGTCATATTCAACGTATATACGTTCTTCTGACTGTCCTTCACCACAAACGATTGCATAGTTCTTGTATTTACTAGAATCAATCATAACATCCGGTTCTTCAATGTTTCCGAACTCTGTAGAGAATGTCACAAAATTGTTTCCATCTGAATTGTTTTGAGTCAAATCACGACCACGATACAATACGAATGTGAACGTACTTGATACATAGTCGTATTCTATACGAAAAGACAATTCTAATGGATATAGCAATTCATAAAGTTTTGTATCAAGGTTCGCTCCTGTTTCTTGAAAGTCTACTCTATCCGTAATGGATTCATCATATCTATACCCCATTTCCCATGAGCAATACTTGTCTAATAGCTTTTTGACCACATCAACAATTTTTCCACTGCTTGAGAATGTAGGATAAATACAATCATCTGCTAGTATCTTTTCAAAAAATGAACCTTTTAGCAACATTTGTTTCGTGTTGTTTGAAACGGAATAATGTGGTATTTCTACAATTCCTAACTCTTTATCCTCTGTTGAATAAATATATTTGATATCACTCGAATATTGACCTATATCAATATAAATCTCAAAATCTCCTGTTTCATAATATCGCCGATTCCACTGTACGTTATAAGGTGCTAAGTGCGTGACGATATTGAAATCTTTATCTAATCCAAAATAAGACATGTTATAAACCTAAATACCTTTCATTATAGTAAACAGTGCAAGCTAGATTCGTATCTCCATTGTCGGCAGTATATCCTATGATATTCTCGCCTAACTGAATTGTCATATCATTGAATGATGATGTTCTGTCAACTTTGCCAATACAATTCACACCATTCTTTTTAATCGAGATAGGCTCAGAAACTAAATCAATTTCTAATACATCACCATTGTGTAGCGTATCTAATACACGAATATATTTATCTTTGTTGAATAGTTTTGGATTTGTAACCTCTCCAAACGCTTCAATAACGGCTCTACAGTATGTTTCTGTATCACCTTGATTATCAATATAGATTTCTCTAGCGAATGTAAATGTTCCAAAGTTTACGCCTGTTTCCGGTATTTCAAAATTGAACGCTAAACCTTCGCCAATTTCTGCGATATTCCTTGCGAAATCATCAAATGAAAGCAATAAAGGTTGCGTGCATAGAATCGTAAAGTTAAGCTCTAAATCTTTGTAGATGTTAACAGTAGGCAAGCTATACGCATATAAACGACCTCTGCAATATTTCTTTTCTCCCATATACTCAACTATTACATCAAAGACATGAGAATATTGGAAGAAGCGCCGTAGCTTCTCCCTTTCTTCTCTTTTTTCTTCTAGCGAGCCCTTAAAGATAGCTTTCACGCTTCTTTCTTTCGTTGGAATACGTGAACCGATTAATCTAGCACCATTTCCAAATGCATTGTCTTGTGTAGTATATGAAGGTGCTACATAATCAAATCCATCTAATCCGTCACTAGATGGTATTCTCCATCTTTTGTTGTCGATTTCAAATTCTTTGCCATCATCCCTACGGACAATAACTCTTACTTTATTGACATCTATTGAACCACACCTCCATATCCATATCTTGCTTGCATACGTAACATTCTAGCGATTTCATCCGGACTTTGAGCTTTATTGTAGAAATTGATAGTTTGTCCGTTGTTATTAGTTGTAACGCTCGGCATGATTTGAGCCATATCTTTAGCTACGGCACGAATCCATGCTTTGTTTTTTTCTAAAGGAACGACTGCTTCTGCTCCATTACCTTCCAATAAACCGATTTGACCACGCTTCAATACACCCCCACGCTCTAGTCTTGGAATCCTTCCAATGTGTACACCGGGAATCTTGTTGATGATACCGATAGCGCCGTTAATGCCACCGATAACACCATTTACCATTCCTTTTACACTTCCAACTAATGAACTAACCGCTCCTTCAATTCCACCAAATACGCCACTTACAAACCCTGTCAAGCCATTCCATGAATTCTGTATTCCTTGTAGAACATTTGAAATTTTATTACCTACATTATCCATTACACCTTGAACTTTAGACCAAATACCATTGAATACATCCGAAACGGTATCCTTAACATTATTGAAATATTTATTAATATTGTCGACAACGCCTTGAACCTTGTCTCTTACCTTGTTCATGGAATCTTGAATCTTACTCCAAATATTGTTTATGATGTCCGAAACTATTTTAAACAAATTGCTTACAAATCCAATAATTGCAGTTACTACTTCACTGACTTTGCTCCAAATATTCTGCGCAACTATTAATATTACAGACCAAATATTCGCTACAATTGTAGCTACAATTTGAACAATAGGCATGATAAAGCCTAGTATTGTTGCAATTGCAGTTCCTACAACAGAAATTACTGTATTAATAAATGAGATGATACCACTTACAACACTTCCAACTACTTGAAGAATAGATGTTATTACAGGAATCATTCCAACTACCGTTTGAATAATCTTTTTGATAATCGCTAGAATTGGTGGTCCTACTACACTAAGAATCTTTTGAGCTTGGTTTACTACATTTTGAATTGCGTTACCAATTTTACCTAAGATTTCTTTTGCGATAGGTTCAAGCGCAACTTTCATTTCGTCAATTGCTTTTTTTACTTCTTTAAACGCAGGAGCTAACACTTTGGAAACTTGACTTGTCAATTCTGTAATTCCACTTGTATCAATCTTACTTAATACATTTGAAATTACATCACCAACTTTTGCAAACCCTTGTTGAATACCTTGTATCGCTACAGTTATCAATCCAATAATACCGGAAAGAATAGGAGTAATAAGTTCGCCTATTGGAGTAAATGAATCAAGAAATGCACGGCCTAATCCGCTTAAAGCGTTCTTTAATCCACCATTTGCAATAGCTTTAACCTTATCCATTGTTCCGGCTACATTGTTATATTCATCACCTACAGATGATAAGGATGTAATAAACTTAAGGTTGAAATCTTCTCCCATTGTGCCGAATGCAATGCTTGCTTTATTTAATGCTTCTTGTTGATTTGTTGTTTCCTTAATATCTTGGACAATTGCGTCTTGTACATCTTTCTGTGTTGCACCGCCTTCTTTATATGCCTGAAAAACTTCTTTTGTTTTATCGTTAAAACTATCTAATGATTTTTCAATAGTTCCGTCTGACATTCGTGTAGTAATTTCATTTACTGCGTCTTGCATTTTATCAAGGTTATAAGAACCGCCTTTTACACCATTTGTCATAGTTTGGAAATATTCTTCTACCGAATATCCTGCTTGCTTGAATTTACCTGCGTATTCTGCGATATTGTCTCCTAATTCATCGGAATAATTCAAACCATTCTGAGCACCTTTTGCCATAAGGTCAAAAGCTTTTTCGGAACTAATTCCGAACTGTTCCATTAATTGCTTTGCACCTCTAAGAGTCTCATTTTCATCCATGCCGTAAACGTCTCTTAATGTAATCAAGTCTTCTGTAACATTCTTTAAATCAATATCACTTATGCCTTGCATTTGTTGTTTGACACGGCCCATCATATCGGCTACATCTGAAATATCTTCACCGAAATTATTAGACCAAACATCACGAGCAATGTTTTTAAATTTGCTCATTTCATTACTTGAAGCACCTGTCTGAGCTTGAAACTTTGCCATAGCGTCATCTAATTCCATAGCTTGGTTAACACCTGTCTTAATAGCTAGTGCCATACCACCGACGGCTCCTGCTACGGCAGTAACACCAACGACACCTCCTACGCCTAATCCTGTTAAGGTTTCAGTGATTGCAGAAGCTTCCGGACTAATGTTCTGAATCTTTCCTAATAGTCCATCAAATCCACCTTGAATTGATTCTAAGGCACTGTTTCCTACTTGTTTAAATACATCAAATTTAGAACCTGTTTCTTGCGTTTCTGTTTGTGTATTCTTTTGCTCTTCGTTTAAATCTTTAAGTTTTTCTTTGATTTTTGGTGGTGCTTTTGAACCATCAGAGCCTAGCTTATCAATCGCTTTTGAAGTATCTTTAATAGCATTTGTTGCTTCACTTGATACAACCTTTACAGATTTAATACCATTCTCTAGACCACTTGTATCAATCTTTGTTTCAAACTTTAATGTTCCGTCTGATATTCAATTTGCCACCTCCTTTTCTAAACATCAAAATATGAATCAAATTCATCTTTCATTTCTTGTTCCTCTATTGTTAATTCGATTGGGAAAGACCACGCTTCTTTTGCTCTTTGATATGCTTTATCTTGCGTATCATTTTTTGAAGGTTTTTCATATCCTCTAACACTCTTTGCATATCCCCATAAAGTTGAATCACCAACGATATTATTTGCCAATGCTAAGAACTTGTGCCAATGCATATCACATTCAGTTAAATCAATGCCGTAAAGTTGCATAAAAGCCGAATAAATATATTCCCCATCTTGTACATAATCCAATGTCTTAACGCCTGTAGAATCACTTCTAGGCGTACTAGAAGGGTTATATAGGAATCGTTCTAACTCTTTTAAAATATGCTCATCTATGATAGGTGGTTCATCTGCGAATAAATAAGAACAATCCACTTCATCAATAACATGATTGTTGAATCTTTCAAATTCTTCATAGAAGCGAATCCACAATCGAAAATCTGTATTTAATAAAATAGGCTCACCATCTAGCGACTGTATGCTATTTGGCAAGCCTTTTGTCCGTAAATCAATCATTTCTTTTCCGTAATCTTTGAAACTGCATTGCTTGCATCAATTAAGCTTTTGATTGCTTTATCGTTCATTAATGTTCTAGCTTTCTTCATTGTTTGCTCATTTGTTCTTCTTGAATATTCTTCATCAATTAAATTCACAATATACAACACTTCCATTAAATCAACTTGTTCAATGTCTACGCTTCCTAACATGCTTTCAATTTGTTCATCTGTTAATACTGTTTTCAGATAGTCGAATTTAGCTCGATATGCTTCTTCATGTGTAGCGTGAAATGCATTACAAGCGTCCTCTGCTTTTAAAACTTCAATTGTTTTTGGTGGGATTTCATACTGTTTCCCTTCATACGTGATTCTATTCATGATTTACCTCTTCTTTCTTTATACTTCTGATGTGCCTTCTGTAAATGTTACTGTTCCATCTGCTACCTTTGCAATACCGACACGAATATCGCTTGCAAAGTTAATGTTGAAGTTGATTTTTGAATCAACACCACTCAACGTGTCGAAAATTAATTTTGAGTCAACTTCCCATGCTTTATAGCCTTTTGTCTTGTCTCCGTCAAACATGAAGACGATTAAAGCTTTTGTGTTTACTTCTTCATTGTTTGGAACGGATTTCATCATTTGTTCGTAAATATATTCAAAGTCATCTTCGCCTTTAATCATTGTTAAATCTTGCGAAATCTGAGGTGAATAACTCTTTAATGATTCTGTTGGGTTCTTATCTGCGATAAAGTCATACGTTTCAGTTTCACCGTTAAACGAAATATCTAAAGTTGTAGACTTCTTAATTCGCTTGTAACCTGTTCCCATTTCTAAGAACAATCCAATCATATACTTTTTGACTGTCTGCCCTGTAGTTATTTCAGTTCCTTGAGTTGCTATTAATTAAGCTCCTTTCTGTATTTAATTTGAATAGTTAACGCATATACTGCTTGACTATCCTCATTCGTGTATAGATATAAACCACTTGAAACGGAAACATCCTCGCAATATCTGTTTCCGTCTAGTTGTGGCAATTCTCCGTTTAAATTCTTTTCATCAATCCAATTTTCTAATTCTTCTAGAAAAACATTGTTATCTTGCCTTTCAACTTCAATCTGTGTATTCCTACGAGCTAGAAACGTGTAGTATTCTGTACGCATTTGAGAGCCGTCAATGTATGTATCTACAATTGCGTTAGGTTCTTTGTATAACGCATAAGAGATAGCTTGTTGTGCTAAAACATCCGTTTCAATACGTTCATCTATCTGTATATTTCCATAGCCGTAAAGCCATTGAATCAATGCTTTTGATACTGTCATTCTCCGTCTCCTATCATTTGTTGTGCTTTTTTTAAGATTGTTTCTGCTCCACCATTTCGCATAGCTTTTTCAAACCAATGGTCTGTTTTACCTCCTACGAAATGAGCACCCTCTTTGTTGTAATACCACCGTCTAGCATAAGGGGCACTTGGTCCACCTTGCTTTACTAATCCACTTCCGATTTGAGTATTTCTTGTAGCCGAGTTAATTAATGCTCCTGTATCTCTAGGCGTGTAAGGTGTCATAAGCCTAATCACTTCAGAATCAATCATTTGTTGCACACGCCCACGTTCTTCAAGTCCTCTTGATTGTTTAAATTCTTGAAGTGATTTAACATCAAGTTTAACTTTAATCCCTATTGACCGACAACCTCCCAATGCTTCAACATATCGACATTAGTACAATCTGTTACGCTTTGAACGGTTGTCCATTTGTATTTCTTTTTTGCTTCGTTAATTGCCTTGATGTTAGATAAATCTTCTTCGACTTCTCCAAAGAATACGAAATCAGTTTTATCTGTATTTAATGTAAAGTGTTTTTGTTTCTCATCATTTGAAAGTTTCGCATATGCGTAAGGTTCAACATATCCATCACGATATAGAATGGTAATATTTGTGGATGTGGCTATGCTCAGAATATTACCGTTTGCAGTTCTAACAGTTGATTGTCTCCACATACATTTATCAAGAATAGAAGCTTGAAATCTATCTTCTCTTGTCAATGTGTCATAGTAGTGATTTACAAGTGTGATTGAATCTTCAAAGAATCCTATCATAATGCAATCCATCTTTCTTTCATGAAATTTGTATCGCCTAACCAAAAAGCTATGATATCCTCAAGCGTGTTCCTTTTCTCTGTGTGTGAAGCGTTTATAAAGCTTTTTGAATATCCACCATTTGAGATACTTGATACACCATCAATTGAATCTTGAAGAATTACATTGTTCAAAACATCAGAAATACAATCTTTTAAAGTACTTTCGTTCTGTTCATTAATAGAATCAGTGTTTACATACTTCAATACCATTGCTTCCGCTTTGTAAGAATACTGATTGAATTGATTTTCATCAAACTTAGGAAAATGGGAATTGTAATATTCCCAATCTAAAATGTTGTTCATTTTACAACCCCCTTTTTATGCTATTTTTCTTTTTGAGGTTTAGCTTCCTCTTTTTTTGTTTGAGGTTTACCTTTTTTAGGCTTTTCAACTTTAGAAGGATAACCCCATCCGATTTCTTTCGCCATTACTTAGCACTAGCAGATAAGTAAACACCTGCTACCTTATTTTGGTATACATCAACGATTCCATATTTACGATATTTTAGTACATCTGAATCTGATTCAATGTTATTGCTTGCCGGAATTACATTTGAAACGGTGTGTTTATCCCATTTCATAACGGCAGGTTTATGAACAATCAAGAAGTTGATTACGTGTCCATCCTCCGCTTTTTCGTATCCGCCTTCTAACTCTGTATCTTTTCCACTCAACAATTTGATTTTTGTATAGAAACGGCTAGCAGGTACAGGAACAACTTTTGCAAATCCTTGTAAAGCTTCACGAGATTTATAAGTGTCCAACGCCTTAACGCTATTTAATAATGTTGGTGTTGAATACAAGATACGTTGTTCGCTAGGAACTTCATCCTCATCCATTTTAGTGATAGCCGTTAACAATGCACTCAAGAACTCTTCTGCACCTGTATAATCTTCTGAAACCTTTGTGATTCCTGTTGTGCCTGCAATTTTAGCGAATGTGTAAGCGTCCGCTTCCGGTGCTACCTTTGTACGCATTAATTCTGCTCCTGCCATACCGAATGCAATATTCATTGATTCTGCGTTATCTTGTGTATCAACTGAGATTTTAGTTCCTCTATCATAGTCGAATGTAGCAGTTTTCCATTCTAACTTAACTGAGTTGCCTGTATAACCACTATTTCTATCATAGTTTCCTAACCCTTTGACTGAAATTTGTGGATAGATGATTTCTTTGGCATTTGCTCCGGCTCGTACCATTGTAGCGTTTGCGTTTAAATCACCTGTAACTGAAGCTAACTTATATACCTCATCCAAATTTGAGACATACGTTTTAGCTAATGCAATTTGATTTGGTATTAATTAAATCCTCCTTATTTCTTTTCTGTAGTTAAACCCATTGCTTGTCGTAATAATAAATCTTCGGCATTTGGGTTCTCCCCTTGACCACTGCTTCCAACGATATTTCCTGTTGCAGTAGGTCCTTTCTGTTCTTCTTCAAATAAGATTGGCTTATTCTCTTTTAATGTTTTAAAAGCTTTGTCAATGTCATTTGTTTGGTCTTTTGAATTTAGTAAATCATCATAGTTGAATTGTGATTTTGCTAAATCGAAATCTTTACATCCGTATTCTTTAGCTTTTGCACTTAATACAGAATCAAGATTCATTTTGCTAATCTGAGCTTCGTAGTTTGTCTTTTGAGTGTCAATATCATTCGTCAATGTATTGATTTTATTTCTCAATTCTTCTACATCAACTCCATCATAGCTTTTCTTGAAATTATCAAACTTTGTTTGAACTTCCTTTGCGTTGTTCTCTGCTAAAGATAGCTTATCTTTTTGCTTATCGAACTCTGCAATCGTCTTATAGTTGTCATTTACTAGCTTTGTAATTGACTCCTCTTGTTCTTTGGTTAATTCAATGTTTGATTCTTTTAAAATTTCAATAATGTTTTTCATTTTGCCCTCCTAAAGTTATTTATAAACCGAATCTTCTCCGGTATGGCTTTGGCTAACTATATTTTAGCTTGAATAATAGCTCACAATGTGAGCGTTTTAGCCGATTCTAAGCCTATCGTTGTGAACTCTGTCTCCCATTTCAGAACTGAAAGCTTTATACGTTGCATTTGCGTGTTTTAGTTTGATTTTGGCTTCTGTACTGCCTAGTCCTTGATTGTCCAATAAGATTACTTCCCTTTTCAATGCTCTGATATTTCTTTCTAATTCTCTTTGATACTGCCTAGCTTCATATCCTTCATATTCTTTTCCTTGGAATGTGAAAGGCTTTGTATCAATATTCTTTAACTGCTCTTTTGTGTAGGCATACGGCATATCAATATCCCATACAGGTTGAGCAAAGTGTCTACATCCATAGTCTTTTTCTTCTCCATGTGTTAACTGAAACAAGCTAGGATATAGTTCCCCTTGCGTGTCGTATCGCTTTCCTTGCCATTTCTTATGACTTGGTCTTGCGTTGGCGTGTGCGTCAAACTCAAATACAGTAACTCCCATATCTTTAGCGCATTTATTGTTAATTTCTTGTGATGATTCTTTTTCTGCGTACTGCATTTGTTGCCTTACCCATACATCTACATTTCTTTTTACGCCTGTATCATATTCCACAATCTTTACGCCACTATTTGCTAATTTTGAGATAGCTTTTCTACAAGAATCATCAATTGTACATTTACCACCTACTACATTTTTAACTTCTTCTTGAATTACCTTTGTAAAGAATACCGGTAGTTTATCTTTACCGATTGCATACGTATTCGCACTTGTCTTAATGTATTTCTTCCAACGCTTTGATGTATCGTCTTGTGGACTGATATATAAATCCATCTTGAGCTTCTTTTTGATAGGTTTTCCGCTTGCTTCTTTGATTAAATCAAGTGTTCCTTGCTTATTTTCTTCTAAATCCTTTTTTGATTCCTTAATTACATCTTTTTTAAAGGTTTTCGATTCTTTTTTTACAAATTTACGCAAATCAACAAGTGATTTTGCTAATATATCATTAAATTTCGCATTTTCTTCGGTGCTTTTCTCTAAAACTTCACGAATTTTATTAGATACGAATATCATCATCTCTAATTCAAATACACTAGCACGCTTTACGCTTTTTCTTTCTCTTTCTTCAAGTTTTCTTCTTTTCTCAATCTGCTTTTGTAGGCGTTCTTGCTTCCTTTCTTCTTGCCTTTTTTTTCGCTCTTGTTCCCTTTGTTCTTCTTCACTTAACATTTATATACCCTCCTATAGAAAAAGGGCTTAAATGCCCTTTAAAACGCTTTTAATGCCTATTTAATTAATTCTTTTCTCTGCTTTTCTGTAATCCATCCAATAGAAGCAAACATTTCTAAATCGCTCTTTGTAAATAAGCCTAATTCATAATACGATTTGATTAATTCATAACTCATACTACTTCACCCCATTCATCTGAGCTTTTAATTGAGCAATCTGTAACATTAATTGTGCATTAATCTTATCTTGCTCAGTAGGCACTGCTTTTGGCTCTTCAACTTTAGGTTTATCTTCTTCTGCAACCTCAATCACTTTACCTTCTACAAATTTGTAGTTATATCTTCCATATTCGTCTACTAATTCTTTGTCTAGGTATTGACTTTGTGCATGTGCGTATTTATCGCCTTGACCTTTATCAATCTCTGTCATTGTTTGAATTTCTTCTTGTGATAAAAAGATTTCTGAATTAATAGATGTGATGTATCCATCTTGTAAGGATACGTATACTTTATATTCGTTGTTCATAGCTTCCTCCTAATAAATTTCTGCGTCCAATTCGAATCTGTCTAAATGACTATTGATTGACGTTAACATAGATATTCTATTATAAGAAACATTAAAAGCTACACCGATTACGTTGTCACTAGAAGCCCACACTCTATTAAATGCCAATTCTTCGAGTGTCATATCTGTATAGGATTTACGCATATAAAGTTTGTTTGTCCAATAACCTAATGTTGGCGTAGTTCTAATCTTAGCTTTCGGCGTAAATGGAATAAAGCCTTGATTCCCATCAAATGATATCTTTAACATGTCAATGCTCACAATCTGAAAGAACCTGTAACATTTATCCAATTCATTCGCACGATTAGGAGCAATAAATGCTGTTGCTACTGTTCCTTGCTCTACTTTTGCATATTTCAAAGTCACAGATGAGCCACCTTCAATAGCTAGAAATAAGCTACTAAATCCATCATCAGATGATGTAAATGTATTTAATCCTTGCTTCAATGTTCCTAATTCGATATCTTCTGAAGCTGCATTTTTATAATAAACTTTTACAGTCCCTACGATTGCTTGAACATAGATTGAATACGTATGCTTTCCATATGAAACGCCTTCTTCATGTTGCGTATAATATCCTGTCCCACTTAAAGAAGATACGGTTACTACATCTTCTGTGTTAACGACTGTTTTTACGTTTGTTCCAACCCATCTGTCAACTGTACATCCTGCTCCGGTAGAACTGTAAGTACTTTTTCCTCTTTGATTGATTTTGAAATCCGGATTAATCAATAAATTCGGATTACTGAATTTAGTTCCTAGATAGCTTGCTAGTTGCGATAATAAGCCTTTTTTCAATCCTGCGCCATTATGCACAGGCAATAAACTTGTATCGGTAAAGCTAGGCAATGCGTCTAGCTCTGTAACTTGTTTTCCTGCCATTCTCTATTCCTCCTTTTTTTATATATTCAATTAATCAACTATATTCTTATTTAATTTACTAATCGCATTAATTCTTCATATTGAGATTGCGTAATTCTTTTACCTAATAAATACACATCTAATAGGTTTTTATTCTCCTCAGTCAAACCTTCTCGTTGAATCTTTTTTTTCATTAATCTGTAAATCATGTTATCCCTCCATTAATTGCTCAATTAAAATCGAATTGTATTCGGCTTTTAAATACGCTTCTTCAAGTAATTCTTCTTTGTTGATGGGTTCAAAGTCCTCTTTTGATAAGCCTAGCTTTTCCATCATTTTAATTTGTGTTTCTGTCATTATGCGTTCACCTCGCTCAATGCTACCGTGTATTGAATATCGCTAGGTACTGCGATTTGATAGCCGTCTCCATTTGTATTTTTAAATGTGAAACTCCCACCACTTTCAACTTCAAATGGTTCTTGGAATGTATCGCCGATAACATTTGAAATATCCGTCACGATTGGTTCGGCTAGTTCGTAATATGTATTCGTTCCATCAGTAATCACATTAGAATCAGTATCATCATTGCTTTGATACGCTCTTTTATCAACGCACTTGTAATATTTCTTATTCTCAAAATCTACATAGTTATAAGCCGTTCCTGCACTCCATCCATATCCATCTAGATTTTGGATTGATTGTGGAATTGGGTAACTTTTTTTAGTGTATGGCGAATAACTTGTATTAATTGAGCCTTCTTCGATTTGGAAATTCTCAAATATTCCGCTTATGCCACTATTTCTGATTTCAATGTACCTCAATTCTTTATTATTTACTTTTAAATTGAAATATAATTTACATCTTTTGCCTATTTGTAAATCTTGAGCATATTCAACATTGGTTGATTCGTTCCCATTCATTAGAATGATGACTTTAGGATTGGAAATCAGTTTATTTGATGGAATTACATCGAACGAAAATACATATTCCTTATTCAAACTAAATGGTTTAAATGCAACACAAAAATATCCATTCACATAGCTTGTATTATTATCTTCTTGTCCAATCTTTGACTGTGTAACCGTTACTCTGTTTGATGGCGCAGTTGAATCTATTGATGTTCCATAGTCATTGCTTAAATCAATACTATTACCTTCATTAAAGCCACTGCATGAGAAATGTTCACATTCAAATATATTCTTTCCAACGACATCAACATCGTTTACTCCGGCAACAATCAATGCATCATCTTGTTTGATGATTTGTCCACCGACTTTATTAATAGAAGCCAACTTAGCACCACTCAGAACTTTCTTTTGATAAGCTTTTTCTGAGTCAGTTTCGAAACGATAAGAGATACCATTATTCAAGTCCCATAATACCGATAGACTACGCTTTGTTTTCGCATCTTCTTTTGTATTTGCGACTAAATCTTCCTTTAGTTGACTAATATCATCAATGGATGCCTGCAAATTGTCGGCATATTCTTTCGCTTTAGTTTCAGACGCTTTAGCGTTTGTTGCACTTGTGTTGGCTTCTTCTTTCAATGCACTTGTATCAGTTTTGATTTGATTCAATTCTGTTTTTGTTTGATTCGCAAATTCTTTCGTGTCATTCAAGGCTTTCCGAGCGTTTGATGCACTAGTCTGTGCATTTGTAGCACTTGTTTGAGCGCTTGTTGCATTTTGCGCAATTTGATTAGCTAGATTTCTATACTCCTCAGTTACATCACCAGGGTCACCTTTTTCACCGGGGTCGCCTTTTTCACCTTTAGCACCTACAAATTCTCCATTATCCAACTTAGTTTGAACTAGATTTGCCAATTCCTCAAACGAATTTAATTTTTCATCAATCTTAACAAAATAGTTTTTAACATTTGGGTCATCAGGGTATCTCTCATCCTCACCAATTCCGCTATAATTGCTAGGTTTAATTCGCATCGTAAAATTATTTGTCAATTCAACGATTGAATTGCTTTCATCACGTGTGATGATTTGAGCTTTGACTTCTCCGCTATGAAGCATTAACGGCCTTGATACAACGAATAAGTCACTTACTAATGGAATTTCTTCTTCAATGTCATCAATTTTATAATAAATGTATTTATTTTTTCGATTCGGTAAATTCACAAAATGAATAACTAATGCATTGCTATTGTATTGTTGTCCAATACTGAATAGCTTTGTCTTTCCTACATCAACCTCAATAACGTTCATATGTATCACCTCTATTTCACTTTGTAAGTCCAATCTGTACCTACTTCACCGGATTCAACTTCATAAGCCCAATCTGCTAAAATCTCATGCCCATTCTCATCCACTAGTGTTCCATCTTCTGTTAATAGAATCGTAGTGAAATGGTTCTCCATAATCATATTTTCAATGTTTGAAATTCTGTTCGATAACTTACCTGCCGTATTCTTATCTAATGTATCTTTTACAGTTTCAAACCAATCGTTGAACTCTGTTCTATTTTCATTCATTTCAGATTCATTCTGAGCCTTGATTTCTTTGAATAGCTCCGTTACTTGAGTGAATAAATCCAACGATTGCACGCTCTTAATAGCGCTCGTAACTGCGCCACAACGTGTTGAATCTAATCTTGTATCAGTAATATCTGAACCTTTAATTTCGCCTGCATTACCTGTTACTGTAACCGTAGCCAACACTAAATCGTAGATAGAATCACTTCTTGTAATTCCATCATTGATATCACTTGCTACTAATGTAATATTTCTGTATGCGTCATTGTCATTCAATCTAAGAATAATATTGTAGCTTTTAGTAGCGCTATTCTGCTCTAGCGTTATGGTTTCGTCATCTTTCTGCCAATAGAATGCTCCGTTAATATTCGCTCGTCCTGCTTTAACTGTTAATGTCAATCCTTGAGCTTTAACAACTCGTAAATGGTCTGAACTAGAATCATCTATGAATACACCATTCGTGAAATAGCTTGAAAACAATCTTCTGAATGCGTCATATAATACTAATCTATCACCGCTCCTTGATACGAACGGAAAATATGTAGTTGCTATTCTTCTTCATCCCCCTCTCCATCATCTTGAATTTCTTCATTCAACAATTCCGTTGCTTCTTCTTCTGTAAAGCCGTATTGCTTCATGAAATACATAATCTTTAATCTTGGAATATCAAATGTTAATGCGTCATTTCTTAACGATTCTGCAGTGCTTTGCTTGTCCTCAATATATGTATCGTCATAATCAATAGCAATGTCTAATGAATTGATATTAAGCTTTCTGCCTTGTGTTAATTCATAAAAGTATGCTATCGCTTGAATAATATCTTGAATATATGCAGTAGATTCTTTACGTTGTGAATTTACTTCTTTCATTGCGTCTTGATTCTCACCGATATATTCTGTAGCCGTTACAATTCTTCCACTTTCAAACGTATATTTTTTTGTACCGAATCCAAACATCATTGATAGAATACTTAATGCAGTTTCTAACGATTGAACAACTTCTGCCGTTCTTACTGTTGGATTGTATTCTTGCCATAAAGCTTTTTCTTCCGGTAGCTTATCCCTACCTAACTGAACAAAAATCTTTTTCATTTGTGGATTCATCTTAATCTTTCCATTCTCGTCTTTCTGCATTAATGCTTCATTCACAAGAACGATTTTATCGGACTTCAACAAATCACGATTCCACATTGTCATTGTTAAATCAATTGTTTTCAAAGGAGCGATTGCGCTCCAAATCTTCGGTAAGCCGTAACCTTGCATTTGTAAGTTGTTTACCTTTGCGTTTCTCATAATTGCAAACGGCTTAATCACATCTAATTGAACAATCTGAGCACGGTCTTTTATTTCTTCTCCTGTTTCTTTAAAGTAATGTGTTTCTGCAATATATCTTTCGTCTTGTCCTTTTAAGAACATGACCATGACATATACTTTTTTCAGTTTTTCGTAATTTACCCCAACGAAAGCAACTTCCACAATTTCATCATTGATAACAGTTAACGGTAGGATATTCATTGAATCACAATAATTGATTCTGATTTCTCCTCCACTGAATGAACCATCTTCATAAATCTCGGCATTTGATACCGTCACATAAGCTCCTACCGTACCATTTGCAGACATCTGCTCAACTTGTTTCCTATACATTACATCAAACCTATTCTTTGTTAGAATGTCTGAAATAATATCATTTGTAACACTGTCCTCTGTTGCGTTTATATCTAGGATTTCAATTAAGTTTGCGTCATCCTCGCATAACCGCTTTGCAAAGTCTGTCTTGTCGAGCGTGTATTCCTCGTTATTTAAGGTGTATGCCGTATGAAATTCTGTTTCGGTATTTGTATACCACTTATTGCACAATTCAATAATCTCAATTGCGTTTGTATCTACATAATACCCTCTGTCGTTTAGGTAATTTTGAAACCACGGTCTACGTGTGTTAGATGTTTCTATTTCTTACCTCCTTAAATCTATATACTTGCTATGTGTGATAAATGTATAGCAGAACGAATCCCAATCATCATTAATATTGTTTACGTTCTCATCTTTTGGGATGTCTTTCTTTTCATCCCATACTAATTCGCTCAATGCATTTATTAAATTCTTACAATGTTCTTCTATCTTTAACCTTCCTGTAACAAGTAAGCTATCAACCGTTATAGGACGGTCAGTTAGCTCATTCTTCTTAACCGGTGCAATTATACTTCCGTCTAATCCTTCGGCGTAAAAATAAGCTCTAAGCGTGTTTATAAGTGTATTAGAAGCACTATCGCAAAATATCCATTCGACATATCCATAACATTCAATACAACGCTTATAGAACCTTACAAATGCTTTGCAGAACTTTGTTGCGTCTATTGCATTTGACTTTGCCATATCTCCTTCATCAAGTGCCCACATATAATCCCAATCGTTCGTGAATCCTGTTAAGTGCCACGAATATTTCGAGCCGTTGTCTCCAAAGTCAACACCTATGATTAAATGACTGAACCTTTTCCCTTCTTCCTTCATCTTTTCTTTTAGACTTTGATATTTGAATAGGTAAGGCTTACAATCATTAGCAAAATAAGGGAACACAAGTCCTTCGGCAACCATTCTTTCCCCTAGAATATCTCGCTTGTACCATACTGAATTCATGTCATATTTGTTTTTGATTTCTTCGATTCTTTCTTGGCTCATTGTAGCGTTGTCAAAAATATTGAAGTGCTCATATCTGTACCAATCTAATCCCATAAATTTATCTATGTAATTCTTATAGATGTCTGCATTTGGGTTTGATGGGTTTAAATCCCATAATGTAAATGGGTGTACGCTTGCAATCTGTCTTGCCATCGCTACCTTGATAAAGCTTGTTCTAGAATCCTCACAATCATAATGTTCATTTATTTCAGTGGCTATCCATCCACCATATGAGTTACCTAATATGCTCTTATATGAATCGGACTTCCCACCGCCTGTAAATATAACAATCTTTTCGCCTGTCTTTGTTTGAATAAATAGCGCTTCGTTTGATTTGTATTTACCCCAACGACACCGACCACGAAAGATATGCTCTAAGCCGAAACCATTGCAATCGCCTATATTTAATTTCGCATTCGGTAAGCTTGACCCACTCGCTAAATGTATTTTATCTTCACATGTTTCTAAATACATTGAAAAGATTATGCAGTGGTCAATCGTTTTACCACTTCGTACCGCTCCTTCTGCTACACTTTGTTTGTAATTTAGGGCGGTCTTAATATATTTCTTATGTTTATCTGAAAATTTCCCCCAAGGAATCGTTCTAGTCATCATTTCAATAAATCTGCCAAAGGTGTTAAGTCCTCAATCTCATGTGTCATTGTCTGTTCAACCTTTTCGGACTGCCCAAGCATTTGTTTACCTAACCAAATAAGCATTGTCGTATTTCCTTTTGAAGCCTTATCAAATTGCATACGTCTTAAGCTTCTTTTTGAGTGGCTTATACCTTTTTTATATGTCTGACAAAACTTTTCATTTCTTAATAATGTTCTTACCGAACATCCTAGAAAATCTGCAATTTCTTCTTGAGTACATCCAATAGAAGCAAGCTTTTCAACTGCTTCATAATCAATCTTTACTCTTGGACGTCCTCCTGCGTGTTTCTCTGCTATTTTAATACCCCCTATAACAATCATATTGATTCAATTGCTTTTTAAGCCTTTGTAATCTTTTTCTTAAATCTCTTTTTCTATATTCTGATGTCGTGTTTTCTAATTCTTCTTCAACGCTTTTCATTTGGCGTAAATGTTCTTCTCTAGACATGTCTTGATTCTTCTGTTTCAAGTTCTGTAATCTCCTCTGTTCTTTTTAAGAATGTTACTGAATTATCATATTCGTAAATGATGTCATTATTTTCATCAAATCCTACAGGCTTTAGAACCTTTTCAAAAATCTTATAAGGTGATTGTCCTGCTTTTGGTGAATTCCATAAATAATGGAGATAATCTTTCATTGTCATTCCTTTGAATTTTGCTCTATTCTCTGATGAGTTAGTGTTGAACCCAATAGCTTTATTAAATTGAAAATCTAAGAAGTACATATCCTTTTCAATATCTTTCCAATGTACTCTTCCATGTTTCTTCGCAATTTGTAAAGCTCCACTGAAATTCCCTCTTGAGTAATCCCAATTCTTGTCTAATGCGCAACAACAACAGTTATTTGAGCATTCTTTAAAGTGTGCGTCTGATACATAGAATCTCATGCCTAATTCATCACATAGCTCTTTCATCTTTTGAATGTATTTAGCCTTTACTTTTCTATTCAGTCTTAAATATCCACTTCCATTTGAATGTTTTCTATAAAAATCTACAATATCAAATCCTGCACATTCACTAATCACACCATAATGCTCCTTAGCTTGTTTAATAGAACGCATTTCTAAGCAAAAGAACTCCGTAGTAACTGCCGTTGCTCCTGCCTTTTTGGCTTCTCTAATTAAATCTAGATAGGTTTTATCTGATACTCCTACAATAAATGGACGCAATCTTAAAGTTGCACCACCTTTTGATAGTTCAGTATACTTTTTCATTGCTTCAAGTCTTTTTCTTGGGCTTGGCACACCTACTTCGATTTTTCTTGCGTCCTCTTCATCTAGTGTGATGATACTAAACTTAACATTCCAATTGTCTGCGCCTTTGAACAATTCTTGATATTTAGGGTCATTAAATACCCATGCCGATTTCGTACTAAAGCAGATAGGATAGTTAATAGATTTCAAATACTTGAGCATTTCATAGGTTTTACCATATTTCTTTTCATATCCGTCGAATTGGTCTGATAAACCACCATATTGAATAGGACGTCTGTCTTTAATGTATTTATAGAATTGTGATTTTGTATCTTCTCCACTGAAAATCTTTTTACACTTCTCAACATTGATACATTTCACATCTTTATTAAGATATGCTTCTTTACTTGCACCAATACCTCTTTGATATTGGCTAAAACAATAAACACACCCAAATGAACAGTTGGAATATGTATCAAATGTTACCGGTAATGAGCAATCTGCGATTTCTCCTGTCCATCTTGGTGATTGATATGTCTCACTGATTTTATTCACCTTATATCCTCCATTTCCTTTTCAACAATACTGTTCTATCTTTTTTTGTTACCATATCCGGATATTTCTTTACTAGGCGTCTAAGCCATAGTTCTTGTTCTCCTCTTTGGTATCTGTCATACATTCCGCCTTTTTCCTTTCCCATTAAAGATTTATTTGGCACAATGTTATTTACTCTAGCTATGATATATCCTTGCCTAATCATCCTTAGATTCAATTCATAATCCTCTAACATATCCCATTTCTCATCAAATTTGATTTCTTCACTTTTAATAACAAAACACAAGCCACCTTGTACGAGTGTATTGAATGAATATGTTTCACCTTTCTTAATATAGCTAGCTATATTCATATTATTGGTTGTGGGTAGACATCCCATGAAGTGAATATTGTTCTTTTGCATAAATGAGAATACCTCATTAAATGTCTTATCCAACTCAGTGATTTTTTTCTGCGTTCCACATTTATTTCCTTGCTTTTCTTCCCATTTCCTAAAATCTCTTATATCATCATCTAGCAAGATGATTTTTGCGCCATTTTCAAAATAATTTAGAATATTATTTCTATTCGAAGCTACGTTATTTCCACACCTAGTAATGATTTGAGCTTGACTTCCTAATGCTTCAATATAAGTTTTGAAATCATTTGAATCATTTAAGCTAATAACAATTCTTTCATCTTCAATTCCACATTCTTTTAGTGCGTAATACGTTTTACATTTTGGCCTATGGTAACTAGCTATTGCATAATAGATGTTATTCATGCATTAATTCCTCGATGTCGTAGCACACTTTCAATTCAGTTACCTGCAATAGTTTCTCTAAGAATAGTTGTTCTTCCTCTGTTTCATATGTAATGATTACACGTTGCTTTTTTAGCATTTCTTCTGAATGTTCGCTAAATGCATCCATAAGCTCGTTGTCATATCCTTCTGCTTCCATATCCTCAGTTAATGCACTAATTTCAAAATCGCCGAATCCGAATTCTCTCATATCGATTCCGTCAATTTCTTCTAGCTCTTCCATTTCTGTTTTTAATGCGTCTAAATCCCAAGACGCTTTTTCTGCCGTTTTATTATCTGCAATTCTAAACGCTTTTACTTGCTCATCTGTTAAATCATCTGCAACCACGCAAGGAACAGTTTCTAAGCCTAATTCTTGACTAGCTTTATATCGTGTATGACCTGCAACAATCACTCCATTTTTATCAATAACAATAGGGACTTTGAAACCGAATTCCTCAATAGAATTTTTAACAAATTTCACTGCTCCATCATTGATTCTAGGGTTATTATCATAAGGCTTTAGCTCATTTAATCTTTTTTCAACAATATTCATATTCTCCTCCTTATTATTAAAAGAACCGAGACAAACGCTCGGTAATATACAAAAGCCTAATTGTATGCAATTGTTGGTATTTAATATCTAATTCGGAAAGGACTTGCTCATAGGCTTTGTAATCATGGTTGCAGGAGAAGGATTTGCACCATTCGACCTCTAGCTAATAAGACTAGTGAGCTACTACTGCTCTATCCTGCTAAGGTTATTATTACATGAAAAAATGCTCACATTGTGAGCACTTTCTTTAAGTTCTTATTTATTTTTCGTGGAATTTCTTCTCGTGCATAACCTACAATATTAGATGTTTTTTCTGCACTGAATCCCTTTATATATCTATACTCAATCATGGTTCTAGTTGTATCATCAAGTTGGCTTAATTTGTCTTTTACGTAGTTCATTCTTCTTGCGTAATCTGCATGAGCCAAGAATAGCTCGGCTTTTAAAGGATAAATTGCTTCATCCCTTTGTAACTCTGCTATCTTTTGTTCATAATAAGTGTATGATTGGCATTCACACAAGAAGTGTCTCTTAATATCTTCATATGTACTCATGAACTGTATACCTTATACAATCTATATTCTAATTCGCCAACTTTATTTTTCAGTTTCTTAATCTCACTTGTTTGATTATGAATTGTTTCATTTCTTTCTTTTAACGTTTGATTAAGCTTAATATTTACCTTCCCTAGTTTATTATTCTTAGAAATTAACTCTTTAATCCTTTCTTCATAATTCATTTCTATTAAAACCACCTCCTAGAACGGTAAATCATCTGAAGCAATCTGTAGACCACTTCCACCATTATATTCTTGTTGTGCAATTTGTTGTGTTAAACTTGGTTGCACATACGTGTTTTGCGTGCCGTAAGCGTTGTTATTTGCTTGATATGGTTGTTGATATGTATTTACATTAGAATTGTAATTTTGCCCATTAGAAGCGCTTTTAGGCGGTAATTGTACATTGCTAGCTACAACCTCAGTGATATATACTTTCTGTCCTTGTTGATTCTCATAATTTCTAACACTAATTCTTCCTTCGACTGTAACTAAATCACCTTTCTTACAATACATATTTACAATATCTGCGAGCTTGTTCCATGCCACGCAATTAATAAAGTCTGTAGTATCATTGTATCCGTTTACTGCTACCGTAAACTTTGCTACGCTATTTCCGTTTTGTGTTTTTAACAATTCGACATCTTTAGTTAAGTGTCCTGCTATTACTGCTACGTTTATCATTTTTTTACCTCTTTTCTATCTTTCACTTACTTCACAATTTCTTAAAATATCTTTAATTTTTGCATTCTCATCTAACGCTTCTTTATATTTATTCATATCCTTGTAACACCTCAATTCCTAACTTTTCATATTCTTCTTTAATTAATTCTTTGTAATCTTCATAATATTCATCAGAACTACAAGCGCCTTTAGCGGAATAATAAGTAGTTTCTTCAATATCTTTGTTTCTCAATAAATCAGAAAATAAATCATCTAAATCTCCACCATAGTTGTATATTTCTTCTGATAAATCATCTTCACAATAAATATTTCCGTTGTATTCGTATTTTTTATTCATATGCCTTTAATTCCTCTTTAAGCTCATTTATAGCTTCTTTAACTTGCTTCAAGTCTAAATCTACATTAGAAACTAAATCTGCCATACGATTGTTAGAATAGCTCTGTAAAGCCGATTCTAGCGTTGTATGGTATGAGATAGGCTTTTGTACGTCTATCTCATTTCCTTCTTTATCCTTACCTTTTACAAACGTTACAAGGGCGAATGAACCACTGCTAGAAGTGATTGCATAATTGTTTTGTAATCTAATCATTCTATTTCTCCTTTTCTGTAATTAATCGCATATTGATTTCTGTTAGTTCTTTGATTCTCTTTTTTGTTTCTAAATCAATATACAGTTCTAAATCAATCGAATTAAAATAATCATCCATATTGCTTAATCCGTATGTTGCTTGTTCTTCTTTAGTGAATGTAAGGTTGCTTTGATTGTGTCCTTGTTCATCAAGTACAAATTCATAATCTCCTTCAGTTGTTCCACCATTCTGCAAATTCATATATTGGATGTTTCCATCATCATCAAGATACAATCTGTCATGTTGGTCAGTTCCAACAATGTGAATATATCCTGTTTTTTTGTCCTTTACATAAATAAGAACGGCTTTTAAATAGGTTGGATTGTACATCTTAATATCCTTCTTTCAATCTTTGGTAATTCACTTTGTTCTTATCACAATAAGCTTTATACACATCTTCAACACTGAATCCTAAAAACAAACTAATGAAGATAATCTTTATAATTCTAGTTCTTTCGCATTTTATCAAGCTAACTAATTTATTAGCGAATCCTGTTCGTGTTACTTCACCACAACAAAATCGTATTTGGTCGTTAATTCTAGACATATGTTTTTCTAAAATATAATCATTTTTAACAAAATGATTGCTATAGCTTAATACAAAATGCCAAATATCGACTAATTCACCTAATACCTTTTGTTTATCAACCGGTGCTTGTCCTTTTTTCCACCAACACCATTCATATTTTAATTCATGTGTTAATTCGCCAATTTCATCAAGTATTGCTATATTTAAGAAATCTTCATTAATTTCTAAAATATTATGAGATTTTAAAATTTGTTCATCTAACTTTTTTTGCATTTCTTTCATTATTTTTATTAATTCAATATCATGCTTATTTATACAGTACATTTTCTTTTTATCTTTAATACTCATTTCTTTTAATCTTTCTTTGTAATCTTTACTTGTCATGTTTCTTTATCTCTCTTTCTAAATACAATTTATATAATTTTTTATTTACAATATCTTCTAATTCTTCACGCTCCATAACACTTTCAAAGCCTAATACACTGCGTTCCGTAATTAATTCCTTATACTTAGCCATATAATAGTCAGATTTAGATAAGTCCTCTTCATGTCCCTTATCTGAAGCTCTGTATCTATATTTCCATACATTGCACAAGCAGAAACAAGCAACTATATCTTTACCGAATACAGTTATCATTTCATCAATACACTCCATTGCTCCATCTCTGTTGTAATGTGCTGGATGATTTACCATGTCAACTTCATCATATGCTTTTAATTCTTTTGGCCTAAAACAGTCTTTTGCTTTTAAACGTGCATCTGTCCCTGGTGCGAATTGATGTTTGCATTCACAACAAGGAGCGTCTGATTCGTCTAACAATTCATAATAGCAATCACGGCATCCGTTATATTCAGTTGTTGGTTGTTCTTCTTCTTTAGGTTGGAACTTATCAGCATGCAATTGATAAGCTAAACTTACTTCACCCATTCGCTCCCTGCAGTACTTACAAGGTTCATCCAATTTAGGCGAATATTCATATTTACATCTATTGCATTTACTCATTTTTATCACCTCTATGTAATTCTTTATAAGCTTGCTCACAACCTTCTCTAAAATGTTCAGTCAGCTCTCTTTGATGCTTTCTTAATGTACTTTCATGCCAAATATCACGTGTTGTATATACAATTACCAATACAACAAACGCTATACCTAATAAATAAAATTCTTTCATCCTCTATACCTCTGCATATCTAACGCCTAAACTATTCTTTACAATTCCACGCAACATAATTGATATTGCACTAGGTGTATATCCTGTATTCCTTGCACATTGTGCGATTGATTCATATTCAATTCCATTTAATATAACTTTCTTTTGGCATACTTTGCCCCCGTCAACACCATTGTTCACAAGATATAGATTCTTAACGTGTTTTTTTCCTTTTAAGCGAACTTTGTGACTTCTGCTTAAATCACCAATGAATGTCTTATAAGCTAATCTGTAAAGTTGATACATCTTCCCATTAATGCAAACTCTATACGCTCCTTTATCAAATGAAGGATGAATCTTGCTTTTAACTCCATCTTTACTAACGGAAATTACATTTAAACGGTTTGAAATATACCATCTTCGACCTGTCTTGGATGTTTCAATTAATTCATACATTTCCGTATCGCTTTCTTTTTCATCTGCTTCATCCTCAATTAAAACACATCCTTTGTATAGCCTTTGACACATGACGTGCGCTTCAAATTGTGCTTTGGTTAGCCCTAACTCATCCATTACATTTTCGTCGCTTACAAACCCTTTAAATTCATTTGTACACGGTTCTAACATCATGTAATCCATTTACTTTACCTCATCAAAATCTGAGTAATCAAAGTTTTTGATAGCTTCTATTCTTTTTTCTAATTCATTCTTTTGAAATTCTAGCGTTCTAATCTTTCGCCTGTATTCTTCATATTTGTAGATACATTTACAGGCTTTTTCTTGTTCTTCCTGAATTCTTTTTCCAACAAATAGGCTATATAGAAGAAGTGTTGCACAACTTCCACATATAGCTCCACAAATCCAATTAATCATTTAATCCCCTTTCTATGCTCCAAATAGTTGTGCTCTAAGCCTATTAAATTCATCTTGTACTTCTTTATCTGTCTTTGTATGTTGCTCTGCATAAAACTTTGAATCAAGCGTGATAGACTTATCTTTATTTCTTTTCATCCATTCATCATGTACCCATTTTTGAATTACTAGTAAATGGTTCTTGTATTTCTTTCCACTCGTTTCAATATATTCATCTAATATCTTTATATGCTCATCTAATGAATCACCATATAAATCTAATAGGTGTGTGTGTTCTTTATCTGTTAATTGAACGTGTTGAAATTCTCCGTATTTGTGTTTGTGTGCACATACATTAATATTATTTTTATTTAATTCATTTTTAGTTGAATTATTATTTAATTTAATAGGGTTTAGATTTTCTAATTTTAGATTTTCTATTTTTAGATTTTCTATTTTTAGATTTTCTAAATTCCGAGGATTGTCTATTAATGTATATTGCCAATCAACAATTAAATTACCTTCTCTAATAGGTTCACGAATTAAATATCCTTTATTCATTAATTCTTTTAAACCGGAACGAACACTTGATATTCCATCTGTAGCCAATGCTTTAATACTTTTTTCCTTAAAGTCCCAATTATCCGGAAGACTTAACATTTGGCAAAACAAGCCTTTTGCTTTATAGGATAATTCTCTATCGTGAAATATCTCATTATTAACATGAGTGTAACCTCTTTGTAGGCTTTTTTTTAGTTCTGCTATTCTAATCACCTCCGCCTAGAATTTCTACTTCTATCCTTGAGTTCTGTTTATCTGTAAATACTGAATGATTCACTTGATTAATGTGTTTTCTTGAATCATCCTCAAGTATTCCTGTTCTAACTAATGAATCTTGAATGAATTTAGTAGCAAATGTGATATTGTCTATATCTCTTTTGTTATTCGGCTCATACCAATTAATATTTAATTTAATTGGGTAGTCCTTAACTTCGTAAACTTCACCAAAATTTACTGCCTGTAAGATATAAGCCATAACTAATCGCTCATTCTTTTTCTTCATTTCTGCTCCTTTGTAACGATTCGTTCTGCAAGCATTAATATATTCATTCAATCCATCAAGCTTTCCTTTAATTACAAATTTTATTTTTCTTCCCCCTTGATTCCTTTATCTAAATAATATTGAGTACTGATTCCTAATTGTTCTGCATAATCTAATATGCAATCAATTAAATTTCCCATTTCTTTTGTACTCATTCGTGAACTACCTATAAATACTCTACATTTTATAAATTCTTTTCCGTTATCTCTTGTTTCTGTACCTAACGCCTGTACTGCTCTAACTCCATGCGCAACACATAAATCGTTGTAGCCTTCTTTAACGACTAAAACATATGTATACTTCTGCTTTGCCATTCTCAAGAACTCGCAGTACATATCCCACGTATCTATATGGCTTGCGTTTTCATTGCTACATATATCTCCGATTAAGCCCCACATAAGGTCATTTTGTTTAAGTGTACGTAAACGCTTGACCGAATCTATAATTACGCTATATTCCCCTTTTTCGAGTGTCTGAGCGTATGATTCGTATATCGGCTTAGTTAATTCAAATGTTATTTCTAGGTTTCCATCTTCGTTTCTTGATTTACGAATGAAATTACCTATCAACTTTGTTTTCAAAATCTAATTTGCTCCATTTCTTCAAACTTTTGAAGTCTGAACAATTCCTTTTGTTCTTCTGTGATTCCTAGCTCTTTCATTTTGTTTACATCCGTCCATGAATCTTGATATGGATTGAAATTCTCATCCATAATATAGTTTTCTAATGCTTCAATCCTTTTAGCTTGTGAATAATAGATTTCTCTAGGATATGATTCTTGGTTATTAATAACATTGTATGAAAACATATTTACCTCCTATAAATAGTTCTTATGAAATATCTTCATAAATTCATTTCTTGTGTGTACTTCTTCAAATGCCTGTTGACATTCCTTTTTAAGCTTCATATCTAATTTGTGATTGAAATGTACTCCTTCACTGCTCATGTTGTGATGTCTAGCACACAATCTTACATAACACCCATGCTCAATTGATTTCTTTCTGTTAGCAGTACCGAAATAAATTTCGTGTGTATGTAAATTCAATGTTGAACCGCATACATAGCACTTAGACATATCACTTTGAAGTATTGACTTATCTCGTTTTATTTCCAAGTCACCCTTACGCTTCCTTTGACTTGCGTTTCTTTAGAAAGTTGATGTGTTAAGCCCAATTCTTCTACTAGCTTTGTATCAATCACTGTACGTGTTGATGGTGAAGTATATGTGATTTTAACGACATCATTTTCAAACTGCTTGATTCCGTTTTCTTCCATAGCGGTTTGGATGTTCTTTTTTACTTCCTTTTCTAATTTGTCCATTTCTTTTTTGTACTCATTAAATGATTTCAATTTGTTCAGTGCTTCCTGTTGAATTTCAATTTGTCCATTTGTTACGTTTACTAATTCCATTTTTCTTTCCTCCTTATGCTTTAGCATTTTCTTTGTAAATAGCTCCGTATGCTTTAATTAATGACACTAGACCGTTTCCATTTAGATTAGGAATATCTTGTGAACTGATTTTATATTCTGTTTTTAAACGCTCACAAAACGCTTCTGAATGCGTATCAATTCCTAGCTTCTGTAATTCATTTTGCGCTTTAAAACAACGCATACGAATTTCATCTAACTTGTCATTGTTTTCTGATTTCTGTTGCTTTGTTTGTGCATTTTGAATCGCTTCATGTTGTTCATCTGTATCTGCGTCTTTTGTATCATCTAAATTGAATAAACCATTTAACGCATATTTTCTAGCGTATGAACTGCATGAACCTGTTACTTGCGAAGCGTCCATTCCTTTTTTGTTTTCTTCTTCTCTAGCCATTGCTTTAACTTTAATTAATTCATTTGAATCCCAATCGTTTAAGATTGCGTTTGCTACGACATAATATCTATCTTTAATGACTTCAATTTCATCAGTAAGGATTAGAGTTGCTCTATACTTAACACAAATCTTTTTTGCTTCTGCTAAGATATCCTCTGCCGACCTATAACTATATTTACCAAACTTGTTATATTGATTCTTCCCCACTTTCATTTCGTTTTGTATATGAGATAGCTTTTCATATACATTCATTTTCTTTTCTTCCATCTTCCGTTTCTCCTTTTAATCTGATATAATGTATGTGTTCTTAATTTAAGAACGTCATTTCTTGTGTGTGCGTGCTTTGTCGAGTGCGCACCTCTTTTTTATAGAAATAACATTGCATACGACTTACCTAAACAAGCTATTGAAATAAGTAGAATCACGATTGTTGTAATTAGAATTACATTTACGCAATTTGTGATTCTTTTTTGATACCTTTTTTCTCTGCGTATCTCTTTTTCTTCTTTCGATAGATATTTTCTTTTTGGATTGAATGGATAAATGCTCAATTCCATTTCTTCATCTTGAATACTGTTCATTCTTATATCTTCCATGTTTATCTCCTAAAGCTTTTTTTGAACTCAGGAGCACACTTCAAGAATGTTTCTGTGGGAATCACCTTTTGATGAATATTTCTTTGTGTAAACGAATCTTCCCATTCAGTTCCTGTTTCTTTTTTGTAAGCTTCTTTTACTGCTTTCATAATACTGTAGCAGTAGTTTTTTTTCGTTTGTGACTTGTATCTATCTAAGTCATAAAGAGCGATTATATCGTCTTTATTTAGAAGTGCTTTATACTCAATAATCACTTGCATACACCTCCATTCTAGATTCGCAAGTATTGATTTCATTTACTTCTTGTAAATCACTAACATTTAATTGATTCGCAATTTCTTTTGCTTCTGCACTGTCATGTGCTTCAACCTCGAATGTGACATTTGCAGTCACATCGAAGGTTACGAAATATGTTCTCATTTTTTCTCACCTCTTTTCGATTCATCTAAGATACAAGCGATATATCCTTGATGAAATTCTGAAAGCTCATAGCCTTTCTTTTTAAGCTCGCTTAAGGCTTCAAAAATTCTCTTGTCTAGTATTGTTTCACCATCTTTCTTTTTGACCTGTCATCATCAGTGCTAGTGGGTCAACTCTAGCAGATAAGCCGAAAGGCTTATTTCGACTAATTTGTAGTAGCTATTCTTTCAACTTGATTTAATTTGAATAAGTAAGCTTTTGCTAAGAAGAAATTGTTTTCAACTTTTTCTTCTCCATTTGTGTCTGTATACTTTTTGGCTTTAGGCTTCCATAACTTTGTACAAGTTACTGCATGCTCACCTTTCTTAACTTTGAATCCCATTTCTTTCCATTTTTGGAAAGTGTGCAATGGTTCAAATTCTCCCATTCCTAGTACCTTTTTTTCGTTTTGGATAATTTCTTCGTTTGTCATTTCTTGTGTCCTCCTAAAATGTGATGTATTCTCTATTTACAAGCTTTAACATTCTCTCTGCTTCTTTGCTTAAGCATTCACTGATTAAATCTTGTTCTTCTTCTGAGTAGCTTTCTTCATCTATTTTGTAATAAGCTACTGCAAGTGCTTCTTGTAAAATATCTCTTGCAATTTCCTTTGCGTCTTTCTTTTTCATTTCTTGTCCTCCGTTTAGTACTCATTTGTACTTTACGAGTACATTATAGTACTTTTGAATGACATTGTAAAGTGTTTTTTGTCATTTTAATTTACAAGTTTATTCTTTGTGATATTATGAATATAGAGGAGGTAAAACATTTGACTATAGGTGAAAGAATAAATGCTATTAGGTCTAACTTGAACCTAAGCATGGAAAAATTCGGAAAGAAGATTGGTATAACTCGAAGTAGTGTCAATTCACTCGAAAAAGGTGTAAACAATCCTAGTGACCAAACAATAAAACTAATATGCAAAGAATATAATGTTGATTACTTTTGGTTAACTGAGGGTAAAGGCAATATGTTTCTAGAATTGCCGGATAACACTATTGATGAATTAATTGATGAATACCAAATCAACCCAAATCAAAAGCCACTTATTAAGGCTTATCTAAAATCAAGTGAAGAAACGAAAGAAAGGTTATTAGATTTCATTTATGGAATCATTAAGGAATTAGACAATGAAAATTAATAAAAAAAGACGATATTCAATCGTCATTGCATTTGTATTATGTTTAGGCTTATTTATGCCTGTAAATGTATATGCTTTTGATAATAATATACAATATGAAACTACTGCAAAAGATTTAAAAAAATATAAAATCTCAAAAAAAGATATGAAAGCTTTGTATAAAGTGATGAAAAAGCTCGGTGTTAAAAAAAGTCTTGTAACAGTAACAGGGCACGAAGGTAATGTAATCACTACATGCTACTTATATGAAAATTACTACACAACTACGATTAAAAAAGGAAAGGTTAAGTTAGTTAATCAAGATGATTATATTCTATACAAAAATGGAGAAGTATATAGAAAAATACCCGACCAATATATAGTTGATTCTGATAGAGAATTTCTTGTCGATACTGTTCAAAATGCAGTTAATGAAAAGGTAGGTTCTCAATGTACATTTTCTGACTATACAGAATGGTATTATAGACGAGCAGAAGATATATTTACAGTTAAATCTCAAGCCGAATCAAATGGTCAAGTATACAATTTTGACGTGAGAATAAATTGGGATAGAATGCATTCTCACCCTATAACAGTTAATTCAGTTACATTGCAATAAAAAAGAGCGAAATTAATCGCTCTTTTTCTCTGTGGAGTTTATCCAAATTCTTTGAGTATACTCATACACCTTTTTAACTTGTTTTTCGTCCAACTCATTCATCATCCTTTCAATTAACTCTACAAATTCTTCCTTATTCATAATAAATACCTCCTATACCCTTTTAAAAGGGTTTATTCGGCATTCTTTTCCATAAATTGTACAATACCTTTATCCGCTTGTGGTAGCCAATGAGCATATACTGAAAGAACTGTATCAAGGTTATCTCCTAATCTTTTTGCAATATCGTATACAGAGAAATTCACTGTTCCATTTGTTACTATATTATTAATCATGTAAGAAGCGCAGGAGTGCCTTAAATCGTGTATTCTTATATAAGGTATCTGCTCATCTTTTTGTAACTTGATATTCGTTCTCTTGATTGTTTCGTTCATTTCTTTTCTAACTGAGCTTCGATAAAAAGGTACTGTAATACCGAATATATAGTCATTATCATTTGCGTTCATATTCTCTTTAAAAACTTTATATTCATCAGATAGAAATTGTGGCATAGTAATCGTTCTATAACTGTTATTTGTCTTAGGCGTTGTAGCCTTTCTAAGAGCGTTTGACCACGTTTTGTTGATTCTTATAGTATTATTAATAAGGTCAACATCTTTCCATTGCAAAGCCAACGCTTCGCCTATTCTCATTCCCATGTAGAATTGATTCATAAACAATAAATGATATACCGGTTTATTTTCATTTGCTATAAATTTGTTGAATTGCTCAACTGTCCAATACATCATATCTTTCTTTTTTTTGTTTGGGTCTTTCTTCAAATCAATTTTATTGCATGGATTCGTTTGAATATATCCTTGCCTTACTGCATAATTTAATACCGCTCTGAATTTCGCATAACAATTTACAATTGTAGAAAAAGACATTGATTCCAACAATTCATTTATTACAGATTCAATTTCATTTGTTGTGATTTTTCTTATTTCACAATCGCCTAATCTATCTTCCCAAATTTTCAATATAGCTCTTTGTGTCAAGTATGTACTTTCCTTTATTCTCTTTTCACTGTATACTTGATATTGATAAGATAATTCATTGAATGTGATAGTTGCGTTTGGCTCTTTTAAATTCTCTTTGAAGATAATCTCTGATTTTATAGCGTCCTTCTTTTTTTCAAAGCCACGCTTCTTATATTGTTTGGTTTTTCCATTCAGTTTGTACGAACCATAATACATCCATTTACCTGTTATTTCATCTTTTTTTACTGCCATTTCTTGCACCTCTTTTTCTACATCATACACAAGAAAAAGGATAAAAAAAAGCCATAATTCATGAAAGAATATGCCAAAAATATGCCAATGTTCCTATATATGCTTTATATATAGGCTTTTATTTATTTTATAAGAATAGAAGTATAAAAGGGTAATCAAATAATCTAGATATTTTCAAGAAAGAGTCTAAAAATATTTAATACAATAACCAATAAAAAAATAAAGAGAGAGGATTCCTGTCCTCTCTTTTTATATATTAAGATTTTGGTTTCGGAACAGGGGAATGCGGTATGTGAAAAACTGTCGAATTGTCACAATTTGTTGATTATGAGGAACGACAAAAAGGACTATCGTAATAGCCAACATTTTGCATTTGCCTTTTAGTTGCTGAATTATTTTTTTACAATCATCTTATGATCACATTCAGGGCAGTG
>OGOQ01000155.1_pt1 | contig 77857 bp, 60 predicted proteins | sample 1552691 | NCBI WGS metagenome assembly OGOQ01 (sample SAMEA2580209, study PRJEB22360) | human gut metagenome | biome: human gut; feature: human-associated habitat; material: faeces | place: Denmark | collected 2008/2010
CGCGTCGACTTGTATATAATACCACGTGACCTAGGTTATGTCAACACTTTTTTCGGCACTTTTTTAAGATTTTTTCGTGAAACACCAGGATTAGTGGAAAAAGAAACATGCTTGATTATCGCCTTTATCGGCATTAAAATTTCTTGAAAAAACTTCAAAAAAAGTGCTTTTTTTAGCTCTTTTTTCCATAAAAACCCCTGAAAATCAGTAAAATTTTTCTTTGCTGCGCAAAATTTTTTCTTAAAATCATGTAGGTTTTTCTTCTATCTTCATTATCCGCAGACTGCCGATTCAATATATATCCTTCCGGAGCATACTTTTACATACTTTCCTTTAAAATAAATACGCTGAGTTTTCAATAATTCTATGACAAAGTTGTCTGAAAATGCTATAATAAGATGACTTCTATTTGCAGCCTTTGGTATTGGCTGCGCAGTCAATATAATGAAGAAGAGGTAGAAAATGTTTAAAGTACTAAAATTCATTGTCATCAGTGTTGTTTGCCTCATTATAATGGGAGCGTCAGTGCTTTATGGCTTCTCCAGTCTTTTTGCACCTCCTAATATGGATGAAACACTAATTCCGGACGCTGCTTCACAATTCTACGATATCAATGGTAACGCAATCTATACTACGCTTTCGGAAGAACGCAGAGTACCTGTTACTATTGATAAGATTCCTAAGCATGTGCAGCGTGCCTTTATTGCTATTGAAGATAATCGCTTCTATGAACACGGTGGTATTGACTACCGCGGCACAGCACGTGCTCTGCTTTCTACATTAAGCGGTCACGAAGTACAGGGCGGCAGTACCATTACCCAACAGCTGGCAAAGAATGCTTTCCTTACCCAGGAACGTTCCATCATCCGTAAAATTAAGGAAGCTTTTATTGCCAAGGAACTTGAGCACAAATATACTAAGGATGAAATCCTCACTATGTATCTGAACCAGATTTATTTCGGTCAGGGCGCATACGGTATTGAAAGTGCTTCCATGTATTACTTCAATAAGCATGTTCAGAATCTGGATATCGCTGAAGCTGCTACTCTGGCAGCTATTCCCAAAAGCCCTAACTACTTTAATCCTTTTGAAAATCCGCAGGAAAGTAAAAAACGTCAGGAGCTTGTTATCGACCAGATGGTTAAATACGGTTTTATCTCTGCTGCCGACGGTAATGCTGCCAAAGCAGAAAAGCTTGTCTTCAGCACAACACATAAAACCAATTCCGATCCTCGCTCCTATTTCTTCGATATGATTACCCAAAAGGTTATCGAAGAGGTTGGTGCAGACGCTCTCTATAAGGGCGGTCTTAAAATTTACACCACTTTAGACCCGGATATGCAAAAGGCTGCTGAAAATGCTATGAAGCATCTGCCGGGCTATTATACAGACGGCAAGAAGCTGACTCAGCCGCAAATGGCTCTGGTTGCCGTTGACCCGCATAACGGTTATGTTAAAGCTATGATCGGCGGCCGCGGCCAAGATAAGTTCAACCGTGCTACTCTTGCAGTACGTCAGCCCGGTTCTGCCTTCAAGCCTTTTGTCTATCTGACCGCAATGCAGAACGGTTATTCTCCGGCCAGTGTCATTGAAGATAAGGAAGAAGAATTCTCTCCCGGCTGGAAACCGCAGAACTCCGACAGAGCATGGCATGGTAAGGTAAGCCTGCGTACTGCTCTGGTACGTTCTATGAACGTGCCTACCGTTAAGCTGGCCCAAGAGGTTGGTGTAAGCAAAATTATTAACAATGCCGAAAAAATGGGTATTACTACTCTGGTTGACAGCGGTGCTTACAGCGATGCAAACCTCGCTATGGCACTCGGCGGTCTCAGCAAGGGCGTTAATCCCCTGGAAATGGCTGCAGCCTACGGCGTTCTGGCAAGCAATGGTATGTATTGCAAGCCTATTGCTCTGCTCAAGATCGTTGACCGTGAGGGTAAGGTTCTGTACGAAGCTAAGCCTGAACCCAAACGTGTTATTGATGCCGAAGCTGCTTACCTGACTACTAATATGCTGCAGGATGTTCTTATCAGCGGCACTGCAGGCGGCATGGGAATCGGCCGTCCGGCAGCAGGTAAAACCGGTACCACCGATACCTACATTGATGCCTGGTTCGTTGGTTACACCCCCGACCTCAGTACTGCCGTATGGGTTGGCGATGATAACAACAAATCTATGAACCGTATGTACGGCAGCGGCGCTCCGCTTTCTATCTGGCATGATTTCATGGTCAACGCTCTGGCCTCTACTCCGCGCACCGGCTTCAGTAATCCGGGCGTAGCTGTTCCGCCGGAACCGGAAATCAAGCAGGATGATAAGGACAAAGATAAAGACAAGGATAAAGATAAGGACAAAGACAAGCAGGCTCCCGCTACGGTAACAACTGAAGGCAATGCCAACCAGGCACCTGTAGTAAGCAACCAGCCCACTAAAAAGAAACGCAGCATGAAGGACCGCGTTAACGAAATCATGGGCAAGCCTGTTGTCAGCAACCAGCCTACCCCGCGTAACTGATTAACTTTTATGGTGGTCACCAAGTGTGGCCACCATTTTTTATTGCTCGAAACTTAGTATATTGTATACATGAATACAGATTTATGCTATAATAATGACAGCTATAAATCAGCTTTAATTAACGAACTATACTAATAAAAGGAGTACTGCCATGGAGAAGAAACCCGTAAAAATAGTTGAAACCGTCCTGCGTGACGGCCACCAATCCCTTGCTGCCACCAGAATGCGCATCAGCGACATGCTGCCGGCACTGGAACAGTTGGATAACGCCGGCTACTATGCTTTGGAGGCTTGGGGCGGCGCCACCTTTGACTCCTGCCTGCGCTTCCTTAACGAGGATCCCTGGCAACGTCTGCGCACGCTCAAAAAGCATCTGCGCAAAACCCCGATTCAAATGCTGCTGCGCGGTCAGAACATTTTGGGCTATAACCATTATGCCGATGATGTTGTACGTGAATTTGTAAACCGCTCTGTTGATAACGGCGTATCTATTATCCGTATTTTCGATGCTCTTAACGATACCCGCAACCTGGAATGCGCAATGCGTGCCGCTAAGGAAGCAGGCGCACATGTTCAGGGCTGCATTGTATATACCATCAGCCCCTACCATCAGGACAAGGATTTTGTACAGCTCGGTAAGGAACTGGCGCAGATGGGCGCAGATTCCATCTGCATTAAGGATATGGCTGGCCTGTTGCGTCCCTACGCTGCCGAAAGCCTTATCCGCAGCCTGAAGGCAGAGCTTAACCTGCCTATCGACCTGCACACCCACTTCACCAGCGGTATGGGTGATATGACTTACCTGAAGGCTGTTGAAGCCGGTGCGGACATGATTGATACTGCGCTTTCTCCGTTCTCCGAATCTACCAGCCAGCCCTGCACCGAAGCTCTGGTAGCAACGCTGGAGGGCACTCCCTACGATACAGGCATCAACCTTTCCGAGCTTAATGCATTGGCTGACTATTTCAAGGATGTACGCAAGAACCTTATCCACGATTTCAACCTGAACGCCAACATCCCCATCGATCCCAAGGTACTCACATTCCAGATTCCGGGCGGTATGCTTTCCAACCTGCTGAACCAGATGAAGGAGATGGGTGTTGCCGACAAATACCCGCAGCTGCTTGAAGAAATGCCGCGTGTACGTGCCGAGCTCGGTTATCCGCCGCTGGTTACTCCTACAAGCCAGATTGTAGGTTCTATGTCCGTATTGAACGTTGCACTTGGACGCTATAAGATGATTCCCCGCGAGGTTAAGGATTTGATTCTTGGCAAATACGGCCGCACTCCGGGACCGATTGACCCTGAGGTAAAACGCCTTGCCATCGGTGACGCACCGCAAATCGACCACCGTCCTGCCGACGATATTCCGCCGCAGATGAAAAAGCTGCGTGAAAAGCTGGCTGAAGAAGGCTTCCCCAACGCACCGATTGAAGACGTTTTAAGCTATGCCTCCTTCCCCGAGGTAACTCTTAACTTCCTGCGTCACAGCAACATCGGTATGAAATTCCACGATTTATAAGCACAAAGAAAACACTGCATATGCAATAAATTGAGAGAGACGGTGCGCGCCGTCTCTCTTTTTGTGCGTGGTAAAGAAAAATTGGGGTTTGGCGCTTACAGGACATCACCAATTTATCTTTCTCTATAACAGCAAAACGCCCCCGGCCTTACGCTTGCGTAAAGTCGGAGGCTTGTTGTTGTACTATGTTACTTTATTCTATTAAAGCTGTAGCGCACGCACGTTCTGAAGCAGTAGGGACGTGATTTCCACAACCGCTTCCACGGAATCACCACACTTGAGCAGCTTGATAGCCATATCTTTTAAAGTATTCTTCTTAGCTTCGTTGACGGCCTGCTTTGCTACCTTCTGTGCATACGCCTCAATGATATCACAGTAATTTTTTCCTCGCCCTCCTTATTATTCTTCAAATACTTCATGCGCTCTACAAATTCTTTATAATGCAGTTTCTCAGAGTCTTTACAATACATGTCCTGCATTAGCCTGCCAAGCGAAGTATAACTTTATCTGTTTTCATAAAAATGCTTTTTTGTCCTTATAGAAGTCATCAATTTCAAAATCACCAACAATTAAACTGCTGCCTCGCCAATTCATCAATTCCCAATAATAACCATACCCTATATCACTTAATCCTTCTGGTCTATCAAACTTATAGCGCCGTAATCCATTCTCAGGAGGAAGTATCTCATAACTATTCAAATAAGTTTCAGATAGATAACTATATATTTCTATCCGTATTTTATTTAAATGGTATGTCAAACCAATAAGCAAATCTACTAAGCGACAACTACTTTCGCTCATAAATTGATTATAAAAATCTCTGCTTGCAATTATTAAATTGCTATCATCTTGTAAAATATGGTTTACTTTATCATTAGGATTATTTATAAAAATCTGTTTTATGATTTTTCTAATTCCATCAAGCTTTGTCAAATTATGTTTTGACATATTAGATAAAATGTTTATACTATCACTTCTTTTTACTGTCAATGTCATTTCCATATTGAAATTCGGAAAATAAAATTCAGTATATGCTATTGCACTAAAATACCATTCTTCTAAATTATGAAGCGCATCTATTAAAGGTCTGTATGCAGTAGAGGTTAACAAATGTTTTTGGCAGACTTCGTTTATCAGTAACTCAAAAATAGACTGGTTACCTTTTGGCACTATAATACCCACTTTAGAAAAAAAGTCATTTACAAATATAAAAAAATACTTTTCAGCAATATAATTTTTAGGTTGAATAGTAGCTCTATTTTCGTTATCTAATCTTATTTCTAATACACTTCTATTGATAATTGCATCAATAATTTCTATAGCAGATAACAATATATATACTTCCTGATCTTTTTCTGTAGCATTATAATTTAAATTAGACAAAGCGATTACCTCCTATTCACAATATTAAACAATAACTGTTTGTGTTTTAAATTTACTCTTCTTCCCTAACCTTTCACTCCCACTGCAGGTTAGATAAAGTCCTGTACTGTCCGTCCTTTAATATAATCCTAAGAGTATTTTCCGTGATTTCTAGCTTCTCCAAATCATCGCTAAAGCCAAAGTCGAAGCGGTAATCAGTGTCGGTTACTTGTTTTATATAGATGCGCATCGCACGTATACCTCCCCAAGGTTTCAATTTTTCTAAGATTAATGTATAATGGTGTTAAAGATTATATTAAGCAGGTGACATTATGAAGATAATAACTACACCGCAAAAATCACGAAATATGAAAGCTGTTAAAAGCAAGGATACCAAAATAGAAGTAAAGCTTAGGTTAGCTTTATGGCATTTAGGTATAAGATACAGAAAAAATTACAAAGTTTATTCTTGTAAACCAGATATTGTTATTACTAAATATAAAATTGCTATTTTCTGTGATGGTGATTTTTGGCATGGCAAAGAGAACCCTAATATAGTAAAACGCAATAAGAATTTTTGGGTCGCAAAAATCAAACGTAATATGGAACGAGATTTAGAAAATACCATTGAATTACGCGACAATGGTTGGATAGTATTACGATATTGGGAGAGTGATATAGAAAATAGCCTATCAAAATGCATTGAATCAATAATGCACGAAATAAGTACAGTAAAAAACATCAAGCAAAGGAGCGTTAGCTATGATTACCAATGTAGAAATAAATAATAATGAATTAATCGGCACTATAAATGGTAGTGTAATCAAAAAAAAGCCTTTTTTATTAACTGTTAAGAGCTTAGAAGAAAAAATAGCTTCCATACATTACACTGGTACTAGTCGTCCTAGAAGTGATTTTGTTGAGAAAATGAATTTTCCTCCCATGTCTTTAGCATTTTATAGCTTTTTATTTCAAACTGGTACTATTCCGACCGAAGAAGAGTTTTTGTCAACTTATGAGTATTTATATTCAGCACACATAACATTTAGTGATGGCAAAACTAAGATGTATATTGATAATATACCTATTTTTTGGCCAGAATATTATCGCGGAAGACTATTAAGAACATATCCGTCTTTTATCCGTGAAGTCCACTTTTTGTGTGTCTTAAGGGAGTGCGGCTTGTTTTCTAATGTTAGATATTCTTTTGAATTTGATTTAATACATAATACAGATATAATAATCGACTATAACGGAAAAACTTATTATCTATGGCTAACATTAGATACAGATAAAGCAAAGTGGGGATTAAAACGCAAATTGCAGAAACTACAATATGCTCCTGCTGTAATTATTAAAATGAATCTTTCTAGAGCTCCGTTATGTGGAGATTTTAAACTTTTTAGTTTAAACACATTAAAAGATTTACAAATCTGTTTGGATAATAATAACGCAGATAGTTGTTCATATATAGATTTTATAGAAAAAAGATAAATTGCTAGAGCACCTAAGTCCTTATTCAGCTTAAGTGCTCTATTCTTATGTATTTATGCTTTAAATCTTATTTGCAAATTAAGATTAATAAAATACTTATTATTATCTTTATATACTCGAGCATAGTTATATCTTGTCGTACTTCCTGACTCTAAATAAGTTGTTTTCAACAGATACTCTTCAAAAAAATTACGATTATAGAGGTAATAAGCTACAATGTCTCCGTCATTTTTTACTATAACGTATCCACCATTAGCTTCATCTATCCCATTCCATTGCGTCGCAGGCAGCATACCCAAAGCAGACGCGCATAACAACTTTTTATATTTATAACGATAACTTTGATTGTTACGATAATGTAAAGGATTGTCATTATGAAGTTTTTCTATAATTTCTGTTGAGTTTTTTATATTGTCTCTATAACGATATAGCATGGCATAGCTCATTATTTCCGCCATACAGCTATCTATTAATTCTAAGTTATCTGCAAAAACATCATTATTAACTTTAAAGAATTGAAACTGTGCACCGCTCTCAACCAAGCACTTCATTCTATCTATAATTTTATTTCTTGTTTTTATTGAATTGACATTTTGCATAACTGAATCATCAATGTTTTTAACCTCATAAATGAAATTTGTAGCTTGAGAAGGATTTAGTAATGTAGACGGACTTCCCATCTGGCTTTTTATAGAAAAACCTGCCAACGGTCTGAAACCTGTATGTATATCAATAAACTCCATAACAATGTCTGCTTTATGATCGCTATCAGCTTTTATTTTATTAACAAATATATTATTAAGAAATGCTCCCAATCCTTCTAACTCACACAACTTAATATTACCTGGTAAAGCTGATGATAAGTCTCTATACAGCAATGCTGTTTGAACTTCAAATTCACTTATAGAAATGGCTTTAATAAATTCACCATTATGGAAAATCTTAACCACAGATTCTTCGTTTTCTGATGTATGATAGTCATAAATATTTCCGTTAGTTTCTTCTCTTCTTATTTTTATAATTGGTAAATACAAATTTTCACTTACATGTTTTAAGTTTTCATCAGCTGCATAAATACGACCATCATTGAGTAACTTTATCAAAGCATAGATTTCAGACCATTCGCCTTTATTGGCACTAGTTTCAGATGATAGGATTGCTGTCATGTTTATCAAGAACCTCCTTTATCTGCCTTGCAATAGCTGCTATTACCGGCACAGTCACACTATTACCAAACTGCTTATATAGACTGGCATCTGCTAATACCAGCTTAAAATCGTCAGGAAATCCCTGCAATCTTGCCCATTCTCTAGGTGTCATCTTACGTATTCCTTCACGATTTACTTCACCCTTTATCCTAGTTACTGGAACAAAGTTCGTAAGTCTTTTATCAATAATCAAATTACGTTCACGCCCCATACCGCCACATACAATAGCTCCAGCAATTCCACTTAAATCACGTATCTCATATCCGAACCCATTTCCTTTGGCAGCATGTCTGGCTTTATGTCTTCGCAAAGTTTCCATATATGTGGTACTAAGATAATACTTCACGCTTACTTCATGATTTTCGATAATATCAGCCAAAACCTTAGTATCATCTGTTGTTTCAGGAAAATTGAAATTTTCCGCATTAATATCATTACGAAAGGCAACTATATATATGCGTTCTCTGTTCTGCGGAACTCCGAAATCCTTGCTGTTAAGCACTTTATAGAACACCCTATATCCTAAATCTTCAAAAGTCTTAGTAATAACTTTGAATGTTCTACCTCGATCATGAATGACAAGACCTTTAACATTTTCACAAAAAATAACTTTAGGCTTATGATATTCACAGATGCGTGCAACATCTAAAAATAATGTACCTCTGCACAATCCTTTATAATCATCATCAAAACCTTTTCTTGCTCCTGCTAAACTAAAAGCCTGACAGGGAAATCCTGCCAAACATATATCAAACGCCGGTATATCCTGTGCTTCAATTTGCGTAATATCTCCTGCAATAGGAAACTGGTCATTGAAATTCTCTGCGTATGTTTTTTGTGCGGACTTATCCCACTCACTAACAAACACAGTCTCTATATCCTCCGCAAAGGCTTGTTCAAATCCTAGCCTTATACCGCCAATTCCCGCAAAAAGATCTATGCTTCTTAATTTTTGCTTCTTCATTCCATATTCCATTCCTTCAAAGAGATTTATTTCTTCCATAACACTCAGCTTTCATTGTTTTCTCTTATAGAAATTATAGCAAATTTATACGTTAAATAACAGCTACATGACTATAAAAATATCAATTTATCCTCGTCAAGAAATAGAAAAACTATGATTGAGCGAACAGCTTATTTTGATAAAAAGGAAGATTTAATAACTAAAGGCATTATATCACAGTGTGTTTTGTTTGGCAAACATTTTTTTATCTCACTATATCTTCATACATCATACTCATCTTCACTGATTTTCCCCTGCGCCAACAGCTTCCGCTGCTCCTGCTATATATCTATCAAATTTTCACCATCATTTAAGCCCGCTCTCTACATATCAAGTTGAAGAAGATATTCTTCTTTTTTCTTAACGTTCTTCACCAGAACGCAGTCTTCTAGCACAACCAACAGCTGCATAACTTCTATCAGCTCATACAGCTCAAGCACGCACAGTGCCGCCTTATAGTGGCGATTGAGCCGAGGGGCTGTCGGTGCAAGGGCATCGAGCCTCTGGCGTAACAGCAAGGAGTGACGCATCATGGACATTTACAAACTGCTCTCAGCAGCAGCGGATTATGGCTTTCCGATGCTCGTCAGCTCGTATCTTCTGATCCGTATGGAAGGCAGAATAGAAAGGCTGAGTGCTAATATCGAAAAACCTATCGCGCGTACTGCAAGAAAGGCTAGTCATGCAGTTCCCGTATATCCAAAACCCCACATAAAGCAAAAGCCCCGATTTCTACATCTCGTAAAAATCAGGGCTATTTTTATTTTACATCCTCCAGGTGTTCTTCCTGAAGCTCCTCGTGAATCTTTTCCGGCTCATGCAAAAGCTGGATACCGACACGCACAATACGCATCTTGTCAATCTCCTCTACCGTAAAGGCTGCAGCAGGTGTCTGCACCTTCTGCCCCACCTTAGGCGGATAATCAAGCTGAGAGTAAACCCAGCCGCCTATAGTATCACAGTTTTCGGTATCTAAGGCCAGCTCGAAGGTATCGTTAACATCCTCCAACAGCATTTTGCCATCGACAGAATAGGTTTTACTGCCCTTTTCTTCTACCTCCGGACGTTCCTCGTCAAACTCGTCCTGGATTTCGCCTACGATTTCCTCCAGAATATCCTCAACGGTAACCATACCTGCAGTACCGCCGTACTCGTCAACCAGAATTGCCAGCTGGCTGCGATGCTTCTGCAAAATGCGCAGCAGCTTGCTGATAGGCAGAGATTCCGGCACCAGCAGCACCTTACGCGCCAGACTGCGCAAATCAGGACGCTCGCCGGCATTTAAGCTGCGCAGCAAATCCTTGATATGCAAAAAGCCGATAATGTGGTCCTTGTCCTCATCACAGATAGGATAACGTGTCATGCGCTCCTCCAGCGCCGTCTTGATGTTATCCTCCCAGGAATCCTCCAGATACAGGCAGATCATATCGGTACGCGGCACCATGATATCGCTGGCACGACGGTCGGAAAAGTCAAAGACATTGTCCAGATAAGTAAGCTCTGTTTTATCAATATAGCCATGCTTATGGCTTTCTTCCATCAGTATGCGGATTTCGTCCTCATTGTGTGCCTCTTCTGCTTCGCTTGCAGCCTCAACGCCCAATTTGTGCAGTACCCAGTTGGCAACGTGATTGAGAAACCACACCGCCGGATACATCAGCTTATCAAACAGAATCAGCGGCGTTGCCACAAACAGAACAATCTGCTCAGTCTTTTGAATAGACAATGATTTAGGCACCAGCTCGCCTAACACAATATGCAATGCGGTGATAACACCGAAGCCGACAACAAAAGCTATTGTATGCTCAACTTGCGGCGGCAGCTGCAGCAGATTAAATACAGGATGCATCAGCTTAGCCACCGTCGGTTCACCAATCCAGCCTAAGCCCAGCGAAGCAATGGTTATACCAAGCTGCGTAACCGAAAGATATGCATCAAGATGCTCCGTTACCTGCTTAGCGCTTTCTGCCCGAGTATTGCCTTCCTTAATCAACGCGTCAAGACGCGAAGGACGCACCTTGACAATAGAAAACTCCGAAGCAACGAAAAAGCCGTTCAGCGCCACCAAAAATAAAATCGCTATAACATTAAACAAACATATGAGATAGTCCAAAAATCTCTGTAATCCTGCAGATTGCAGAAAAACAGTTTCACCTCCGTAAAATATATAATATTAACAGTATTGTACCATAGTTAGGCCATAAAGCAAAATAATTTTTTGTAAAATTTGTAGCAAAAAAGCCGCCGTATCAGCAAAAATTTACATGATACGACGGCTTTAAGCTTTTATTTGAGGTCGGCTACAGCTTTATGCAAAGATGATGCCTTATACTCAAGCTTTAACTGCTTCAGCGCAGCGTTTGCACAGAGTCGGATGCTCAGCGTCCTGACCAACCTCGTCACTGTAAATCCAGCAACGCTCGCACTTGTGGCCTTCGGCAGCAGCAACGGTAACCTTCAGGTCCTCACGGCCGGTTGCTTCGGCACCTTCGGCAGCGCCTTCAACAATAACAGCCTGAGAAACGATCAGCAGAGTTGCCAGGTCTTTTTCTACGGATTTCAGGATAGCCAGTGCTTCGCCTTCTGCGTGCAGCTCAACCTTAGCGTCCAGGGAGTGACCGATTTGTTTGTTACGACGAGCCAGCTCCAGCACCTTGGTGATTTCGCTGCGGATTTCAATGAAGTTATCCCATTTAGTTTCCAGCTCTTCGTTGATGTATTCTTCCTTAACCTCCGGCCAAGGCAGCATTTGTACGGATTCCGGAGCATTAGCAGGTTTCTTCATGAACTGCCATACTTCTTCCATAGTGAAGCTCAGTACCGGGGAAAGCATAACGATGAGATCCATAAGGATTTCATGCATAGCGGTTTGTGCGCTGCGACGCTCTTTGCTGTCAGCCTTGTAAGCATACAGGCGGTCCTTGATGATATCCAGATAGAAGCTGGACATTTCAACGGTGCAGAAGTTGTGGATTGCATGATACAGTACATGGAAATCATAGCTTTCGTAAGCAGCGGTAACTTCCTTCTTCAGCAGCTGCAGATGCATCAGTGCCCATTGATCAAGCTCCAGCATTTCGTTGAACGGAACAGCATCGGTTTCATAGTTGAAATCGTTGGTGTTGCCCAGAATGTAACGGATGGTGTTACGGATTTTGCGGTATACCTCAGCCAGCTGCTTCAGGATTTTCGGGGAGATACGGATATCTGCCTTATAATCGGAGGAAGCAGTCCACAGGCGGATGATATCAGCACCGTATTGTTTGATTACGTCCTGCGGAACGATAACGTTACCTACGGATTTGGACATCTTGCGGCCATCGCCGTCAACTACATAACCATGAGTCAGTACGGATTCGTACGGAGCACGGCCTGCAACAGCAACGGAGGTCAGCAAAGAGGACTGGAACCAGCCACGATGCTGGTCACTGCCTTCGAGGTACATAGCAACCGGCCAGGACAGCTCCGGACGTTTTGCGGCAACAGCCATGTGAGAAGAACCGCTGTCGAACCATACGTCCATGATATCGCTTTCCTTATGGAAGTGCTTGCCACCGCATTTCGGGCAGACAGTGCCTTCCGGCAGCAGCTCTTCCGCAGTGTGAGCCCACCATGCATCGCTGCCTTCTTTTTCGAACCAGTTGGCAACGGAGTCGATGGTAGCTTCGTTAATCAGATGCTCACCGCAGTTATCGCAGTAGAATACCGGGATAGGAACGCCCCATACGCGCTGACGGCTGATGCACCAGTCATGACGGTCGCTTACCATGTTATGGATACGTTGTTGGCCCCAGGAAGGAATCCACTGTACATCGTCGATAGATTTCAGTGCTTCATCGCGGAAGCCGTCGATAGAAGCGAACCATTGAGAGGTTGCGCGGAAAATAATCGGGTTTTTGCAGCGCCAGCAGTGTGCGTATTGGTGCTTAATGTTTTCTTTGCCCAGCAGGCAGTTCAGCTCAGCCAGATATTTCAGTACCGGGATATTAGCGTCAAATACAAACATGCCCTTGAAGCGTTCGCCGGCTTCTTCGGTCAGCTTGCCTTGGGAATCAACCGGGCAGAGAATCGGCAGCTTGTATTTCAGGCCTGTTTCAAAGTCGACATCGCCATGACCGGGAGCGGTATGTACGCAACCGGTACCGGCTTCGGTAGTTACATAATCAGCCATAACTACGAGAGAACGGCGGTTGTTGTATTCAGGGAACGGATGCACGCATTCAGCGAATTCCATATCTTTGCCAAGAGTAGTGCCGAGGATATTGCTGAGATCCTTGTGGCAGACAGCACCAACCTGAGCCAGCAGATCTTTAGCCATAAAGAGAACTTCGCCTTCGCATTCAACCCAGGCATATTCCAGAGCAGGGTTCAAAGCAACAGCAACGTTGGCAGGCATGGTCCACGGAGTGGTGGTCCAAATTACCATGTAAGCTTTTTTGCCTTTAGCAGCTTCCGGAGTCTGGCCGTTGTCTTTTACCAGCGGCATTTTTACGAAGATAGTAGGAGTTTTTTGTTCGCCGTATTCGATTTCTGCTTCAGCCAGAGCGGTTTCGCAGTGCGGGCACCAGTAAACGGTCTTTTTGCCTTTGTAGATATAGCCCTTGTTAGCCATAGTACCGAATACACGGATCTGCTCAGCTTCAAAGCTGTGATGCAGAGTGATGTACGGATTTTCCCAGTCACCCAGAACGCCCAGACGTTTGAAGTCTTCGCGTTGAATATCAACCCATTGCAGAGCGAAGTCGTGGCATTTGCGGCGCAGAGTCAGCGGATCCAGCTCATTGCGGTTCAGGCCCAGCTCTTTGATAGCAGCGTGCTCAATCGGCATGCCGTGGGTATCCCAGCCGGGAACATACGGGGTGTCGAAGCCACGAGCATATTTGTATTTCATGATGATATCTTTTAAGATTTTGTTCAGGGCATGACCCATGTGGATTTTGCCGTTTGCATACGGAGGGCCGTCATGCAGAACAAATTTCTTGTGGCCTGCATGCAGAGCTTGCTTTTTGCCATAAATATCGTTTTCTTCCCAGAATTTCAGAAAATCAGGTTCGCGTTGCGGCAGACCGGCACGCATAGGGAACTCTGTTTCGGGCAAATTCAGTGTTTTACCATAGTCCATTACTAATAACCTCCAATTTTATTAAACAAAAAAATATAGCAATAATAAAAAAAGCTTCGTCCCTCAGATAAGGGACGAAGCTGTAGACTAACAACGATTAATACGCTTGCGTATCATGCATCATTATCAAACGTGTACTCCGTGGTACCACCCTCATGACGACAGCCTTTGCTGCACGCCACTCGTGTGCGCAATATCGGGCGCTCCCGTATGCAGCTACTAAGCTTCGCCGCATCCGCTCCAAAGTGATTTTCACCTGCTTTACTTCGTCCGGGCTTGCACCATCCACCGGCTCGCTTAACCTGCGCCGCAAGCTACTGTCTTTTTCATCGCGTTAACAAATATCAATAAACGCTAATATTATACATTAGACAATGTGATAAGTCAAGGAGTGAAGAGCCCTGCACTGCCAAAATTTTATAATACACATCTTCAGACTTCTTACTGCTAAAGTTATATGTTAACAATCCAACCGAAGAATTATTCTTAATCCTGCTCTGTTAACATAAATTATTTGAACTTCAGTCTTTAACCAAAACGTCACAAACACTCGCTTGCGAAAAATACTTCTTTATGTTATATTATAGGCAAGAAGACAACCGCCTAAGCGGTTCGTGCCAATCCAATCGGCTACGCCTCTTGGGGCACTATCGCATGGCGTGCATGAGCCAATCAGCATTGTCCTACGGACTCGCTTCTTGGATGCACCCGCAACAAAGTGGGTTGCCCGTAAAAAAGAGTAGAAAAGCCACTCCGTTACCGGTCAAATGTAGTGACCCAAAAAAGTTATACTTTTATTACGCAGCAGAATTTAGAATCTGTTGCGTATTTTTTATGCAACAAAACTAAGCCTGTACTCTACAGGACTCATCCAATTAAGTTTAGACTTAATTCTATATTTGTTGTAATAAGTAATATATTTTCCTATTGTATTTTTTAACTCATCATAACTGTAATAAACTACACCATAATACATTTCCTGCTTTAGTACTCCGAAAAAATTCTCCATGACTGAATTGTCATAGTAATTACCTTTGCGTGACATACTCCGAAAAATTTTATTCTTCGTTAGCATTTTGTTATACACTTTCATTTGGTACGCCCAGCCCCTGTCGGAATGGAACGTCCTTCTATACTTGCAATCATTAGTAACTTCTATAGCTTTCGTCAATGCAGAAACAATAGCTTGTGAAGATGGGTTTCGACTAATACTATAGCTTATAATTTCACTGTTATACATATCCATAAACGGATTGAGTATGTTCTCTTGCAGAGCAAGCTGTTGATATGAAACCTCTGTTGTCATATATAATTCTACAACAGAAAGCTTCTTTTCGAAAGAATAGGTTTCATTTTTTCTAGAACGAAAAAAGCCTTTATCTCCAAAAGCATTATAGTTATATACCCACGTTTTTATACTTTTAATGGCAGGTATCCCATACTTTTTTGCTAAAGTTTTGTATCCGACCTCTTCGTTTAGATATTCCAGGACTATTTTCTTCTTTAGTTCAAAACTGTATTTTGCCATTAAAAAACCGACCTCCTAAAATTAGATTTTTAGGTCTAACTTTAGGGGGTCGGTTCACAGCTACGTAAAGTTGTGGGATTTTATTCTTTCATCTATTCACTTTGTTGCAATTTCCACCTTCTTGCCACAGAATGCAATGCCATATTTATATATCGTACCAATTCCCTGCCTGCGCAGCTCCGTATCATAATGCTTTACTTCAATCTGCTCAAGCGCTTGCTCTGCCAGCATCTTCAATTGCTCGGCAGAAGCATCCTTGGCAGCCTTAATTTCGATAATTATTCCCGGCATTCCCTGCGTCTTCGGCGTAAGCTGAATATCAAAGCGACCCTCGCCACTTTCTCTGTTCGACAACGGATAATAGTCATTAGTAAACATGCCTGTCATACCTAGAAGCAGTCCTTGATAATAGTTCTCCTGCAACCCGTCATAGAAGCTGACAGCTTCCAGCAGAAATTTTCGCAGAGCAGCCTGCAGCTGCCTGCTGTTTTTCGTAATGAGATAAAGCTGCAGCTTATTTATCGTATCACCGCTTCTGCTTTCCTGAAGCAGCGATAAAATTTCACGCCGATACACTGTCTTAACTTCTTTATTAGGAATAGCCAGCTCACAGATATTCATGCCCTCAAGCTTCATTGTTTTTACTGCCTTCAGATATCCTGTTAAAAGCAGAAAGCCAAAAATATTCGTTGTTGTGTCCCGCAAGCTAGGATAGATGATATCGGTTTCCACGACAGACTGCACTGTTGCTCCGTTTAATAATTCCCGTAACTGCTCGCAGGCAGACTCATCAAGATTTTTAATAATCTCTCTGATGGTGAGATTAGCGGAGGTCTGTACCCAATATGGCTCTGCCTCACAATCATTGGCAAAATAATTAATCACCGACCACGGGTTATAAATTTCTACCTCACCAAATTTATAGCCATCATACCATTGCTTAATTTCCAGCAGCTTTGCTTCTGCCTCATAATACTCTGCCATAGTCTGCACCTCTGCGCTCGTAAAGCCAAAATAGCTGCTGAACCTTTTATCTAGCACCGAATACACCCGTACATTGTTCAGACCGCTGAAAATACTTTCCTTAGCTACCCGCAAAATTCCCGTCATCACGCTCAGCTTGACATAAGGATTATCCTTGAGCGCTGCCGAAAAAAAGTTTCTGATGAATTCCACGGACTGCGCATAATACCCATTTACATAGCCTTCCTGTATCGGCGTATCATATTCATCAATAATGATTACCACAGGCAGCTCATAATATGCTTGCAGCATCTGCGACAAACGCCGCAAGCTCAGCATATAATCTTCCTTGGCAGCCGTACCATTCACTATTTTTTTATAAAAAGAACTGTCCTCTTCGGCTATTTTAGTGCTGTCATCCAGTTCCCTATGCCGCGAAAACTCACTTGCTATTACCAGCTTCAGCAGGCCAAACGCAGTTTCCCACTCACTAGACTTGATATCCTTCAGGCTTAGATAAATTACAGGATATTTTCCCTGCTCCCTAGTATAAGCCTCTCCTTGCTGCCAGATTTTTTTATTTTTAAAGTAGATGCTCGTATCTTCGTCAGTTTTCTCGAAAAAAGTCCGCAGCATATCCATATTCAGCGTTTTGCCGAAGCGTCGCGGACGTGTAAGCAGCAGTATCTTTGCTCCATCATCTAATACATCCTTAATAAGCAAGGTTTTGTCAAGATAATAATAATGCGTGCATACCTCTTTATAATTTGTCGAACCTATTGGTAGCCGTAATTTTCTCTGCATAACTGCCTACCTCACTTTCCTGCACAACGACTGCTATCAAGATATCACTTTCTTGCTTTTTATTATAGCATTTTTTATAGCCACATACTACCTGCCAAACGCAAAAAAGGCGGCCCGGCTATCGCCGTTCCGCCCTTCTGCTTTTAAAAGGAGTATGAGTATATGATTTATTTAATCAAGGAGTTATCAGCTACAATCAGAAGCTCCAGCGCAGACCGGCATCTACACGCCACTTCTGCTCAACGTCGCCGCCGAAGGAGCGCTCGAAGCTTGCGTAAACCATGCTGTTGTCATTAAGCTTCACGCTACCGCCAAGCTGTGCTTCGAACCAGGTGTCATTAAAGCTGATACTGGTTCTGCCGTCCGGCTCGCCCTCAACACGATAGGTGCTATCAAAGTCGCCGCTGAACTCATGTGCTGCTGCCAGCTTCACAAAATAGCTTGCATTATCCAGCTTCTGTCCCAGACGTACACCTACGCGTCCGATAAGGCTTGTGAAGGCATCCTGATGTACATACAGATCCTTGGCTTTGCCAAAAGCATCAAGATAATCGCTTGCTGCCTTATAGTCTTTGCCTGCCACGCGACCCAAGGTCAGCTCTACGCTCGGATCGACATACATACCGTTTTTGCCCTCAAAGCGCTTGCCATACTCAGCACTCAGTGATGCACCCCAGGTCTTATAGTCGCCGCTCAACTTATGGCCATAAAGGTTGCGTACATCATATTCGTTCTCCAGACGGCTGTATTTAGCAATCAAATCCACATATTGTCCGTCTTCGCCGGTCCAGGTGCCATACAGGCCTAAGCTTGTATTCTTGAGATCAGCATGACCAGTGCCGTAGGAAGAGCTGCCATCGTCATAGGAAAGGGCCACGCCTGCTTTCCAGCCATCGGCAACCTCTTTATCATAGCCAACCTGATAAGCGTTGTATCTTACGCTCATGTTAGTGTTTTGGCCGTCCATGCTGTACTTGCCGCCATAGTATTTTGCCCAGATACCGCTTTCGCCCTCGCTCAGACGCAGGTCGCCCATACGCTTCATAAGGTCGTTGTTCTCTGCACGCCATACCAGAGCGTTAGAAACCATCGCCGTCTTTGCACCCTTCATCATTGCGGTTTCTTTATCGCCGTAAATGACAGCAGGATTTTTCTTGCTATCCGGAGTTACTACAGAACCGGCTGCCAGACTGCCCTTGCCATCCTCGCCAGAGAATTCAACATCACCAAGCTTAAGAGCCGCAGAGCTAGAGGTCAAACCTTCGGCAATTTGTACATAGCCGTCCAAATTGCTTTCCGCACCGTCAATAGCGCCAAGATAATACAATTTATTAGCTAATTGATTTAACGTACCCTGAACATCATCCGGGTTGCTTGTATCAATGCCGTTGTTGTCAGTGCTCAAGGTAATCTTAGAGCCTTCGGCTGCATTCTTAATCGTGAAGTTGCCGCCAACAATGCTGATGCCGTCCTTATCCTTCTGATGCTTATAAATTACAGTTGCATTGCCGCTATAGTTATTGACAACAACATTACCGGTTATGCCGTTCTCGCTCTCGGTAATAGAGGACGAGCCGTCAGCAGTTGTGCCGCCATTCAGGCTGCTGCTCTTAGCTGTAAATACTCTGCTGCCTGTCATATCAATGAAGCCGTTGTCGCTTGTCAGCCAGCCAATCTTTGCATCCGTATGGTTGCTGCTCTGGTCAACCTGCTCCGCAGTGATTGCGTTATACCAGGTTGCACCGTTTTTCAACGACAGCTGCAGGCCATCGCTGATGCTAAAGCCGTACCAGTTAGTCTTTGCGCCATCAAGCTTAACATTCATCGAGCCGTTGCCAAAGCCCTTCCAATGTGCGCCATCCTCCATAAACAGATTTACTGCACCAAGCTGGCCTTGGGTTACGCCATAGCCACGGGTATCAGCATAGTTGCCTTCCCAATAGGAGTTTTCGCCCTTCATGCCCAGGCTTATGCGGCCCTTCGTGCCCATGCCTCCGTTCGTTACGACATCACCGATAACAACTGCTCTGTTGTCACCTGCGCCTATAGCATTGCCATCCTCATCCTTCAGTACGTTGAAGTTCACAACGCCATAGTTCGGCGATACAAATTCACCGTAAGCACGGATCGCAGCCCACGCACCGTTGGCAGCCTCAATGCGACCGCCGCCGATGTCAATCGTAGAAGCAACTGCGCTCACTGCTTCGTTGGAGTTCACGCCGTCTGCTAATACGTCAACAAGACCGTCGATAGTAATCTTCGAGGTTACGCCATTTTTGCCGTTCATGGTCTTGATAACTGCGCCGTTATTCTTATAGCTTGCGCTCGCACGTGCTGTCAGAACCTTCTTCTCCAAATCACCGTCGCCGTTATGAATAGTCAGCTGGCCGCCGCCGTTAGCAAACAAAGCTGCTGTCTGACCTGTACCGTTTGCAGTTACGTTCATTGCTCCTGCATTGTGGATTTCTACAACACCATCGTCGATAGCAGCAATGCCTGTCGAATGACCTTTATTAGCTGCATTAACCTCTATGCTCTTGCCGTTAAGATCTATCTGCGTATTTGTACCTGCTGCACCGGAAATTGCTGCACCGATAGCTGCAATCCACGGACCGCCCGGAATGGTGTGGTTTTCTACATCAAGCTTAGTATTTTGCGTAAAGTTATATTTGCCTGTTTCGGTATCCAGTACGCCTGTCTTGACATATTCAATATCATTACGTACATTGCCGGTAATCGCCTTGCTATAAGCAACATCCGTCTGGAAGGTCGGATATTTGATTTCCGGCTTCAGGCTACTTGCATCATAGCTGCCTTGACCAGTGCCTTCATCAAAGCTTACATCGCCTGCACGCATAGCTGCGGAACGAGAGGTCAGGCCTTCAGCAATCTGCACATAACCGTCCAGATTACGTTCGCCGTCAATATAGCCAAGGTAGAACAGCTTCTTCGCCAAACCGCCTAAGGTATCGTTAACATCATAGATATTATCAATCTTGGTTGATTGTTTGTTTCACTTCTATTGTACCAAGTTTTGATGCTTTACGCATTTTTTATCTTCTGAAATATGCAGAGCAAGTGGACAGATCATGATCTGGTGGAGTACTGTATTCGCGAGAATTATCTCAGCAATCTGGCATTATTGTTGACAAAATTAAGTTAAGTAACTACCCAACCAATTATTTATCTGCCGTATTACTCAGATAAATTATATGATAAACGCAAGCAGGATAAACTATCTTCAAATTTGTCCTGCTTATTTTTTTGCGTTAGGGGGTGAATAAAACGACAAAAAAGCCATTAGTATAGTGAGAACACAAAAACAACCGCTTAAGCGCTTTTCCCCAAGCACCCAAGCGGTCATTCACAGCCTTATTCACTTCTCGTACTTAAACTCAAACACGCCAAAGCCTTTTTCCCTCGTCAGATGACTAACGTCATTCAAGCGGAAAACAGCATGCTCATGCCATTTGTTAATCCCCAGAACAGTTACGCTGGCAGGCTGCACATCAACCGAAAAGTTAAACGCCGCCACCTGCTGCATATCCATTCCCAGCCAACGGAAAATTATATTCTGAATCGTTCCCTTATGCGCAACAATCAGCAGATTTTCCTTGTCGACATCCGCACAATGCCACAAGCCGTGTACATTACGGCGATAAAATTCATTGCGCGTTTCACCGCCAGGATAGTTACGGTGATCCAGCTCCTGCTCGGAAGCAGGCTTGCAAAAATGCTTCTTGGCCTCTTCCTCGGTCATGCCGGCAGCAATACCGTTATTCTTTTCCCTCAGGAAACGGCAATGCTCTATTTCGCCCTTAAAGCCAAGCTCCTCGGCAATAATCTGCGCCGATGCGGAAGCGCGCTGCAAATCACTTGCCAGAATCCGCAGCTTGCAATTACGTACGGCAAAATCCTTCGCCAGCTTTACCGCAGCAGCCTTTATCTGCGCCCTTCCCTTTTCGGTCAGCTGCGAATCCGTCCAGCCGCCGGTCAATCTTTGCGTATGATGCGTTGCTTCACCATGCCTCACTAAGATAATCATCATTCAGCCTCCGACTATTCTTCGTTATGACTGGCATAGTTTTTGAGCAGCTCAACCTGCGTTTCCAACAGATGCAGCATATTTTTTCGATGCAGCGCCGCCTTTTTCACCTGCTCGTTATAAGCCTGTTCGGCCATAGCAGCCTTGGCATCAGCCTCAAAAATAATTTTACGGCTGCGTTCCTCTGCATCTCCCACCAGTTTACGATATTTAGTATTTGCATCCAGCATCATTCTGCCGGCTTCGCTGCGAGCATCCTCCAGCAGCTTGTTAGCCTCACTGGCAGCGCTGTTGGCGCGTTTTTTGCAGACATCCTCGGTAGTAATGCGCAGTTTATCGGCATCTACCTCGGCACTGCTGCGCAGCTTTTCGGCATAAGCCTTAGCCTCTTCGCGCAGCTTATTGCATTCAGCCATCGCTGCCTGCAGCATGTTATCGGTTTTGTTCTTTGTCTGATTATACAAATCCTCGGCATGCGCCATGGTATCGTCATGCAGCTTCTGCGCCGCAGCCTTCGCTTCGCTCAGCTGCTGCTCGCACTTCACTGCCGTTTCCTTCTCCAGCAGCGCCGCCTTCTTTTCGCTGGCGTTCTTCACCTCGTCAGCAGTTTCCTGCGCTACAGCCAGTGTACTCTGCATGGTAGCCTCCATCTGCTGATAATATTCCAGCTTGGAGCTGACGCGTTCGATAGTTTCCTTCTGCTCCAGGTTATCCAGATAAAGGTATTCGTATTCCTTAATCAGCTTGGCAAGGAACTTGTCTACCTCTTCTACCTCATAGCCACGAAAACCCTTGGTAAAAGTTTTTTTCTTTAAATCCTCCGGATTAAGCATGGTTTATCCTCCTAGATATAACGCTTCAGCATTACGCTGATGCGTCCTTTTTTAGTAGTGCCGCGGATTTCCTCAATCTCTACTCGTCCACGGCCGCGGAAGGAAATTACATCGCCCTCGTTCACCGGCTGTGCCGCCTTCTTGGCCTCTTTCCAGTTAACCTTGACATTCAGGCTTTTGATTTCATCCGCCATACGGCTGCGGCTTACGCCATAGCCTGCCGCTGCCACGGCATCAAGGCGCAAATCAGCGACTGTTGCGTTAATCAGCTTAACCTTTTCTTCCTTCTGCAGCAATTCCTCGCGGGGAATTTCCGTAAGCGTTACCGGCGCAGAACCAATCTGCGTCAGATTGCCGGTAAGATAATTTACCAGTGATTTTTCTACTACGAACTGCGCTCCTTTAGGCACAAAAACGATATCGCCCAAGGCCTCGCGCTTGCAGCCTGTACCCATAAACGCACCCAGAATATCGCGATGCGACAAATCATAATAGCGCTTATCCCAGGCCGCCAGAAAATAAGCCATGCCGAAATCCGGCTGACCGTAAAAATCATCGGCAACAAAGGCAGCCTTCACCCTTTCGGCATTACTGAAGCCGCCGTCGCTTTCCAGACGCACATTTTCATAGTTCGCCGCAATGATTTCCGCAACGTTATAGGCATGAGGATCAAGAAACTCGCTCACACGGAACTTGCGTGATTTATTGGCGCCCTCGGCCAAATCCAGCAGCTTGGCCGCCAGCTGTTCGTCACCGCCGGCTTTAAAGTAACGCAGAATTTTTTCTCTGTCTGCCATAAATTATTTCCCCTGTAATTCCTTATCTCTTTGCAGCACTGCCTGCACCGCATCATAAAAAGCACCGCGCACGCCATGGTTTTCCAAAGCATGGATACCGGCAATAGTCGTACCGCCGGGGCTTGTTACCTGGTCGCGCAGCTGTGCCGGATGCAGGCCGCTTTCTACGCACAGCTTGCCGCTGCCTGCCAATGTCTGTGCCGCCAGCTTGATAGCCAGCGCACGCGGCAGACCGGCACGCACGCCTGCGTCAGCCAGTGCATCAATAATCACAAAGCAATATCCCGGTCCGCAGCCGGAAATTGCGGTAATCGCCTGCAATGCTTTTTCATCTACAAATTCTATTTCGCCGCAGCTGCTGAAAATTGCTGCCGCAGTCTGCTTCATCGGCTCAGTTACCGCCTCATCGCAGCAGATGGCAGTCATGCCGGCGCCTGCTGCCAGCGGAGTGTTGGGCATCGTGCGGACTACCGGGAACCCCGGAGCATAGGCATGCAGCTGCTCCAGCGTAACACTGCCCATGATAGAAAGTACCCAGGCATCTTTTTTCATCGCAGCCATCAGCTCGGGCACCAGCGCCACCGGTGCTACCTGAGGCTTAACGGCAAAGATTACCAGGTCAGCATCCTTTACTGCCTCTTTATTATCCGTAGTGACATTTACGCCAAAGGCTTCATGCAGAGTACGCGCATGTGCCTCCGTCGGCTCGCCTACGGTAATCATCTCCGGCGCAATCAGACCGCCACCGATAATACCCTTGATAATAGCTTTGGCCATAGCGCCGCCGCCGATAAATGCAATCTTCTTTACTGCTATTTGTCCCATGGATTATTTCCCCTCTCGTCAAGCTCTTGCTCTTCGCCCGCATCTATATCTACGTTTTTCGGGGCGCAGATAACAATATTGCGGCCCAGCTTTTTCATGCTGCCGCCGATAGCATAAACAGTGCCGCTGATAAAATCGGTCATACGCTTGGCAACAACATTATCTGTCTTATCGTAATTAACAACTACAGCCTGATTATCACGCAGATAATCGGCAATCTTAGGAGAATCATTGAAATCTACAGGCTCCAGCAGTACAACCGTCATCAGCTTGTCGGCAATAGGCAGGTTAATGGTTTTGCTGCCCATTTTTTCATTTTTAACCGGCTCCGGCTTTGCTGCCGAACCCTTAAAGTTCAAAATGGATTTGCGTTCACGCTTAGGCTCCTCTGCCGGTGCTGCAGCAGCAGGCTCCTTGCTGCCGAAGAAACGTTTCTTGGGTTTAGCGGGCTCCTGCTCGGTCTTGGCAGGCTTTTGCTCCACTTCTTCCTCGATGATTTCTTCCTCGTCATAAAGACTTAATGCATTCATGATTTTATCAATAATATTCATTACGTCACCAACCTTATCTATGTCTTAAAATTTCAGACTATAATCACGCTGTCCGAACAAGGCTGTGCCTACACGCACAATATTGGCACCTTCTTCAATCGCAACTGTGTAATCATTGCTCATACCCATAGACAGAATATCTGCCTGAGGATACTGCTGCTTTAAGCGGGCGAACGCACGGTAGCCTGCCGCAAATACAGGTCTTGTCTGCTCAATATCCTCGCATTTTTGGGCAATAACCATCAGCCCGCGCAGACGCACATGCTTATATTCGGGCAGCTTCGGCAGCAGCGCCAGATAATCCTCTTTATCCAAGCCGGACTTCTGCTCCTCATGGGCAATATTCAGCTGCAAAAGGATATCCTGCACCTTACCGATGCGTTCTGCCTCCTTATCAACCGCAGCCAGCAAATGCTCACTGTCAACCGATTCGATAAGATCAAACAAGGCAACAGCCTGGCGCGCCTTATTCGTCTGCAAATGACCGATAAGATGCCAGTAGCCGTGTTTGCCCAAGGCCTCCTGCTTATGCTTAGCCTCCTGCACGCGGTTTTCGCCTACGTTGGCAATGCCCAAGGCTTCGATATCTGTAATAATTTCGGGCGGATGATTTTTCGTCACCGCCACTAGCGTTACCTTATCTCCTGTGAGCAGGTCTTTATTTTTACGCTTGTCCAAAGCAGACACTATCTGCTCCTGAACCTGCTTTAAATTATCAGCTAACAATGTATTTGCCCCCCAATTCTCAGCAAAATGATTTGTGGCAAAGATTCTGCTTTTTATTATGCTTTAAAAGCTCTTTATCCTTATATTTTAGCATACGTGTAAACCATTGTCACGAATAAAAACAACAAAGAGCTGCCGCACAAAAGTGCAGCAGCTCTCAATAAATTTATCTTCGTTATGATAGCTATTAGTATAACAGCTTGTTAGCAATAACCAGACGTTGGATTTGGTTGGTACCTTCGTAGATTTGCATGATTTTAGCGTCACGCATCATCTTCTCTACGGGGTACTCTTTGGTGTAGCCATAGCCGCCCATTACCTGAACAGCGTCGGTGGTTACTTGCATAGCAACGTCAGCGGCATAGCATTTAGCCATAGCAGCCTCTTTAGAGAATTCCATGCCCTGGTCACGCATCCAGCAAGCCTTTTGAACCATGAGGCGAGCGGTTTCAACCTTCATAGCCATGTCAGCCAGCATGCCTTGAACCATTTGGAAGGAAGCAATCGGCTGGCCGAACTGACGGCGCTCTTTAGCATATTTAACAGCGCAATCCAGAGCAGCCTGAGCGATACCTACGGAAACAGCGCCAACGAACGGACGAGCGCTGTCTAAGGTGTTCATAGCAATACGGAAGCCTTCGCCTTCGCGGCCTACGCGATAGGACTCAGGAATAACAACGTCTTGCAGAACCAGCTCGGTAGTATTGGAAGGACGGATGCCCATTTTGTTTTCTTTCTTGCCAACGGAGAAGCCCGGGGTGTCTTTCGGAACGATGAAAGCAGTCAAACCACGGATACCGCCGGTTTTACGGGTATTAGCGAAAACCAGGAAGATTTCTGCCAGACCACCGTTGGTGATGAACATTTTGGTACCGTTCAGAGTGTAGGTACCTTCTTCCTTGTTGCGTACAGCGCGGGTAGAAACGCCGCCTGCATCACTGCCTGCACCGGGCTCGGTCAGTGCGAAAGCAGCCAGACCGCCGTTGTTCAGGATATCGCAATACATTTTCTTTTGTTCGTCGGTGCCTGCCAGCAGAACAGGTACAGTTGCCAGGCTGTTAGCAGCCAAAGAGGTTGCAACACCTGCGCAGCCTTTGCCCAGCTCTTCATAAATAGTAGCAACAGAAATGCTGTCCAGGCCGGGGCCATCTAATTCTTCCGGAACAATAACGTTCAGCAAGCCCATTTCGTTAGCCTTGTCAATCAGGCCGTCACGCATATGGTTTTCTGCATCCATTTCAGCAGCATAAGGAGTAATTTCTTTTTCAACAAACTCCCTTACCATTTCCTGTAATTCTAATTGTTCCTCGTTTAATGCAAAATCCATCATATCCTCCTTGATATCAAGCGGTCTTCCGCGTCATTTCCCTTCCAAATCAACTCAGGCAAGCTCACCATTTGGCGGGTATTTCTTTAAATCTGTCGACGACAAACATTGTTGTTAAAATCGTCCCAATTAAATTCTTTTTGCTGTCAGTCATTTCAGCCTCGATAACCATCGTAGAATGTCCGGAATGCTTGATATGGCTTCGTACCGTTAAGGTAGTCGGCTCATGGACACCTTTGATAAAATTCATGCTGAAATTAAGAGTTGCCACTACAGCGCCCACGCTTGCACCGGTAACACCCAGAACGGAGTCTGCCAAGGCCAACATCACTCCGCCGTGACAAATGTCACGATGATTAAAATGCTTCGCCGGATCAACGTCAATGCTGACTTCAGCACTGCCACACTTTATCTCACCAATATGCACACCGAATTGAGTCATAAAATGATTATCCGTGTACATCTGGCGAATATAGGCAGGAACATCCTTGACCTGCTCCACAGCTATCATCGCCTTTCTTCGGACAGCAGAAAATATTACTGTCAATATATCTTTGATATTTTACCACAAAACAGCGCTTAACTCAACAGTTTCATGCAAAAAAATAAGCTGAAAGGAAAGTTTTAGGGATAATTTTTTCAATAATCGCACTTTGGTATAAGCGCGAAACAAAATGGCTGCCGCACTTTGAGTACAGCAGCCATGCAAGAAGTATATAAATTAATCGATAATATTTTGCTTGTAATCGTGATACAGAGTCTTGAGCTCTTCCATAGTTGCTCCCATCTCAACTTTAAGCTTGGAAACAGTATCGTAGTCGCCTTCGGCAACAGCTCTGCGGATAGCAGTGAAGATGCTCTTCTCTTCGAAGGAATCCTTAGCCAGCTTAGCGCGCAGGTTCTGGATTTTACGCCACATTGCCAGGTCGCAGTCGGTGCAGGTTTCCTGGTTATGCAGGCGCTTCATATCGATAACAGCCTGATAGTTTTCCGGAATCAGACGAGTCAAAAGCTCGGTTTTCCAGCGAATCAGCGCACCCTGCATGAAGGAGTCGATATATTCCTTCTTCAGGATATTGCCTTGAGTGAGAACTGCAACCTTTTCCGGATATTTTTCAAAGGCGCAGAGGTTTTCCCAAACGGTAGCAGGCGGTTCGCCGAACAGCTTGCTGCGTTCTTCCGCAGTGAAATCTTCAAATACGTCTTCCTCAGTACGGTATTGACGGTCGGTATCCAGATAGAAGCCCTCTTCGCCGGCCTTCTTGGAAATTTCTTTTTCCAGAGCCTTCAGGTCCTTGCCGGATTCTACGCAAGCCTTGATACCGTCAAGGCAGGACAGGTAGAAGGCTGCAATGGCGATGTAGGTATTGGTGTACGGGTTCGGAGAACGCATTTCGATACGGGTAGCCTTATCGTTGTCCAGATCGCGGATCAGGCCTGCAAGAATGGTTCTGTTACGGGACGGGTTATCCGGGCTCAGTCCAAGGCTGGTAACGATGCAGACAGGAGCCTCGAAGCCGGGTTTCAGACGGTTCAGAGAGTCAATGGTGCAGGAGATAAACGGATTGGTTACCTCGTAGTTTTTCAAAAGGCCCATGAGAGCGCCGTAGCCGATAGCGGAAAGGAAGTCCTTGTGCATATCCTTCGGCGAGAACAGGTTGACAATCTTGCCGTTTTTCATTTTTGCGGCAATGCCTACATGTGTATGCTCACCGCTGCCTGCAACACCGGGAATCGGTTTAGCTTGGAAGGAAACCTCCAAGCCGTTCATGCGGAAAATCTCTTTAACAATGATACGCGCCAAAAGCTCGTTATCCGCAGTCTGAACGCCGCTGCTGAACTTCCAGTCAACCTCCAGCTGCTCCATAACGTGAGTCATATGACCTGCGGCATCAATCTGACCTTTAACGCCGCCACATTCCTTGTGGCCCATTTCAGGCTCCAGGCCGTACAGCTCCAAAGTCTGAATAGTCTGCTCCAATGCAGTACGCACGTTGCCGCGGGTACGCTGCCAATATTGCTCCTGCATTACCTGAGAAGAGCTCAGAGCCTCCAGCGGTGCGTCCTCACGCGGAGTTTTTACCCAAAATTCCAGCTCGGTAGCACTGGTGAAGAGCAACTTTTCAATCTCAGCAGGATTTACATGCTCCAGACCGGCAATTACCGGATGCTTAGCAAACAAATCCATGATTTCTTTTTCTACATAAGCCAGAGTATCATTCAAAATAGAACGGGAATCAACATGATTGCCGTTGTGAATCAGATAGCAGGGAATGCGCAGAGTACCGATCATGCGGCCGCTTTCTGCGTCAAAATGCTCATAGTTATAATCAACAAACCAGTTAACGGTTTTATCAACCTTCATATCAACGCGGGCATCGTTCAGAGTAGCGATACCGGTCAGTACAACGGAGGAACCGTCAGTCTGTGCTGCGCTGCCTGTCAAAAAGCTTTCGATATCCTCGAGAAAAATCTTCATCGGAATCTTTTCATCGGTATCATTACCGGCAAAATCCACACCCATCAGAGATACAAACTGAATCTCCGGATGCAGAGTCAAAAGCTCACGCAGAGTGCTTTCGTTTTGTTCTTCAGGTTTAATTACATACAGTAAATCTTTGTTGTTCATGATCAGTGCAGCCATAAGGCTGCCTCCTTTCTCAATACTCCCTAATTATCATGCTGCAGAAAAATGCTCCCTACATATTTTCTGCAAGATAAACGAAAAAGGACCTTTTTAAGCATGGACACACTACTTCCTTACTCAAAAAAGTCCTCGTTGACTATTTCACTATTATAGCAGATATTAAGTGCTTTTGTCCAGCTTTAATTTCTGAGGATAAGATATCATGCAAGCAGGCGGACAAGAATTTCCTCCAGCTTTTCGTAGCCACGTCCGCCCTGACGCAGCTTTATATTCATATCCGATAGTCCCAGCAAAGCTTCCGTCAGACGCTTTTCATCAAAGCGCCTGCTGTCGCGCTCCAAAAATCTGTAGGCATATGGGCTGCGCATCCCCAGCTCATCCATAATGCCCTTCTGGTCATAGCCTCTGCGCTTCAGCTCCAGATAACGCAACACCTGACGCAGCTTGAAAGCAACAGTTGCGCTGAGCGGCAGAATATAGGTTCCGTGCTTGCGTTCGCTCGCCAACAGCTCCAGACACTGCTTCAGCTTGCCTGCCATAATATAATTGGTCAGCGCAAACGATGAAGCGTTGGGCAGCAGTGCAAAAACATTCAGCACATCCTCTTCCGTCCATTCTCTGCGTCCAGCGGCATAAATCGCCAGCTTACCGATTTCCTGCTGCAGCAAATCCAAGGGAATTTCTTCCTTTACCGGCTCGATATATTCGCTGATAGCCGCCAGCGCATCTCTGGTAAAATGCGCGCCGTATGCTGCTGCCTGCGCATACAGCCAATCATCCAGATCCCTTTCCTTAATGCGCTCGCACGGACAAATCAGCGCACTTGCTTTAAGCTGCTTATACAGCTTGGTCCGCTTATCCATTTTCTTACTGCTGATTACAAGCAGGCAATAATCCGGTACGTCGCTGACAATCGCCGCCAGCTGCTCCATTTTCTTGGAATCGGTATCATTCTGCGCATCTGCAGCACTGTTTGCTTTGGCAGGCTTTGCTGCCCACAGCTTTTCGTCCTTCAGGAAAATCAGCGATTTGCCGCAGAAGAAGGGATAGCTGTTGACAGCCGCCTGCAGTCCGGATATGTTGGTGTCCTTGTCAAAGACCGTTATTTCGCGGTCAGCCTCCGGCGTATCACCAAAAACATATTCCGGCAGCGTGGCAATAATGCTGTTGCGGTAGTAATCCTCCTCGCCGCACAAAAGCAGTACCTGCGCCTGCGGCAGCGGCTTATGCTGTTGTAATAGTGAAATCAGGTTTTCCGGTTTAATATCCATCTGTATTCCCTCTTATTATTTTTCTAACGGTACAATAGCTAAGGTCTTGCCTAAAGGTGCAAGTATTTTTAAGATTGTACTGATTTTAGGAATAGATGTACCGTTTTCCATTCTGGCAATTACAGGCTGCTTTACTCCGCTCAAAAGCTCCAATTGCTTTTGGGTTATCCCCTTATCCTGACGTGCTTTAACCAGTTCACCAATTAAGGCAACTCGCAAATCACTTGCAGAGATTTCTTCCGGTGTAAAAATATTCTTTCTTACATCCTGCCATTCATAGCCTACTGCACTATTCTTCACTTTCCTCACTCCTTAATTTGAAATCTTCCCATTCACGCAAAGCCTGAGCAATTTCGGTTTTAGGCGTTTTCTGCGTTTTTTTCATAAAGCAATGCAACATTACAAAACTATTATTTTCCCATACCGCGAATAAACTTCTATCACGCAAAGGCCGCAACTCCCAAATGTTATCCTGTATATGCTTAATATAAGGCTCACCTAATTGCAGACCAAATCTAGCTAATGCCTGCATATAGTCATTATGCTTATTCAATTTGATTCTGCTGTTCTTATCTTTTCGCGAAGCAAGCCCCATTAAATAATCATATACAGGCTGTCTGCCACGCTTATCACGATAAAAATATATTTTGTACATAATTTCTCTCCTTTAATTATAACTTATGAGTTATATTTTGACAACAGCTTCACTGTAAATCAGCGTAGCCATAGCATTTTATTCCCTCTGCGTCAAAAACAACTTTAATGCACCCCAGCTCATCCGTTCTGACAACATTGCTGCCTATGGTCTGCAAACGCTCCAGCGTTTCCTGATGCGGATGGCCGTAGCGGTTGCCGCGTCCGCAGGAAATAACCGTCAGCCTCGGGCGCACCTGCTCCAGAAATTCCATACTGCTGCTGTAATGCGAACCGTGATGTCCTGCCTTCAGCACAGTGTATTGCTGCAGCTGCAGCCCTCGCTCGCGTTCTTCCCCCATGTCTCCTGTAAACAGCACGCTGCCCTGCGCGCTGTGCAGCGCCGCCAGCGTGCTGGCTTCGTTACCCGGCACAGCCTGCTGCGGCACATCAACCAAAACAAGCTCTGCATTATCATCCAACGTATAGCGTTCACCGCTCTGCACAACATGCGCCTGCGTCCTGCCGGCCTGCGCCAAAATTTCCTGCTGCACCCTTTTGCTTTCCTCCGTCAGTGCTTCGTTAGGCAGGAGCAGCTTTTTCACCCGCAGCTGCCGCAATAAATCCGCAGCAGCACCCACATGGTCAAAATCATAATGGCTTAAAAGCAAAATATCCGCCTCACGCTTGCCAAGATAGCGCAAAAATGGAGTAATCACGCGCGTTGCAGTCGATATATTTTTCAAGCCGCCGGTATCAATAATTGCCACCCGCTGCGACGGCGTGACAATAACAGCGCAGTCACCCTGTCCCACATCCAGAAAATAGCAGGCTAACGGCAGCGTGCAATACTGCTGATAAGCAAGCGTCCCGGCAAGCAGCAAGGCATGCAAAAGCAGGATACAGCGACGCTCCCTATTACTCCAAAATTGCAGCCAAGGAAAATCTGCCCACACAAAGAGCGCTGCATAATAGATTACAAAGCAATAAGCAGGCAGCTTGCCGATAACTACAGTGCTGTACGGCAATTCAGCAGAAAAACGCGCCTGCGTCAGCACCTGCGCCGCAAGCCAGGCAGCAAGCTGCAACAGATAATCACCGCACACGGGCAGCAGTGCGCCCACGAGTGCCATCTGCGCGGCAATTTCCAACACCGGCACCAGCACGATATTGCTTACCAGGGCAATCAGCGAAATTTGGTGAAAATAATAAACCTCCAGCGGCAGTACAGCCAGCTGTGCTGCCAGTGAAACTGCTGCCGCCTCGCCTATCGGCGCAGGCAAGGCCTGCGGCAGCAGCCTTTGGCATGCAGGCAGCAGCCACAAAAGACCGGCCGCCGCCCCGAACGATAACTGAAAACCGATATCGGCCAGCCATAACGGCTGCAGGCACAACAGCAGTGACGCCACCAGGCACAGCAAGCGCCCGCGCTCCGCACCGCTGCCGCCAAGCAGCAGAACGCTGCTCATAGCCAGTGCTCGCAGCATCGGAGGACGCAAGCCGCAGAGCAAAGCATAGGCAGCCAGCAAAATGATAACAATAACTTTACGCCAGGGCAGCGGTACCCACTGCAGCAAAGCAAGCAGCAGGCCTGTGAGCAGCACAATATGCGTGCCCGAAACAGAAAGAAGATGTGCCAGCCCGTTATCCGTAAACAGCTCGCGTGTTTCTTCATCCAGCCTGCTGCTGCCGCCAAGCACCATGCCGCTCAGCAGCGCCCCATATTCAGCGCCGGCTGCTGCCTCTATGCGTTCGCTCAGCTTTTTGTTCCACAAAGCAAAACGCTGCCACCACAAAACCTGCGGTTCTATCTTTAGCAGCTGCGCCTTGCGCAAACGTCCGCCCAGCTCCTGCACTCTGTTATAGCTTGCAGCGTCAAAGCCTCCGGGGTTACGCAGGCTGTCCAAGCGCTCCAGCGTCCCCTTGAGTACCACACAGCCTGCCTGCGGCAGCTCGCCCTTCACGCTCACGCGCAAACGACAGCTGTAAGCAAGCTCCGTATCGCTATAAACATTTTGACAACGTAGAATCGCACTGCTAAAACCTTCCTGCCGGCGCACGCTCAAAGGTTCCACCGCACCCTGCACAACCAGCTGCCGCCCAAAGCAGGCAGCAAGCTGCTGCTCGGCTGACGGCGGCACGGTAAACAAACGAAAGAACAGCACGGAAAGCAGTACGCATGGTAAAAATAAGCGTAAATAACGTGTTTTTTGCTGCACTAGTCTACCTCCACATAATCACGCAGCTTTGCCAGCTTAGCTTTACCGATTCCCGGCACACGCAGTAAATCCTCCACGCTGGTAAAACGCCCACTGTTTCTTGTTTCCACAATGCGCTGCGCCAGCGCAGGACCTATGCCAGGCAGCTGCTGTAGCTCACCAGCGCTTGCGCTGTTGATGCGCACGCGCTGCACTGCAGAGTTATTTTTTTCTGCGCCTGCTCTGGTACTACCAACCTTCTTCGTGCTACTTGCACTATAACCGGCAGTTGCCTGAGCGTTTTTTCTCTGTGTTCTGCTTGTCCGTGCAGCCTTCTGCACCGGTACTCGTATCTGCATCCCATCGCGCACCTTACGCACCAGATTAACGCGTTCACTGTCGGCATTTTCCGTCAGGCCGCCGGCAGCAGCAATGGCCTCTTCCACCCTGCAGCCGGCAGGCACATCGTAAATTCCCGGCTCCAGCACGGCGCCGCTCACCTGCACGCGTACTGTTTTTGCCTGCGCTGCTTTTGATGTAACAGCACCTTGCGCAGACTGCGGCAGGCTGCTGACGGACAGTGTTTTTGCTTTGTCGTTGGTGCTTATAAGGCCGGTGATGATGCAGCCTGCGAGGAGAACGGCGATGAAGATGATTTTTTTAGCTTTTGCTTGCATGGGGATACCTCCTAAGGGTGTTGGGAAAAAATATTTTAGAACAAAAATAGAGCCTATCTTAAAGAGCCTCTCATATGACGTGCATCGGCAGACCGAGCCTCTCCTAGGGGAGAGGTGCCGAGCTTGTCGAGGCGGAGAGGGGGTTTTCTGTGCAACTGTTTTCTGAACTCTATCCCCTCTCAGTCACCCTTGCGGGTGACAGCTCCCCCCTAGGGGAGCCTCCTTTAAATTAATCGCTAGATAAACATCACAAAAAACAAAAAGAGCCCCCAAGAATAACAATTACGTTATTCTCAGAGACTCTGAAAATGTAAGCGTTATTTAGTACTACTAAATAATGTCATTGCTGACATGCACTGCTTATTTTTTTGTCCGCGCTACAGTCTGCGGGAACTGCCTGCTGCAGGACAGCTGTAACTGCGGTAGTTACTAGTGGTTAGTGGCCAGTAATACTAAAGCTCGCGACAAAGTGGGTGTCACTTCGCTACGATGTTTACCAGACGACCGGGTACGCAGATAACCTTGCGTACGGTTGCATCGCCGATGTGAGCCTGAACGTTAGCGTCAGCCATAGCAATTTTCTCCAACTCTTCTTTGGTAGCTTCAGCCGGAACAGTCAGACGGCCGCGAACCTTGCCGTTAACCTGCAGAACGATTTCTACATTGTCAACCTTCAGGGCTTCTTCATCGCACTCAGGCCAGCTTTGTTCATGTACGCTGCTGTTGGCATCAATAGCACCGCGCCACAGCTCTTCGGTGATATGCGGAACAAACGGGCTCATCATCTTGATGAGGTCGGAAATTGCTTCGTAAATCAGACCTGCATTCGGCTCTTTGGCAGCTTCTTTATAAGCATAGAGAGCGTTAACCAGTTCCATCATAGTGGAAATAGCAGTGTTGAAGTTGAAGCGGGTTTCGATATCGTTGGTAACCTTCTTAATGCTGCTATGCAGTACACGGCGCAGGTCCTTATCTGCTTCGCTCAGGTTGCTGTGATCGTATTCGGTAACCTTTTGTGCCAGAACAGCTTCAAATGCTTGTACGATACGCCAGATACGGTTCAGGAAGCGGAAGGAGCCTTCAACGCCCTGGTCGCTCCACTCCAGCTCTCTTTCAGGCGGAGCAGCAAAGAGGATGAACAGACGCGCAGTATCTGCACCATATTTGGAAAGGATTTCTTCCGGAGAAACAACGTTGCCCAGAGATTTACTCATCTTAGCACCGTCTTTGATTACCATGCCCTGAGTCAGCAGGTTGCTGAACGGTTCATCATAATCAACCAGGCCTGCGTCACGCAGAACCTTTACAAAGAAGCGGGAATACAGCAGATGCAGAATAGCATGCTCAATACCGCCGATATATTGGTCTACAGGACCCCAATAGTTATTGAGTTCCTTGTCAAACGGCATCTTGTCGTTGTGTGCGTCGGTATAACGCAGATAGTACCAGGAGGAGCACAGGAAGGTGTCCATGGTATCGGTTTCACGGGTTGCGTCAGCACCGCATTTCGGGCATTTGCAGTGAACGAATTCTTCGGAGGTTGCCAGCGGAGATTTAGCACCGGCAGTGAAGCTTACGTCCTCAGGCAGGCGAACCGGCAGCTGGTCTTCCGGAACCAGAACCTCGCCGCAGTGCGGGCAGTAAATGATAGGAATCGGAGCGCCCCAATAACGCTGACGGCTGATCAGCCAATCACGCAGACGATAGTTTACACGGCGTTTACCGAAGCCTTCAGCTTCAGCCTTGTCCATGATAGCGCTCATAGCCTTGTGCATTTCCATGCCGGTGAATTCGCCGGAGTTAACCAGCATGCCTTCTTTTTCTTCGTAAGCGCAGGTCATTTCTTCCAGCTTCAGCTCTTTGCCAACTGGGCAGATGGTAACAATCTTTTCAATACCGTATTTGTCGGCAAACATCCAGTCACGTTGGTCACCGGTAGGAACGCCCATTACAGCGCCGGTGCCGTAATCATACAGTACATAGTTGGTTACCCAGATTTCTACCTTGCGGCCGGTGAACGGGTTAATGCAGTACACGCCGGTGAATACGCCCTCTTTTTCGGATTCGCTGGAGGTACGTTCAATTTCGGACTGATTACGAACACGCTCGCAGAAAGCATTGATTTCGTCAGCCTTCGGATTGTTTTCGCAAATCTTTTTAATCAGCGGATGCTCGGCAGCCAGAGCCATGAAGGTTACGCCGTAAGCAGTATCCGGACGTGTGGTGTAAACAGCAACAGTATCGTTCAGTGCAGGAATTTCAAAGGAAAATTCCAAGCCTTCGCTGCGGCCGATCCAGTTGTGCTGCATGGTTTTTACGCGCTCGGGCCAGCCCGGCAGCAGGTCAAGATCCTTCAGCAGCTCATCAGCATAATCGGTGATTTTGAAGAACCATTGGCTCAGATCCTTTTTAACAACCTCATGGTCGCAGCGCCAGCATTTGCCGTCGATAACCTGCTCGTTAGCCAATACGGTGTTACAGTTGTCGCACCAGTTTACGGCAGATTCCTTTTTAACTGCCAGACCGCGTTTGTAGAACAGCTCAAAGAACCATTGAGTCCATTTGTAATAATCTTCCTTACAGGTGGTAACCTCGCGGTCCCAATCGTAGGACAGACCGAGAGCCTTCAGTTGGCGAGTCATGTTAGCGATGTTTTCCAAAGTCCATTTTTTAGGCGGAATGTTGTGTTTGATAGCAGCGTTTTCAGCAGGCATACCAAAGGAGTCCCAGCCCATCGGATGCAGAACGTTGAAGCCCTTCATGGTGCGGAAACGTGCGATTACGTCACCGATGGAATAGTTACGAACGTGGCCCATGTGCAGATTGCCGGACGGATAGGGGAACATTTCCAGAACGTAGGATTTAGGCTTATCCTTATCCATCTCTACTTTAAAGGTTTTGTTTTCTTCCCAGTATTTTTGCCATTTAGCTTCAATATCATGGGGAGCATACTTTTCTTGAATCATTTCATTACCTCCCAGGTATTATTGTTGGTCGAAAATAAAAAATCCCCGACCTTAAAGAAGGTCAGGGACGAAGAATTCGCGGTACCACCCTGATTGCGGCTACAGCCGCCACTCAATTAGCCTTAACGCAGCATCACGTCCGCACATTTCCTTGCGGCTTCTTCACGGTGAGTTCATCTGCCCTAGCTGCCGGCTCGCATCAACCGCCGACTTTCTGAAAAATACTGCAGACTACTGCTCCGCTTCACAGAATTTGAATAAAAATATCTTGTATATTATATAACGCCAAACAGGAAAAGTCAAACTTCTGCGTCAGCGTTTATTTTTTCTTTTTCTTCGGCACCAGCTTCTGCCCCAGCTGTCCCTTGACGATAATCAGCTGGTCACGCAGCTCGGCCGCCGCCTCGAAGTCCAGCGCCTTGGCCGCCTCCTGCATCCGTCTTTCCAGCTCGCGGGCCAGCGTGTTCAGCTCCTTAGTTGATTTCTGCTTCAGCTTCTTGCTGCTACCATAGGACGTTGCCTCCTCGGTGTCTGCCACCTTCGTCAGCTTAATCAGCTGGCGTTGCTCCTTGTAAATCGTTTTCGGCGTAATGTGGTTCTCCTCGTTGTACGCCTGCTGCTTTTCACGACGGCGATTGGTTTCATCAATCGCGCGCTGCATACTGTCGGTAATGCGGTCGGCATACATAATAACACGACCGTGAGCATTACGCGCAGCACGGCCGATGGTCTGAATCATCGCCGTATCACTGCGCAAAAAGCCTTCCTTATCGGCATCCAAAATCGCAATCAACGATACCTCCGGCAAATCAAGGCCTTCACGCAGCAGGTTGATGCCTACCAGCACATCAAACTTACCGGCACGCAGGCTGTCGATAATCTCCGCTCTTTCAATCGTGGCGATTTCCGAATGCAGATAGCGCACACGCACACCTGCCTGCTTCAGATACTCCGTCAGGTCCTCCGCCATGCGCTTCGTCAGCGTAGTCACCAGCACACGCTCGCCTGCAGCAGCAACCTTGTTGATTTCGCCCAGCAAATCATCAATCTGTCCCTTAATCGGGCGGATTTCAATCTGCGGGTCCAAAAGGCCTGTTGGGCGGATAATCTGCTCAACGACATTATCTGCCTGCTCCAGCTCATACTTCGCCGGCGTAGCAGAAACATAAATTGCCTGCTTGATCTGCGCCTGAAACTCGTCAAAGGTCAGCGGTCTGTTATCATAGGCCGAAGGCAGACGGAAGCCATGCTCCACCAGCATTTCCTTACGCGAGCGGTCACCGGCATACATAGCGCGAATCTGCGGCAGCGTCACGTGTGATTCATCCACCACCAGCAAAAAATCCTTAGGAAAATAATTTACCAGCGTAAACGGCGGCTCACCGGCCTTGCGTCCCGCAAGATGGCGCGAATAGTTTTCGATGCCGGAGCAGTAGCCCATCTCCTGCATCATCTCCAAATCGTAATTCGTGCGCTGCTCCAGACGCTGTGCCTCCAACAGCCTGCCATGCTTATTCAGCTCATCAAGACGCTCGTCCAACTCCTCGCGAATATCATTCATAGCGCGTTCAAGATTCTCACGACTCGTAACATAGTGGCTCGCCGGGAAAATCGCCACATGGTTGCGCTGCGCCAGAATCTCACCCGTCAGCACATCAAATTCCACAATGCGGTCAACCTCATCATCGAACATTTCAATGCGCACAGCCTTTTCACCGTAGGCTGCGGGAATAACCTCAATCACATCACCGCGCACACGGAAGGTGCCACGCTTGAAATCAATATCATTACGATTGTATTGAATCTCCACCAGCTTATGCAAAATCTTCTGGCGGTCGATAATCTGCCCCAGGCGCAGCGACAGCACCATATCATAATACTCCTGCGGCGCGCCTAAGCCGTAAATGCAGGAAACGCTGGCCACGATAATGACATCCCTGCGCTCAAACAAAGCGCTAGTCGCGCTGTGGCGCAGCTTATCAATCTCGTCGTTAATCGAAGCATCCTTCTCAATATACGTATCCGACTGGGGAATATAGGCCTCCGGCTGATAATAATCGTAATACGAAACAAAATATTCCACCGCATTCTCCGGGAAGAACGCCTTCAGCTCACTCGCCAGCTGTGCCGCCAGCGTCTTATTATGCGCAATCACCAAAGTCGGCTTGCGCACCTTATTGATTACCTGCGCAATCGTATACGTCTTGCCCGTGCCTGTTGCACCCAACAGCACCTGCGTGCGCAAGCCCTGCTCCACGCCCTCCGCCAGCTTGGCAATCGCCTGCGGCTGGTCGCCGGCAGGCTCAAACGGAGCCTGAATTTTAAAATCCATGTTCATCACCAACTAAAAAACAAACCGTAAAAATTAAGTATAAAACGAGCAATTGTTATATCGTGTAATGAATAGCAATTTTAGCAAATGAGTGTCCGGAACCACATGCGGGCGCATCCAAGAAGCAAGTCCGTAGGACGATGCTGATTGGTTTATGCGCGCCATGCGATAGTGTCCCAAGAAGCAAGCTCACAGAGCGCAGCTGATTGGCTTGACACGAACCGCTAAGGGGCGCAATGTCTGAGCGCTATGCCTAATTTTTATAGTAGCATTTGTCAGCATAGCGCGAGTTTTGCGGCACTTCGTCTTGGTTCCACACGAAATTTGCGTTAAGAAATTGCTCTGATTGAAACGATATACAATTGCGACACCAAAAATTCACCTGAGATATTCACATAAGGTTGCAACACTGCGTCTTGAATCTACACGAAATCTGCGTTAAGAAATCGCTCTGATTGAAACGATATACAATTGCAACGCCAGAATCAACCCTTCACATCCAGCTCAACACTTACCGGACAATGGTCGCTACCGAAAACCTCATTGTGAATCTCCGCGCTCTGCAGCTTATCCGCAATTCTGTCCGACACCACAAAATAATCAATACGCCAACCCGCATTCTTCTCACGCGCCTTAAAGCGGTAGCTCCACCAGCTGTACTTAACCTCCTCCGGATGCAGATAACGGAAGCTGTCCGTAAAACCTGCAGCCTTCAGCTCACGGAACTTAGCACGCTCCTCATCCGTAAAGCCTGCATTCTTGCGGTTAGTCTTAGGATTCTTCAAATCAATCTCCTCAGCCGCCACATTCAAATCACCGCAGACAACAACCGGCTTCTTCGCATCCAGCTCCTGCAGATAAGCACGGAACACATCCTCCCACACCATGCGGTAATCAAGACGCGCCAGTCCATCCTTGGAATTAGGCGTATACACCGTCACCAGATAAAAGCTCTCAAACTCCAGCGTAATCACACGCCCTTCCTTATCGTGCTCCTCCTGTCCCAGGCCATAGGTAACAGCCAAAGGCTTAACCCTCGTAAAAACAGCAGTACCGCTGTAGCCCTTGCGCTCCGCACTGTTCCAATACTCCTCATAGCCTGGGAACACAAAATCCGCCTGCTCGCGCTGCATCTTCGTTTCCTGCAGACAAATAATATCCGGTGCTGCCTCCTGCAAAAATTCGGCAAAGCCCTTCGTCATGCAGGCACGCAAACCATTAACATTCCAGGAATATAATTTCATAAGTTCAACCTCTTTTCCGTAAATTTATCTGCCACCGCAACGGCAAAATCACCGTGCGATTTTTATACTCTATTTGATTATTGTAACATTCAACGACCAAAAATAAAAGAGCTGTCCTAAGCACAGCCTCGTCATCACCGATGACAAAATGTGCACGGCAGCCCTTAAATTTTAGAATTTGATTTGCGACGGCTCATAATCAACTGTTGTCTTGATGAAAGCAATCTCATTACAGTATGGATACTGCGGACAATACACACATTCCTTCCATACCTTCTGTGGCAGCTTATCCTTCGCCGTTTCAATATAATCACACTTGGCAAAAAATCCCGGCTGATAGGTCAGAGTGAAAAACATCGTCACTCCGCGCTCAATGCCCTCCTTTTCCAAATGCTCCACCAGCTGACGGCCTATGCCCGTTTTCTGCAGGCTCGGTTCCACCGCCAGCGAGCGGATTTCCGCAAAGCGGTCCCAGACAAAATGCAACGCGCCACAGCCCAGCAGACGGTTGTTTTCCACCGCTAAAATATAATCGCGCAGATTCTCGTAAATTGAATTACGCGCACGTGGCAGCATCAAGCCTACCTTTGCATAATAATTCAGCAATTTGTGTATATGTTCTACATCGCTGAAAGTTGCCGGTCTAAAAACGATCATTTTTCAAACCCCCTCATTTGTATTACCTATATCAGTTTATCAAACGTAACTGATTTTCTATATATTATCACGAATTACAGCTGAGTACAAGAATAAAAATACAAAAAAAGGAATTAACCAGTGCAATAAAATACTGATTAATTCCTTTATAAAATATGTTTACATTCTTTCCTTCAGCATATCTGCCGCAGCACACAAAGCCACAATAATCGCAGCCGGTCGCGGCGGGCATCCGGGCACGGCAATATCAACCGGCACCACGTCAGCTGCACGTCCCACAACAGCATAAGTGCTGCCATAGGTTTCGCCGCCGCAGGCACAGGCACCGCAGGCCATCACCATTTTCGGCTCAGGCATTGCGTCATAGGTCATACGCAGCGCCTGCTCCAGGTTGCGCGTAACCACGCCGGTAACCATCAGCATATCCGCATGACGCGGAGAAGCAACGAAGGCGATACCGTAACGGTGCAAGTCATAAACAGGGTTACTCATCGCACCCAGCTCAAAGTCGCAGGCATTGCAGCTGCCTGCGTCAAGATGACGTACATGCAGCGAACGTCCCAGCTTTGCTGTGACTGCCTCGCTGACCTCCACGGCACTGTCAGCCAGAATCTGCGCCAAAGCATCATGGTTCGTGTGCACCAGCGCCTTACGCGCGCAGGCCTCTACACAGCGGCCGCAGAAAACGCACTTACTGTAATCTATTTTTGCTTTACCGTCAGCCACACTCACTGCACCTACCGGACAGGCAGCGGCACAGGCACCGCAGCCGTCGCAGCTGCCGTCGCACTGCAGCTGACCGCGCAGACGCTTGTGGCCCGTAGTATCAATATTTTCTGTAGTAATCTTTCCGTGAAGAATTGCCTCCAGCATTTTTAACATCTTGCCACCTCCTTAGCGGTCTATGCAGGCATAGCATAACTCAAAGCTCTTATTTATTAACGGGAAGTCCGGAATGATGTCGCCCTGTACTGCCACAGTCAGCGCCGGCCAGTTAGGATAGGAGGCACTGCGCACAAACAGGCGGTCTATACGGCCTTCCTTGTCCAGCAGCAGGCAGTGCAGATTATCACCGCGAGCAGATTCGCTGATGCCCCAGGTAAAATGACCTTCTTCCTGTTGCAGCTCGCCCAGCTCTACCGCCAGCTGCGTTTCCGCGTTGCGGCGCAGCTTGCTGATAAGCTGACGCACCAGCTTCAGGCTTTGGGCAACCTCACCGATACGCACCTTAATACGTGCTTCGACATCACCCGCTGTTTCCGTAATAACCTCAAAATCAAGCTCATCATAAATACCGTAGCCGATATCCTTACGGCTGTCACGGGTACTGCCGCTGGCACGCGCACCCACGCCTACCATAGCCAGATCAAAGGCAGTTTCCTGACGTACTCTGCCGGTGGTACGGATACGGTTGACGAAGTTCGCCTGCTCCCACATGATATGTACCATATCGGCATAAACAGCTTCTACCTCACGCAGAACCTCTTCGATTTCCTCCAGCATAGCGTCGGTAACATCGTACTGCACACCGCCGGGGATAATCAAACCGCGCAGGAAGCGGTTGCCTGCTATCATTTCGTTAAGCTGCATCAGATACTCCTTCAGACGTGTGCCCATGCTGATTACAGGCGAGAAGCCGACACCGGCGCAAATATTGCCAGTATCGCCCACATGGTTATACAAGCGCTCCATCTCCGCAGCCAAGGTACGGATTAACCACGCACGGTAAGGCACCTCTGCCTCCGAGCATTTTTCTACCGCCTGACAGAAGCTCAGCGTATTAGCCACACTGCAGGCACCGCAAATGCGTTCTACAATCGGCAGTGCTTCCATCGGTGTAAGGCCTTCGACAGCCTTTTCAATACCACGGTGGGTAAAAAACAGCTTGGCATCCAGCTGCAGCATAGCCTCGCCTGCCTGACTGAAGCGGAAATGACCGGGCTCGATAATGCCTGCGTGGATAGGACCTACAGGAACCTCAAAGAGGCCTTCGCCCTGCGAGGTAAGCATTTCATATTCACGGTGTCCGCGTGCATCATAATCCTTGGGATATTTTTTCAGCAGCGGATGGAAGCCTTCGGGAAAGCTTTCATGCAGCACCAGCGGACGCATATCGGGATGTCCCTGCGGCTCGAAGCCGAACATATCGTGCAGCTCGCGCTCATACCAGGCAGCAGCCGGCAGCAGCGTAGTCAGTGACTGATATTCCAGCGGACCGTCCGCCGGGAACGGCGCCTTCAAAACATCGATATCACGTTTTTCAGCATTATAGAACAGGCAGTAGATGGCCAGACCGCCGCCCTGCAGCGTTTCGTCTGCACCGAACATCGCAGCCAGCGGACGCTTGCCGCTGTCGCTGCAGATATTGGCAGCACCACGCAAATTTTCCGGTTTAACTAGCATTATCTCAGCCTCCTATAATCCGCACAGCCTGGTTCAGCAGATTGTTGAGCCAGGGAATATTTTCAAAGCCGGCGCCCACTACGCAGGTCAAAAGCAGCAGCGCTGCCAGCACCGGCACGTCAGTTGCTCCAAGCAAATCGCCCAAGGGCTGACGCTTGGATTTATCGCACAGCATACGCATGCCGTGGTACAAAATACCGATTAAAACGCCGGCCAGCAATATAATCAGCAGACTGCCTGCTAACCAATGTCCCTCACGGAACATAGACGCCATAATGTAAAACTTACTGAAGAAAAGGCCCATCGGCGGCAGGCCCAAAATACCCAGCATACCGGTAAGCCAGAAGGTTGCGGTATGCGGTACATCCTTAATCATACCGTGAATACGCATCATATTACGAGTCTGATATTCCTGAATAATCGTGCCGGCAATATAGAACAGAACAAACTTAATCATCGCATGACTGTACATATGCAGCATCACAGCCTTCAGGGAGAAGGCGGAAAAGACGCCGATACCGGCAACCATAATGCCGATGTTTTCCATAGAGGAATACGCCAGAATACGTTTAACGTCACGCTGTACAACAACGAACGGCACGGCAATCGCCACAGTCAGCACGGCAAAGAACAGCAGCATGCTGCTCATCATCGCAGCGCCTGCTGTCGGCAGCAGGATAACCAGATTACGCAGCAATACATAAATAGCACAGCTGCAGAGCGCACCGCTCAGCATACCGCTGGTCAGCGACGGAGCCTCGGCATAGGCATCAGGCAGCCAGGTATGCATCGGCGCCATGCCTGCCTTCGTACCGTAGCCAATAACGATAAACAGCATTGCCAGCTTAGTCATAGCCGGGTTCAGGCTGTTGGCATGCTCATGCAGATACAGCCAGCTGAGCGCCTTTTCGCCGCCCAAAGCATCAAGCTGCGCATAATACAGCACCAGTGTACCCAAAAGTGCCAGGCAGATGCCGACGGTACAAACCATGATATATTTCCACGTTGCTTCCAGAGCAGCGCGGGTGAATTTAAAGGAAATGAGCAGCGCACTGATTAAGGTAGTCGCTTCGATGGCAACCCACATCAGGCCCAGATTTTTTACCAGCAGTACGATAAACATTGTCCAGCAGAAAAGCTGCATCAGCGCAAAGTAACGGCCGGTCTGTAGCTGCTCGCCCTTAAGCACGCCGCAGCGCTCCTCACGCGTAAGATAATTACGCGCAGTCCAGGTCGCTGCCAGATAAAGTGTGGTAATGATAATGATTACCCACATATTCAGCGCATCAATGTAAAAATAATCATCAACATAGGGCACAGCAGGATTAAAGGACTTTGCCATCAGCGCCACGCACACACCTACCGCAGTTGCCGTCAGGCGGTGCAGCCAATGCAGGATATTATTGCCGAAGCCCGCAGCCAGTGCCAGCACCGCGCACAAGGGTGGCAGGCATAACAGTATCAAAATATATGTTAACATTACATCCCCTACCCTTTCAGCTTGTCAAGCACATTTGTATCCGTCGTTTTAAACGACAGACGCAGACGCGAGGTTAAAATAACAAGAATAACAACAGCAATCAGCACATCAAGGAAAATGCCCAGCTCGATAATCAGCGGCAAGCCTTCGGTCATAATCAGACCGAGCAGATAAATGCCGTTTTCCAAGGTAATCAGACCGATCATCTGCATAATGGCACGGCTGCGCATAACAATCAGCGCGAGGCCTGTCATAATCATAAACATAGAGGTCGCTAAAATATCGCGGCCCTCTGCCTGCGGCAGCAGACCGTCAATTACCATGTAGCCGAGTGCCAGACTGCAGGCTGCAAAAGCAGTAGAATAATTTACATTGATATCGCTGACAATTTCACGCTCATCGCGCAGCTGATTTACCACGCGTAAAATAGCATAGGGAATAAAGAGCACCTTAACGGCAATCGTCAGCACACCGGGCAGCCAGGCATGCAAACCGCTGCCATGGCTCATACCTACGACAAGGCAGGCCGCCGCAATCAAGGCAGATTGCAGCGCCAGACACAGAGTTGCACGGCGCAGCTCCACAAAGCGCGTCTGCAGGAAAACGATAAACATTAAACTTACAACCAAATATTCCATCGTTACCTCCTTACTGTGCTACTACTGCCAACAGCAGCATCAGTCCTGCTGCCGCCAGATATACACGCACCTTGAAAAGGCGCATTTTATTGTTCAAGGTTTCAACTACACCCACTGCTACCGCACCGATAAGCACCTTAAATACAACCGGCAAATCCAGCGGCAGATACAGCATAGCGAAGAGCACCAGAAATACCAGCAGCTTAAGCTGGCTTGCCCAATGGATAAGCGCCAGCAGACGGCCGGAATATTCCAGTGTCATGCATTCATGGATCATCGTCAGCTCCAGATGCGTATCAGGGTTATCAACGGGGATACGGCTGTTTTCTGCAAGCAATACAAGGAAGAAAGCAATGCAGGTCAGCACGCCTGCTACCGTCAGGTTAACCTCATCCGTACGCAGGCTCATGCCTGCCAGCGAGGTGCTGTTGGTGTGCAGCACGTTGGAAAGCACGGCCAGCATTACCACAGGCTCAACGAAGGCAGCCACATAAACCTCACGGCTGCCGCCCATACCGCCGAAGGCGGTGGCTGCATCCATTGAGGAAACTGCCATAAAGAAGCGTCCCAAGGCCAGCAGATAAACAAATACAAAAACGTCGCCGAAGCCGGCCTGACCGCCTAAGAAGCCCGGCAGCATGCAAGCTGCCGCAAAGGTCGTCAGAAAATATACGCAAGGTGCCAGACGGAAGGTGATGCTGGTATAAGGAGTAAGCATAGTTGGCTTGCCCCACCATTTGCGGATATCGTAATATTCCTGCCAGATGCTGCTGCCGATACGGTTCTGCATCCAGGCCTTTACCTTTTTAACAATGCCGGTTACCAGCGGAGCGCACAAAAGCAGCAAAACTGCCTGCGCCATACCGAGGGCCAGCTGTAACAATTCATTCTCTAAAATCATTTATAAAGCGCCCCCCATACCAGTACCAACATCATTGCCACCATAACATAGGCAACATATAAACGTACACTGCCCTGCTGCAAACGGCGCAGGAAATTGGAAACACTTACAAAATGCTTCTGCAGCGGCTGATAAAGCTTTTCTGTAATCATATCGGGAATTTCCAGCTTGTAGGAAAGCTGACGGCCGAAGTAAGCATGCTCCTTGCGCATGTAGGTTACCTGACGCTTAGGCTTCAGCAGATAATCAAACGCACGGCGTACAGGCTTACTGAAGCCGGTAGCGGAATACTGCTGACGCTGCGTCGGATAGGTACCGCAGTTCCAGGTAACATCCTCCACAACAAAGCAGTCCTTAACAGCCAGCCACAGCAATGCGCCCAGCACCAGCAGCAAAGCCAAGAGCAGCAGCGGCTTGTAGCAGACAGCAGTACCAACGCCGGCCCACGCCAGATTCATACCGAAGGCATCAAGAGCAACAGGCATACCCAACGCCAACAGAGCGGCGCGAACGACCGGCAGCGGATAAAGACCGCAAGCAACAACTAAAACAGATGCCACGCCCATAGCAGCGAGCATAAATTTATCGGATTCGTGCGCATGCTCCACAATTTCACTGCGAGCACGGCCCAGGAAGGTGATGCCGAAGAAGCGTACAAAGCAGCCGAGAGCCAGTGCTCCGGTAAAGCCCAGCAGAATAAAGGATACCGCCGTCCACAGACGGATATCCTGACCGGCGCAGCTTGTACCCAGGCTGATAAAGCTTTGCAGCACCAGCCATTCACCGGTAAAGCCGTTCGTCAGCGGAATAGCGGCAAGCGCCAGCGAGCCGACGAAAGCAAAGACAGCGGTATACGGCATTTTGCGTGCGAGGCCGCCGAACAGCTCCAGGTTCTTGCTGCCGGTGCCGTGCATAATGCTGCCGGCACACATAAACATCAGCACCTTCATAATGCTGTGGTTAAAGGCATGTACCAACGCTGCCACAAAGCCAAGCATATAAAAGCTGCTGCCAGAAGCCTTCATCAGCATACCACAGCCGAAGGCAGCAAAAATTACGCCCATATTTTCCACGGAAGAGTAAGCAAGCACGCGCTTAATATCCGTTTCCATCTGAGCATAGAGTACGCCCAAAAATGCGGATACTACGCCTGCCAGCAGTACAACAACACACCACCAGTAATTCCAGGCAGGCAAAAAGCTGAACATAAAACGACCGAAGCCGTAAAGCGCAATCTTCAGCATAACACCGCTCATCAGCGCGGAAACGTGACTGGGTGCTGCCGGATGCGCCTTAGGCAGCCACACATGCAGCGGCACCAGACCGGCCTTTAAGGCAAAACCGGCAAAGGCACAGACAAAAACAAGATGCTGCCAGCTGCCCTCCAACGTATTCTTGGCCATAGCAGCAAAGCTGAAGCCCTCGCTGGCAGAGCCTGTCAGCAAAAAGGCAATCATAATCGCCGCCGTACCGACGCTGGTCATAACCAGATACTGATAAGCAGCATTCCAGGTAGCACGCTTTTCGGATTCATGGTTAACCAGCATAAAGGAGGCTACGGCCATAATCTCCCAGAAAAGCAGGAAGCTGAAGGCATCGCCGGCCAGCAGCACCAGTACCATAGACATCATGAACAAGCACCACATGCCGCCCAAAAGGCGCAGACGGCTGCCCTCATAGCTACGCGCATAACCGAGCGCGTACAGGCTGGTAACAACACCGGCGATACCGGTCAAAAGCAGAAAGACTGCGCTCCAGCCATCGCAGCCTAAAGAATACGAGCCCCAGGTCAGGGGTGCAGGGCTCATGCCACCAAAGAGCTGCAGGCCTGCTGCATAAGCGCAGACAGCGCTGCCAAAAAGGGCAGCGCTGTTAGCAAGCCAGTGTGCAGCACGCTGCATGCCGTGGGGAAGCAGCATGGTTAATACGCCGATGCCATAGAAGCCCACAGCCACCAAAAACATTTCCATTTCATCACCTACACATAAAAATTTCAACTTCTTCACAAAAATGACATGTATCGTTAATTATAACACATTTGTTGACTGCGTAAAAGCAAATTACTGTTAAGCAGGCAAAAAAAATACACCGAACCTGCAGAAATTCCACAGGTCCGGTGGTTTATAATAAGGCTTCGGCATTAAATGAGCTTCCGGCAAATTATATTTTTACCCTTACTCCTTCGCCCGCAGCGCCAGCTGCTTACGCAGCCTGCGACGCAGCAACTCAATAAAGCCTGCCGGCTCCTGCACCCGCAGCAACGGTCCGAAGGATAAAACACGGATAACCATTTCCGTTTCGTCACTTTTGTTATACATCAGCTGCAGCCTGTAATGCTTTTCATCCAAGCGCTCCGTTATCTTTTCCAAATGCGAAAAATGCAGCATTGCCCGCTCCAGAGCATTGCGCTCATCCGTCAGCAGGACGGTAACCGCACAGCGCTCCGGCTCCAGCAGCATACAGGCTTCTTCTTCCGTCTGCTCCAGCATTGTGCAGCTTTTGATACGTCCCACATTAACGTAATGCAGATGGCGCTCGCACACCGCCTTCAGGCGGAACTTGTCATCCTTCGCCGAATATTCCAGCTGCAGCGGCAGATATTCCTTCCGCACGCTTTCGTTTTTGCCGCTGATAAAGCTGATTTCCACCCTGCGCTTTTCCGTTATCGCCTGCAGCAGCAAGTGAAAATGCTGTTTGTACTGCGGAGCATCATAATTATCACCGTCGCTGTAACGGTCGAAATACACAAACTGTTCCTCACTGAACAGAGGCTCCACATCCTCCAGCCCGCTGCAGTCCACATCAAAAAGCTGTATCCGCTTATCCGTCAGCAGGCTTTTCAGCCAGCGACGCTGCAATGTTGTCAACGGCATCGCCGGTGCATGCCGCAGCGGCGTAGTCATATCCTTCTGCAGCAGCGGCCAGCTTCCGTCCTGCAGTGCCTTGGGAATGGTCAGGCAGCTGTCAGCAAAGGCCTGCTCCCGCACCAACAGCTCCAAGCTATCCTTCGTCAGCTGCTTTTCCTGTGCCTGCCGCAAAATGGAGCTCACAACATTAAAATAGGTGCCGTATATTTCGTTAAAAAAGCTGTCATTTTTCGCCATCCGCTTGCACCTCCTGCAGATAATAGGCTGCCGTCTGTTCCAAATCATCATAAAAAATGCGCTCTATTTCCTCGTTACTGCAGCTAAAGGCAGTAATACGCCCGATAAAGGTGCGTATACACGGCAAAAGCTCACGCGCATCATAGACGGCAGCACTGAAGCGATAATGCTCCGCATCCAGCTGCAGCACCGTTCCGCAGCGCTTTTCGCGCTCCAGGCGCTGCACAATAAACTGCTCGTCAGCTGCCGCCTCCACCGTAAAGCTGATTTCCTCCAGCCTGTCCGTTCTGAGCATGCCTGCACCCCAGATATGCGGCGCCGCCTCCTGTGCCAACCGTAGAAACTCCTCATAGCGTTCTTCGGTGCGTTTAACCTCAATACTTTCGATATGGTCCAGACGGTTGAACAGCAGCTTTTGCGCGGCATAGCTGTAACTCAAAAGATACTGACGTCCGGTCCTCGTGCTGCAGTAAATTTTCAAAGGGCAAACATATTGCGGTATGCTGCTGCCGTCCTTGTCACAGCGGTAAAGCGTTACGGACTGCCTGCTGTTCATTGCCTCCAGCAGCTCGTACATCAGCTTGCTGTCCATAGTATAAAGAATAAAGTGATGCTTAAAAGCAAACGCTTCGCAGTCCTCGGCAAATTTATCCAGCAGATAAGAGCCTGCCTCTCCCAAAGGCGCCGCCTCGGAAAAGAAGGCGCAGGCAAGCTGCCAGCTGCGCCAGTTCACCTCATCACGCGCCAGGCAGTAAAGATTGCGCCGTCCCTGCTTCACCAGCCGCAGCATTCCCAGCGCAGTATATTCATTCAGCTTGTTGCGCACCGTTGATTCATCGGGCTGACGCAGCTGATTGTCAAAGCAGTTGAAATAACGGCCGCTCAGCAGCTCCAACAGCTCTGCCGCCGAATAGGCCTTGCCGTCGGCAAGAATATCCAGCAGATAAAAATGCAGCGTAATATCCATGGACGTAAAGCTCTTGGCCTTCCAGCTTTTATACAAAGGATTATGACTGATACTGCTGCTGTCGAAGGAAATGCGGTAGGCTCTGCCGTCCGCTTCGCTTTTGAAGCTCATGTAATCCTCCAGCCAGCTGTCCAGACGCCGGCGATTATCATCGTAGCTTCTGGAGCTTTTAGCGGTAAAATCCTGCCGCTTTTCAAAGCCGTACACATAAAAACGCCGCATAAAACTGCGTATATCACTGTAATTTTTAAAAAGCTCGCTATAAGCCATCTGCTTTATTTCCCCTTCCGCTCCAAATTACTATTAGTATAACATAAGCAGCGTATCTCTGTAATTACAAAAACGGCGCAACAGATTTTTACATCCGTTACGCCGTCAATTTATTTTTTATTCAACTGTTACGCTCTTGGCGAGATTACGCGGTTTATCAACATCACAGCCGCGAGTCAGCGCCGCATAGTAGGCCAGCAGCTGCAAGGGCAGCACTGCCATCAGCGGTGCCAGATATTTGTCCGTACGCGGGATGTAGATAACATGGTCCGCATATTTTTCCAGAGAGGTGTCGCCCTCAAAGCCGATGGCAATAACCACAGCCTCGCGCGCCTTAACCTCCTGCAGGTTGCTGACGGTTTTATCATATACATCCATCTGCGTTGCCAGTACAATTACCGGCACACCGGAAACAATCAGCGCCAAGGTGCCATGCTTCAGCTCGCCTGCTGCGTAAGCCTCCGCATGAATGTAGGAAATCTCCTTCAGCTTCAGCGCACCCTCCAGCGCTACAGCATAATCAAGGCTGCGTCCCAAGAAGAAGGCATCCTCACTGCTGCCGTATTCACGCGCAAACACCTTAATCTGGTCCACGTTTTCCAGCATTTTATGAATCTGCTCGGGTACAAAGGTCAGACCCTGCACCAGCTCCTGCTCACGCTCGGCACTCATGCTGCCGCGCAGACGGCCTACATAAATTGCCAGCATCAGCATTGCCAGAAGCTGTGTAGTGTAAGCCTTGGTAGATGCTACGGCAATTTCCGGACCTGCATAGGTATAAACAACCTGGTCTGCCTCACGCGCAATAGAGCTGCCGACAACGTTGGTAACCGCCAGAGTGCGGGAGCCAAGACGTTTAGCCTCGCGCAGTGCTGCCAGTGTATCGCTGGTTTCACCGCTCTGGCTGATAACAATAGTAAGGCTGTTGCCGTCAACAAGCGGGTCGCGGTAACGGAACTCGCTGGCAATATCCACCTCAACCGGCACACGCGCCAGCTGCTCCAGATAATATTTGCCGACAATGCCTGCATGGTAAGCGGTACCGCAGGCCACAATAAAGATTTTATTGATCTCGCGCAGCTCCTCGGCTGTCCAGTTCAGCTCGGGGAAGCCGATGGTTTTTGCTTCCGCGTCCAGACGACTGGTCATGGTATCGCGCAAAGCCTTAGGCTGTTCATAGATTTCCTTCAGCATGAAATGCTCAAAGCCGCCTTTTTCCGCTGCTTCGGCATTCCAGTTAACGACAAACACTTTCTTGCTAATGGGAGTGCCGTTGATATCCTGCACCCATACACCGTCTGCCGTTACAGTGGCGATTTCGCCGTCACTCATGATAAAGGTACGGCGCGTATGGTTGATAATAGCCGGAATATCAGAGGCAATAAAGTTTTCACCCTCGCCAAGGCCGATAATCAGCGGATTATCCTTTTTGGTGCAGATGATTTTATCAGGCTCGTATTCGCACATAAACACCAAGCTGTAGGAGCCCTTGATAAGCTTCAGCACCTTTTTGACGGTTTCCTCAAAATCTCCGTCATATTGGTCCGCCATCAGATGAGCTACAACCTCACTGTCTGTTTCGGACAGGAATTCATGTCCCTTGGCAATCAGCTCTTCCTTCAGGCCGAGATAGTTTTCAATAATACCATTATGGACAACGACAAACTTGCCGCTGCTGTCCGTATGGGGATGCGCATTGCGATCCGACGGACGTCCATGTGTTGCCCAGCGTGTGTGACCGATACCTACATTGCCCACAGGCATATTGCCTGCCAACTTCTGACGCAGTGCATCCAGACGGCCTACACATTTTTCTACACGGATTTTGTTGTTTTCATAAACAGCAATGCCGGCAGAATCATAACCGCGATACTCCAGCTTGCTCATACCGTCAAGCAGAAAGGGGGCTGCTTCGTGATTACCGATATAACCTACAATTCCGCACATAAGTAGTAATCCTCCTCTACGCTGCAAGATGTAAGGCATCATCTGCTTAGTCAGGTTTTCTCGTATCTGATACCTTCTCCCTTGCGAGCCTGTATTATATTCTTTGCCCTTTCTGCCACCGTGCTTTTCTCTCCCCCGTTACCGGAGGGCTTTGTACATGGTTTGCGGCCTGCAGCCGGCCGTGAGGCATCCGCTGACTGATCGATAACCTCATTCCTCGTCCACCGCCTGAGCGGCACATGCGCTTGCATCCTTCCCTGTCTGCATTTGGCAGCAAAGACAAGGCTCTGCTGATTTATGAGCAAACAGACAATGAGCCGCGCAGGCAGGCAGTCCCACGCGGCACATCCTCAGACTAATTTAATTTTACAATATGATGACTGGCAGGTCAAGAAAACATTCCTTGAACTTTTAATACCAAAAAAGAAATTCCAAATAAAAAACTAGACCTTTACCAACTGCAAATGCGGTAAAAGTCTAGTTTTACTTTAAAAATATTTCAGCAAAGGCCTGCTTATGCCAGCTCCTTGGTTACAACGTCGGCAATAGCGCTGGCAATCTGCTCCAAACGCTCCTGCTTCGGTCCTTCGGCCATAATACGGATTAAAGGCTCGGTGCCGGAAGCACGTACCAGAATCTGGCCGTTTTCGCCCAGCTCCTCCTGATATTTTTTGATTACTTCCTGAATAGCAGCCTTTTCTTCCCAGCCGTTTTTATTCTTCACGCGTACATTCAGCAGAATCTGCGGGAATTTAGTCATTACGGCACCCATCTCGGACAAAGGCTTGTTGTTGCGAACCATTGCGCACAACAGCTGTACCGCAGTCAGAATGCCGTCGCCGGTTTTAGCGAATTCGGAGAAAATGATATGACCAGATTGCTCGCCGCCGATAGAATAATTGTGCTTGAGCATCTCCTCCAGTACATAGCGGTCACCTACAGCGGTTTTGACAGTCTTGCCGCCATGAGCCTTCATAGCCTGATGCAGGCCGACGTTACTCATAACAGTGGTTACCAGCATATTATCATGCAGCTTGTTGCGCTTCATCAGCTCCAAGGCGCAAATCAGCATAATCTGGTCGCCGTCCATAGCCTCGCCGTTTTCGTCAACTACCAGGCAACGGTCGGCGTCACCGTCATTGGCGATACCTACATTAGCGCCAACCTCACGAACCTTTTTCTGCAATGCTTCCAGGTGAGTAGAACCACAGCCATTGTTGATATTGATACCGTTAGGCTCGTTGAAAATTGCCACAACCTCAGCACCCAGACTGCGCAGGATAACCGGTGCAATTTCACTGTTGGCACCATTGGAGCAGTCCATAACAATCTTCAGGCCGTTCAGCTTAGCATAAGCGGTGCTCAGAATATGCTTAATGTACAGTGCAGACAAATCCTTTTCGTAAATAATTTGGCCTACGCTGCTGCCGCTTACTGCCTGAGTGTAATCAATCGGTGCAGCAACGATAGCTGCAATTTCGTCCTCTACTGCGTCAGGCAACTTGTGGCCTGTCTGAGAGAAAAATTTGATGCCGTTGTCTTCAAACGGATTGTGAGAAGCAGAAATTACTACACCGGCGTTAGCCTTAACCTCACTGGTCAAAAAGGAAACTGCCGGAGTAGGCATAACGCCCAGAAGATGTGCATTGCCGCCGGCGCTGCAGATACCTGCTGCCAAAGCGCTTTCCAGCATTTGTCCGCTGCGGCGTGTATCTCTGCCGATAATAATTTTCGGGCAGGAAACCTCGCGGCCAAAGTATTTTGCGGCAGCATAGCCCAGCTTAAAGGCCAGCTCCGGAGTAAGCTCTACGTTCGCCACACCGCGAACACCATCAGTACCAAATAATCTTGCCATTTTTTGTAATAACCTCCCTAATGTTAATGCGTTTATATGTGAGTTGGGAATTGTTGAGCCAAAAAATTAAATTAAGAGCCTCTCCTTGGGGAGAGGTGTCATCGCATAGCGATGACGGAGAGGGGTAACACATAACATAACGCTATGCGTGCTGCAAAATCCCCTCTCAGTCGCCCTACGGGCGCCAGCTCCCCCCAAGGGGAGCCTAATTCTCAGTATTACTCTCCAACCTAAATTACTTCACCGGCGCAAATCTTTCCATAATCGCACGCGCCACATGATAGCCATCAAGCGCTGCGCTCATAATGCCGCCGGCATAGCCTGCGCCTTCGCCGCAGGGATAAAGCAAATCATGCGTCAGCGATACATAGCTCTGCCTGTCGCGCTCTATGCGGACCGGCGCCGAGGTGCGTGTTTCCACACCCGTCAGCAGCGCGCCGCCGTCAGCGTAACCCGCCAGCTTGCGGCCGAAGCTCGTAATGCCCTCGCGCAGAGTATCCGTAACGTAAGCAGGCAGCACCTTATCTAAGCTGCAGGCCGCAAGTCCCGGACGATAGCTTGGCTGTAGCATGCATTCCAAGGACGGCGTACTGCGCTTCAAAAAGCTGTCCAGATTCTGCGCAGGCGCATAATAGCTGCTGCCTGCCGCCGCATAAGCAAGCTGCTCGTAGCGGCGCTGGAATTCTACACCTGCCAGCGCACCCTCGCCGAAATCCCGGCTGTCCACATTCACTACCAGCGCACTGTTGGCAATGCCGCTGTCACGCTTAAACATGCTCATGCCGTTGACAACCACGCCGCCGGCCTCCGAAGCGGCGGCAACTACCTGACCGCCCGGGCACATGCAGAACGAATAGGCTGTACGTGTTTTATCCTGCGTATGGTAAACAAGCGCGTAATCCGCTGCGCCCAGCAGATGATGTCCCGCAAAACTGCCGTACTGCGCCTTGTCAATCAGCTCCTGCGGATGCTCGATGCGCACGCCGATAGCAAATGGCTTCGCCACAATGCCAACGCCCCTGCGTGCCAGCATAGTGTAGGTATCGCGCGCGCTGTGACCGCAGGCCAGAACCACGGCTCCTGCCGCCAGTCTTTCGCCGCCGTCGAGGATTACCCCCTGCACAGCATTATTTTTGATATCCAGATCAACAACATGCGCATCGTAACGCACGCTGCCGCCCAGCTCCGCAATACGGCGGCTGAGCCCCTGCACCATCGCACGCAGCTTATCTGTGCCAACGTGCGGCTTATGCTCGTACAAAATATTTTCCGGCGCGCCTGCAGCTACAAAAAGCTGCAAGATTTCGGCCATCATAGGATCATTCACACGCGTGGTCAGCTTGCCGTCCGAAAAGGTACCTGCACCGCCCTCGCCAAACTGTACGTTGGACGCGGGGTTAAATTCTCCCGTCTGCCAAAAGCGCTGCACATCCTGCACGCGCTGCGCCACCGGCTTACCGCGCTCCAAAAGCAGCGGCTTATAGCCATGCTCTGCCAGCTGCAGTGCTGCCAAAAGTCCCGCAGGACCGGCACCGATAACCACAGGCGGTACGCTCAGCGGCAGTGTTCCCAGCTCTAGCGTCGGCTGCTGCTGCTCCTGATATTGCGTGATGTCGCGGTCCGCCAGCAGGCGCTTCGCCTGTCTGCCGCCTGTTTCAACCTCTGCCAGCACATGGTAGTTGAGGCAGATATCATTTTTCTTGCGCGCATCCACTGCCTTGCGTACTATCTGCACACTGCCCAAAGCATCGCGCGGTATACCACATTTGCGGCACACCGCCTGCTCCAGCGTCTGCTCCTGACGCAGGCTGATACGCACATTGTTAATTTTCAGCTTCATCTAAAATTAATTCTGCCTTTCTACCGATATTTTAATCTGTACTGTACGTCTTTCGGGAATAACCTTTTCCGGCAAATCCAGCTCAGCCGCAACAACGGTGCTGCCGGTCAGCTTGCTTACATCCACCGGCTTGGTCTTGACATCCTTCAGCTCCTTCAGCACGGAAGGCGGTGCGGTAACACGAACGCTTGTCGGCACAATCTCTGTTTTGGTAACAATAATACCGGCAGGCAAATCACCGCTCATAACCAGCTTAACCGGAATATCAAGCGAATGCATCTGGCTTACCATATTGGCCTGCACCATTACACGCTCAGGGATAATTCTCATATTAGGAATATCGTAACCGTCATCACTCACGGCAACCAGCTCGCTTTCCGTCTGGAAGCTGCCGGTATGGTTGCTGATATCTATCGGAGCAACCACACGGTTTACCTTGTCAATCCGATGCGTTGCACCGCGCAGTGTAACCTCCGCCGGAGTAATTATACTGTTGCCGATGGTCATATCACCGTTCACCGCGCCCACGATACGCGTAGTAACGGGAACCTTTTTCTCGCTTACCGTATCCACATATACGGAAACCTCCTTAGGCGTTACGGATACAATCTCGCCGCCGGAGTAGGTTACCGTAATCGGCAGGCTCTGCTGACCTTCGGTTATATTTTTCAAATTGATAGAAGCATTGATTTCGGCACTCAGATTATCGGAACTGAGTTTGGCACGCGAGCCGCGCACCTTAACCAGAATTTTATCGGGAGCATTAAAGACCATCATATTTTGCGGCAGATTTCTCTGCTGCAGGCGCACCTCGATATTACGCTCGATAATCGGGTTCTGGTCAGTCATTACATATACCCACAGGCCGCAGGCCATGAGCAGGCAGATAATCCTTGCCAACAGGTTCTCCTTACGCGCCAGCCTTTGCAAAAATCTCATTTTTTCTCACCGCCCCACAAGCTCTTGATTTTATCAACCAAAGAATTCTTAACTGCTGCATGCGGACGGAAAATTGCCGTGCGCAAAATTTCCTTCACATCATCCACCGTCAGATAACGCATCAGCTCGCCGTTGCGGGCAATAGAAATCGTACCGGTTTCCTCGCTGACAACAAGAATCATCGCATCGGACTGCTCGGACATACCGATAGCAGCACGATGGCGGGTACCAAGCTCCTGGCTCAGATTACGGTTTTCCGTAAGCGGCAGCAGGCAGCAGGCAGCAACAACGCGGTTGCCGCGGATAATAACAGCGCCGTCATGCAGCGGTGTATCCTTAACAAAAATGTTCTGCAGCAGTCCAGAGCTCACCAGACCGTCAATCGGCACACCGGTTTCGATACGCTCTGCCAAACCGGTAGCGCGCTCAAAGACCATCAGCGCACCTACCTTGTTTTTGCTCATCACCTTAGTGGCATGAGCAACGGAATCCAGCATTTCCTCCAGCTCCTGCTCGTCCAGCTCGCTGCCCTTATGAAACAGCTTGCCGCGGCCGATTTGCTCCAGAGCACGGCGCAGCTCCGGCTGAAAGACAACAGGCAGGGCGACCATAATCACCGTCATGCTCTTTTCCAGCAGCCAGCTGATAACATGCAGGTTCAGCCAACGGCAAATAAGCGTGAAGCCTATCAGCACCATGAGGCCCTTGCCCAATGTTGCGGCACGGGTATTTTTCAGCATCAGGAACAAACGGTAAAGAAAATAGGCAACGACGACAATATCTATAACATCCAAAAATGTGATTGTCGAAAGCAAGCCTTGCAGTTGTATCATCATAATTGCATTGCTCCTATCTATCAGACACTATCGACTAAGCGCTAAGCCTTAGTCCATTTTCAGAATCGCCATGAATGCCTCCTGCGGCAGCTCTACACTGCCAACCTGCTTCATGCGCTTTTTACCTTCCTTCTGTTTTTCCAGCAGCTTACGCTTACGGCTGATATCGCCGCCGTAGCACTTCGCCAGTACGTCCTTACGCATAGCGCGGACGTTTTCGCGGGCAATAACCTTGTTGCCGATTGCTGCCTGTACCGGAATTTCAAACATCTGACGCGGAATCAGGCTGCGCAGCTTTTCAACCAGCTGACGGCCGCGAACAGTAGCAAATTCCTTATGCACAATCGCAGAAAGGGCATCGACAGGCTCGCCGTTCAGCAGGATATCTACCTTCACCAGATTGGAATAGCGATAGCCGGACAGCTCGTAGTCCAAAGAAGCATAACCGCGAGTAGCAGATTTCAGACGATCAAAATAATCAAAGATAATTTCACTCAGCGGCAATGCGTAGTGAATCATTACACGGGTATCGTCAAGATAAGTCATGTTATCATATTCGCCGCGTTTTTCCTGGCTCAGCTCCATAACAGCGCCTACATAATCCTTCGGCACAATAATGGTCGCATTAACGAAAGGCTCCTCAACATGGTCGATAACAGTCGGGTCCGGGAACAGAGACGGGTTATCTACCATTTCAACGTCGCCGTTGGTGCGGAACACCTCATAAATAACGTTAGGCGCGGTAGTAATCAGGCTCAGATTATATTCGCGCTCCAGGCGCTCCTTGATAACGTCCATATGCAGCAGGCCCAAAAAGCCGCAGCGGAAGCCAAAGCCCAGCGCGGTAGATGTTTCCGGCTCGAATACCAGAGAAGCATCGTTCAGCTGCAGCTTTTCCAAAGCATCACGCAGGTTATCGTAATCGGAATTCTCTACCGGATACAAACCGCAGTATACCATCGGTGTAGCCTTGCGGTAACCGGGCAACGCTTTTTCGGCAGGATTATCGGCATCGGTTACGGTATCGCCTACGCGTGCATCCTTAACGTTTTTGATGCTGGCAGCAAAGAAGCCTACCTGGCCCTCCTCCAGCTCGTCAACATTGACAATGCCTGGTTTGAAGTAACCAACCTCGGTAACATCAAATTCCGCACCGGTTGCCATCATGCGAATCTTCATGCCCTTGCGCAGACGGCCCTGCATAATGCGTATATATAAAACTACGCCCTTGTAAGCGTCAAATTTGGAGTCAAATACCAATGCCTTCAGCGGTGCTTCCGCATCGCCCTGCGGTGCCGGCACGCGCTCTACGATTGCTTCCAACACGTCCTCGATGCCAATGCCTGTCTTGGCGCTGCACAAAACTGCGTCGGAAGCATCAATACCGATAACATCCTCGATTTCCCTTTTAACATGCTCCGGGTCCGCACTCGGCAAATCAATCTTATTGATAACCGGGATAATCTCCAGATCGTTATCCAGCGCCAGATATACGTTAGCCAAAGTCTGCGCTTCAATGCCCTGAGTAGCGTCGATAACCAGCAGTGCACCCTCGCACGCTGCCAATGCACGCGAAACCTCGTAGGTAAAGTCTACGTGGCCCGGGGTGTCGATAAAGTTCAGCATATACTCCTCGCCGTTGCGCGCCTTGTAAATGCTGCGCACAGCCTGCGCCTTGATGGTGATGCCGCGTTCACGCTCCAAATCCATGGAATCGAGAATCTGCTCCTCCATCTCACGCTTGCTCAGCGTTCCTGTATATTCAATCAATCTGTCCGCCAGAGTAGACTTGCCATGATCTATATGGGCGATAATAGAAAAGTTGCGAATGTGATTTTGTTCAATCATAAATTACTCTTCCTGCTCCTTCATTAAAATGTATTATTTCAGGCCAATATTGGCTTGAGCCTGTTTTATTAGTACTAATTATTATACCATTATACGGCAAAGCCTGTAAACTAAAAAGAGAGACAGCTCGGTGCCATCTCTCCTCATGCTGCGTTTTATTTCAGTTTAGTGTCCTCAAATTCAACGCACTTGTAGTAATTGTCAATTTTATAATTTAGCTTATCGAGCGTTTCCTGCATCTGCGCCATGCGCTCGAGCAGCTTGGCACGCTCCTCAATTAAAATTTCCTTGCGTGACGCCCGCGTTTTGTCGCCCTGCTGAAACAGCGCCACATATTCAATCAGGCTTTCTACCGAAATGCCTGCTGTGCGCATACATTTGGCAAAGTTTACCCAGTTGCAGTCCGTTTCGGTGTAGTCGCGAATACCGCTTTCATTGCGGTTCACAGTTGGAATCAGGCCGATGCGCTCATAATAACGCAGCGTGTCCGCAGTAATGTCATACATTTTGCTTACTTCGTTTATTTTCATCCCGCTTACCTCCTGCCAAGATACCTTTCTTGCTTTCTGCTTATATTTTAGCATTTGGAGTCAGCTCCAGGTCAAGCGTCCGCAAAATATTTTTTACAGGAACAGGCAGGCATATTTGTGATTTTCTCTTGCATAATGCTCGCATTCGTGGTAGAATAATGCAGTACAAGAAAATTCAGGAGGTGAAATTCGTTGCCGAACATTAAATCTTCCATCCGCAGTGTAAAGACCGACGCAGAACGTCGTGCTAAAAACGCTCCGATTAAAGCAGCTCTCCGCAATGCTTCCCGCAAAGTAGAGGCTCTGACTAAAACCGGCGCTAAAGAAGACGCTCAAGCTACTATGGCTACTGCTTCCGGTTTGCTCGATAAAGCAGCTCGCAAAGGCATTATCCATAAGAATGCTGCAGCTCGCAAAAAATCCAGACTTGCAAAGAGAATCAACGCTATGGCTTAATTCTTACAAGCTGACCTGCTCTGAAAAGAGCAGGTTTTTTGCATTTCAGGGATAAATTTTGCCGGACAATTTAATCAAGAGAAAAATTTATGTACGTAAAGCTCTCAATCACGTCATTGGCATTCGCTGTGTTGGCAAAAATGCCATTTCCAAGGTCATGCCCCAAAATAATTTCTTTTGTATATCCCTCCCTTGATTGCAGAACGTATATATCTCCCCTGTAAGGGGAGATGGCTGCGAGCACCGGCGAGCAGACGGAAGGGTTGTTACCGCTTCCGAAGCAGCAAAAGCTGTGTTCCTCAGCATCATTATAGCGTAAAATAACAAAAGCATCCCCACACTTTTACTGCAAAAAGTGTAGGGATGCTTAATTTTTTATTGGCAGCAGTTATTTCACTGCCTAAGCCTTACTCCCGGCAAACACCGCAGCGACGGCAGCCGTCAAAGCACATCGGCGTAAATTTGCCGCTTTCGCTGCGCTGCAGCTCGGCCGCAAGATATTCCTGCGTCACGCCCATATCAAGATGCTGCCAGGGCAGCGGCTGGCCTACCTGCAGCTCGCGCTCCGCCAGCTCCTCGGCATCAAGGCCTTCTTCCTTCAGCACCTGCTTCAGGCTGCGGCCTTCCACATGTGCCTTCAGCAACGCTTCGCCGATACGTCTGCTGCCGCGCGCCAGCACGGACTGCACCACGGTTTCCTTCAGCGATTCGGTAATCAGCTTGATGCGCTTTTCCTTCTTCAGACCGTCACCCAAAATTTTAAAGCGCTTCTTCAGCGTGCGCACATTGCACAGCGGCGCCCACTGGTACGGCGTAAAGGGCTTGGGCACAAAGCCGTTGACCGAAATAACCAGCTCGCCCTTGTTGCCCACCGCGTCCATTTTGGCACGCACGCGTTTAATCATCTCCACCGTTTCAACGATATCCTCGTCCTCTTCTCCCGGCAGACCGATCATATAATACAGCTTGATGTTGCGCATTCCAGCAGCAGCAGCCAGCTCGATAGAATTATAAACGTGCTCCTCCGTAATGCCCTTGTTAATCGCAGCGCGCATCCGCTCGCTGCCTGCCTCCGGTGCTACGGTCATCGTGCGCTGTCCGCTCTGTGCCAACGCATGCGCAATCTGCTCCGTAAGCATATCGGCACGCATGCTGGCCACGGAAAACGGTATCTTATGCTCCACCAAGTATTCCGTCAGCTCCGCCATCTGCGGATGGTCGGATACGGCAGCGCCCATCAGGCCCACCTTTTTCGTGCGCTCTGGACGCTTGGCGATATCTGCCAAAATATTTTCCAGCTTACGCGGACGCGGCTTGCGGAAGCAGTAGCCTGCCATGCAGAAGCGGCAGTGACGGCCGCAGCCACGCGCAACCTCGACGATAAACATATCCTCAAATTCCGTTCCGCTCGTCACGATAGCAGAGGTGTGCGGATACGCGTCGATATCACGCGCCCACTGGCGCGCTACCTTCGCAGGCGCACCTTCCTGCGGCAGCAGGGCGGCAAACTCGCCCTCATCATCATACTGCGCCGTATAAAGGCTGGGAACATAAACGCCCGGCACCTGCGCCAGCGCCTCCAGACGCTCTTGCTTGCTTTCCTCCCGGTAGACGGTATCCAGCACATGCTGCACTGTTTCCTCGCCCTCGCCGATAACAAAGGCGTCAGCCACAGCAGCCAGCGGCTCGGGATTAAAGGTGGCACAGGGACCGCCGATAATCACCAAAGGCTCACGCTGATTGCGCTCCACCGCCCGCAGACGGATATTGCCCAAATCCAGCACCGTCAGCAGATTATCATAATCCATTTCAAAGGACAGCATGACGAAGATAACATCAAAATCTGCCAGCGGACGCTGGTTTTCCAAGCTCAGCAGCGGTGTTTTGCTTTTGATATGCTCCTGCTGCAAGCGTTTATCCGGCAAAAAGAAGCGCTCGCAGGCACTGTCGCCGCGCTCGTTAATCATCTGATACAGAATGTGCATACCAAGGTTAGACATGCCCAGATGGTAGACGTTGGGGTAAATAAACGCTACCGGATGGCGTAAGCCCGGCGGATACACCTGCGCGCCGGTTTCATTTTCTCTTGTTTCTTTAATGTAGTTTTTGATTATCCAGGACAAAGCATTTCCTCTCCGAGTATCTATAATGTATTAAGAAAATATCAGCGCAAAATTACGCTGATATCCTCTTATATTTTACTGCTGTTTTTCTGCTAATTTGCGTTCAAACAAATCGATAACTGTTTTCAAAACCTTTAAGCGGGCATAATATTTATTGTTGCCCTCAACCACGGTCCACGGTGCATACGAGGTGTCGGTGCGCACCAGCATTTCGTTGACTGCCGCTTCGTAGGCATCCCATTTATCACGGTTACGCCAGTCCTCGTCCGTAATCTTCCACTGCTTATTGGGGTCATTCTGACGATCATTGAAGCGTCGCAGCTGCTCATCCTTGTCAATCTGCAGCCAGAATTTGGCGATGGCGATACCGTGCTCGCTCCACTGCGCCTCCATATCCTTGATTTCATCGTAGGCGCGCTGCCATTCCTGCGGTTTGGCAAAGCCTTCGATACGCTCTACCATGACACGTCCGTACCAGGTGCGGTCAAAAATCGCTATGTTGCCCGGCTGCGGCAATCTGGTCCAGAAGCGCCACTGATAATGGAACTGCTTTTCAACCACGTTCGGCGCCGCAATCGGATGCACATGGAAGCCCAGCGGATCCAGTGCCGCCGTCAGTCTGCGGATAGCGCCGCCCTTGCCTGCGGCATCCCAACCCTCAAAGCCGATAACTACCGGAATCTGCGCCTTGAACATTTCAATCTGCAGCTGTGTCAGCTTTTTCTGGTACTTATCCAGCTTTTCCTTATATTCTTCCTTGGTAAGCTCCTTGTTGGCATCAATCGTGCTCAGCACATCGTAGGTTGCCGCAGTGCGTTTGTCGGCAGCAGGCTCAACAGGCATCTGTACGGCATTTTCGATAGCATCGGCAATCGTGCCGAATACCTCCAGACGCGCGCTGCGCGGATCATCGTCGGCAATCAGATGCCAAGGAGCGTTTACCGTATCGGTAGCCTCCAGCATTTTTTCGTAATGCGGCAAAAATTTATCGTAATCTTCGCTTTCATCAATCGCAGGATTCAGGTCACGCCACGCTTTGCCCAAGGTTTTGGCATTCTTGGCAATATTTTTCTTTTGCTGCTCCGCTGACAGATGCAGGAAAAATTTAAGCACGAGATAATTATCGTCCGTGAGCATTTTTTCAAAGTTGTTGATATGCTCAAAGGAAACAGCAGGATACTTGGTGTTATCCTCTTTATCCGCCAGCTCGTTGGCGTTTTTCAGATAATACCAACTGCGGTGATAAACGGCAATATGTCCCAACGCCGGCAAACGCTTCCAGAAGGCGCCGAAAAACGGCTGCTCCTGCATTACACCGCGCAAGCGCACGCTGGAATAAACATTAAAGCCGCGGGCATCCATCTGCTGCATCATTTCGTTAATCAGCGCGCTGCGTCGCGCACCGCGCCAGCCCTCAAACACGATGATAATCGGTCTTTTGGCATCGCGCGCCAGGCGCTGCGCCTTTCCCAGGCGTTCACCCAGCACTTCCATCTGCCTGTTGTATTCTTCCTTGGACACTTTTTTACTCAAATCCAGCTTTTCCAGCATTCTCCAACATCTCCTTACTGTGTGCGAGAATCTTTAAATCAGCGCTCCTCGTAGGGGTTCAGAGCGCGCGGTTTTTCTAATACCTCTGCCATGATAATGCCGTTGACCAGCGCCGCATGCTTCAGCTTGACGCACTTTTTGGGCGCTGGCTGCGCCTGCGCGTAGCGCGCATTAAACGCTGCCGCAGCAGCGTTCATCTTCGCTTCATCATAGCTATAATCACCGCGGGGATCGTAATAAACCTTGCCCCTGTCATGCACTAGGTCTTCGTTTTCGCGGTGAATTCTGCCTGTATGGTCATGCAGTGCTTCGCCGTCACGGTGAACTCTGCTGCCATCATCACGGCGCACACGCGTTCCGTCATGCACTACGCCTTGGCTGCTTTGACGCTTGCGCGCCTGCGCCTCCTCCGTCGTCTTTTTCAGACGGCGTTCAAACTCGGCGGCAATATCCTCAGGCTTAGCCTGCGTTTGCTGCTCTGCCTGCGTCGGCTCCGCCGTTTCCTGCGGCTGCTCCTGCGGCAGCTCCCGCTGCCTGCGGCGGCGGTTGCGCCTGTCTAAAAATACGTTGGCCAGCATTACGAGGACAAAAAGCAGGGGGATTAAATCACTGTCAAATAAACCGCCCATAAGCTGCACCTCGCTTATTTACTGCCCTCAGGCTTTTCCTCGCCCTCCGGGCTTACCTCGGCAATCGTGCGGCGCATCTGCGTATCTGCCTGAATATTGTTCAGGCGGTAATAATCCATTACACCCAAGCGGCCGTTGGCCAGTGCCTCAGCCATAGCTGTCGGCACCTTAGCCTGTGCTTCCACAACCTTCGCCTGCATTTCCTGCGTATAGGCCTTCATTTCCTGCTCCTTGGCAACAGCCATCGCACGGCGTTCCTCAGCGCGCGCCTGAGCAATGCGCTTATCAGCCTCCGCTTGGTCGGTCATCAGCGCAGCACCGATGTTACGGCCTACATCTACGTCCGCAATATCAATGGAAAGAATTTCAAAAGCGGTGCCTGCATCAAGGCCCTTGTCCAAAACAGTTTTGGAAATATAGTCGGGGTTTTCCAGTACCTTGCTGTGGTCGGCGCTGGAGCCTACGTTTGTTACAATGCCTTCGCCGACACGCGCAATAATCGTTGCTTCGCCGGCACCACCTACCAGACGGTCAATGTTGGCGCGCACTGTTACGCGTGCCTTAACCTTCAGCTCAATGCCGTCCTTGGCAACAGCGCTTACTACCGGAGTTTCAATAACCTCGGGGTTAACGCTCATCTGCACAGCCTCCAGCACGTTGCGTCCCGCAAGGTCGATAGCACAGCCACGCTCAAAGCTCAGCTCAATCTGCGCTCTGTGGGCAGCAATCAAAGCATCAATAACGCGGTCCACGTTACCGCCTGCCAGATAATGCGCCTCCAGCTGGTTAACATTAACGTCAAGGCCTGCCTTGTTCGCCTTAATCAGCGGCAGCACAATCTGTGACGCGGGCACACGGCGCAGGCGCATACCGATGAGGTTGAAGATGCCTACATTAACGCCGGCAGCAATGGCCGAAATCCACAGGCCCAACGGCACAAAGTTAAGAAAAATAGCAATACCGGCAATAGCAATGATTACTGCAAAGCCACTGCCGAAAATCATACTGAATAATAAATCCATAACGTCACTCCTTCGTTTGTTCTACAAAAATTTTGCTGCCCTCCACCCGCACAATAATCACGGGCGCAGACTTTTCGATATAATCTCCCTGACTGCTCACATCAAGACGCTGGCCGTCCACCAGAATCGTACCTGCAGGACGCAGCGTGGTCAAGGCTATGCCTCTTTTGCCCACCAGCATGCTCCAGTTTTTGCCGCCGGTGTAGCCCTCGCTGTTTTTTTGGCGTGTCCACAGCACAAAGGGATTATACTTGCTTTCCTTGGGCAGATACACGCACAGCAGCGTAATCACCAGCACCAAAAACAGATACACTGTCAGCAGCACCAGCGCCGCCCAGGTATTGCCGCCCAAAACGTAAAAGCCGCCGACTGTCAGGCACACCATGCCGCTGACACCGAAAATACCGAAGCCCGGCACCACAAATTCTATCAGCAGCAGGACAAGGCCCGCCAGCATAAAATAATATTCCAATGGCATGACTGCACCTCCTCAACGCTTGTACAATTATAGTATAGCAGAGTAAAAGCATGAAGTAAATTTAAAGTTTATGCCGCTAAAGGCTGCGGACCATCTTCAAACAAAATCACCGGCGTGATTCGTAACATCAACTTCTTGCATAACTGAAAGAAGCTGCAAGAAAGGTTCGCATGAGCAGCTATGGGATATCCAAGTGTTTCGCTGCAAGACGCTAAAAAAGACCTTAGCATCAGCTTTTGCCGCTGCCAAGGTCTTGATTTTTATTTAGCTTCAGTTTTCCGCCAGCACCTGCTTTAAAAGCTCCAGCGCGCTCGCTTCGCTCGCTTTGTTCGTGCCCAGTTCACCGCGTAAGGCACGTGCGAGGATGGATTTCTTCATCAGGTCGATGCTTACCAAGGCCTGCTCCGTTGCCTGCTGGGCTGCGCGCTCGCGCGCCAGCAGGTCGTCGATGAGGCGCACGATTTCGTGCTGTTCGGAGAGGGTGGGGAGAAAAATCTTTATATTATTTATTCATTTTAGCTTGAGTAAGTTTAGGTTGAGCACTGCCTGTAACATATGGAATCAAATCCATATTATTAATATAATGACATAAATACATAAGCAACACTGTATCCTTTACATCTAAAATATGTGCATGATTATTTACCCAGTACTTACCATCCGCAATAAAAGCTATATCCTTACTTCTAGTAACCAGATTAGCACCATCTTCTCCAATCAAAAGTTTCTTGCCTTCAAATATATAGTCATCAACTTTATCAATAATTCCAGAAGCACCATAATAATCATATATTCGATTCATATTATCACGTTGTGACTTAGACAAAGGAATACGTTTAGAATCTTGATTCTCAGTTATTTCAGATAGCTTCTTCTCTTCCCAACTTTCATCGCTCACGCCATTTTCACGGCGCCACTGCTTTGTCAGCTCACCCGTAAACGCCTCGTGCAAAATTGCTGCCTTGCGCACGGCAAAGCTGTCGGCAACCTCCTGCAGTCTTTCCTTCGCTTCGTCGAGCTTGGCAAAAAGCTCCTCGATGCGCTCGACAATGCGTTGCTGTTCTGAGAGTGGAGGGAGAGGGAAAGTAAGGGATTCTATTCTAAACAATGCCAACTTTGCTTGTGTTGTAGCAATCGTTGCACTTTGCATTTGATATTGAGCAAATTCAGATTTCAAAAACAAGCAAAGATATTTTTGATTTATCCCCTTGATGTTAGTAATTTTTGCTGCATTTTCCGTTAAATTAGCACCATCAATACATGACGGAATAATACCAACTTTACCAATGCTACCTGCTATCGAAACATATATATCGTCTGAAGAAATGGTATATCTAGAAATTTTTTCGTATACATCTTCGTCAATATATTTCAACCCTTCCAAAGAAACTCCAATAGCATTAAAATCTGTTACTCTTATATAAGGGTGTTTAGTAATATTTTCCGAAAAAGTTGTTCCCTTAGGCAAACGTTTTCCACCTTTTACATCAGCAAGACTTCCAAGCCTTACCCACACCCAATTCTCCGGCACCTCATAAGGCTGTTCCTCCGCAGGCACCAGCGCCTGCTGCAAGCGTTCTTCTATTGTCAATGCTGTCTTTTTCTTTGGCATTGCCAGCTCTCCTTTATAAGCAAACATGCTATTGCTTTAATGTATAATTTATGATAAAATGTTTTTGACAACCGTGTTGCAGGGTGGTGTTGCCTTCATTCTCTACGAATGGAGGTGATGTCTATGGTATATTTCAGCTTTCAGGATTTAATGTCCTTTGGAATTTTTATCGTAGCATTACTTACGTTCATTTTTAAGAACAAAAAGTAAAAAAGTTACGGACATAGAAAAACCGCCCCCTGACTTTGGCGAGTTCGGAGCGGATTTTTCTTAACTAACTCGGCAACCCACCTTGTGGGCGGTTGTCTTTTTCTATATTTAATATACCACAGAATTCATAGCTTTGCAAGTTTTGAATTTGTGCAGAATAAAAAGAAAACCACTCCTACACTTTGCGGGGTAAGAAGTGGCTTTCTAAAAACTTTTTGTCTTTTCTAGTCCAGTATACCACAGAAGCCTTATCTTTGCAAGCTCCTCAGCTCCTGCGCCACACTCTGCAGCAAATCCACGGCCTCTGCCAGCTTTTCCGCAGCCTCTGCCGCACTTTCCGCCGGGTCCGGCAAATCCTCGTAATCCAGCACGCTGTCATCCTTAATCAGGCCAAGGTCCAGACTGTTGCCCTTCTGCGCTATTTCCTCACGCGTAAAGCACTGCCAGCGCTCGTCTGCCACCTTGCTTCTGTCCTCTGCGCCGTAGGCAGCCTCAAAGCCGGCAAAGTCGCTCGCCTTCAGCGGGTTCGTCTTGCCGAAGGACGGCATATTGGTGCGCAAATCATAAAACCACACGGCCTTGGTGCTGTCCTTATCCGTTTTTTCGCGCGTAAAGAAGAGTACGTTGGTCTTGACACCCTGCGCGTAAAAAATGCCTGTCGGCAAGCGCAGAATAGTGTGCAGATTGCACTTATCCATTAAGTCGACACGAATCCTTTCGCCGTCACCGTCGGCAAAAAGCACATTGTCCGGCAGTACTACGGCAGCGCGCGCCTTGCCGTCAGCCTTCAGGCTGCGGTAAATGTGCTGCAAAAAGTTCAGCTGCTTGTTGCTCGTGGGATAAGTAAAGTCGTCGCGCGTTGCACGCTCGCCGCCTTTTTTCGTACCGAAGGGCGGATTGGTCAGCACCACGTCATAGCCCTGCAGCTCCTTGCCCACGTTGGAAAGCGTATCGCCTAAAATAATTTTGCTCTGGATGTCGTGCAGCATGGCGTTCATCAGCGCCAAGCGGTGCGTATCATGCACCAGCTCGCAGCCGGTGAAGGCCTGCGTATATTCAAACTCCGCCGTTTCCTCATCCAAATCAAAGAAATCGTTCGTCTGCTCACGCACAAAATTGCTTGCCGCAATCATAAAACCGAAGGTACCGCAGGCAGGATCGTTGCAGCGCTCGCCGGCCTTGGGTGCCACTAGGCGCGTCATTACGTCAATCAGCACACGCGGAGTGAAGTACTGCCCGGCGCCGCTCTTCTTTTCGTTAGCGTTTTTCTCCAGCAGTCCTTCGTAAAGATTACCCAAGCCCTCCTCCTTCGCGCTGAACCAGTCCAGCTCGTCAATCGTCCTGATAATCTTTTCCAGATTCTTCGGCTCGTCGATGTTGGTTGCCGCGCCCTTGTAAATCTCCTGAATACGTCCCGTGCACCGCTCGCCCAAATAATCAAGCAAATTCTTATAAAAGCCCTTCAACTCCAGGCCCTTGCGCGCCAGCAAATCATCCCAGCGATAGCCCTCCGGGATATTTTCCTCGCTGCCGGTTTCCTTGGCCATTTTCAAAAATAAAATATATGTCAGCTCCGTAACGTACTGATGATAAGTAATGCCGTCATCTCGCAGCACATTACACAAATTCCAGAGCTTTGCTACAATCTCCTGTGTATTCACGCAGTTTTGCCTCCATCTTCATATAAATAACCGTTGAATTCGCTCACGATATTATCCAAATCGTCGGCGAATATTTTTTGTGCCCGCGCATAACCGCCCAAGCGCTGCAAGCGTTTGTCCTCCTTAAAGGCCTCCACGCTCAAAATATCCTGCTGCTGCATATAGCTGCGGATAATATCCAGCCACTTCTGCTGGGCTGGCGTAAATTTGTGGTTTTTGTTCAGCTTGTCAAAGGCACGGCTCAGCTGTGAATTTTTGCTCACCAGCTCCGTTCCCAGCATATAGCGCCTGATAAGGCTGATAATGCCTGCCACCATCGTGCTGTTCGTATATTCCGAATAGGCATCGTTCAGCTGCAGCGCCGTAAAGCCGTTGGCATCGAGCGTCAGCAGCAGCTCCTTCAGCTGCGCCTTCGTCAAATCCTTCGGACGGGTGCAAATGATATGCAGGGCAGCAATTTCGTTGGCGTGGCTCTTTAAATACGCCGCAAAATCGTTCAGATAATCTCCGGGCTTGGTCTTGTGCGCACCGTAACCGCGTGTATGGCCGGTAAGCTCATCCTTGCCGTCATAAATCATCCCGCCCATATTGCCGCCAGCCCGATATTTTTCCAGCTGCTCCAGCGCCTCCTTATGCTGCAGCAAAAGCTCCTTGGCCTTGGCGGCATCAGCCTGCTGCAGCTCGCCGGCAAAGGCTGCCACATCCTTGCCCGTCGCCAGCACAAACTCCTTCTTCGTCTGCTCGTCCAGCTTATTCACCTTGCGGCGCAGCTTTAAGGCCACCTGCTTGGCAATATCGGTAATCACCTCCGCTGCCTCCGCTTCATCAAACTGCGTCAGTAAATCCTTCACGGAAATCTGCGGATTGGCAACCGCAGGCATCGTCACCACCGGCTGCAGGCTGTTATATACGCCCACCGGGTCATAAATCTCAAAATGATCCTTGCCGATTTTATCACAGCGGCGCGTTGCGCGTCCCAGCATCTGCTCAAACAAAATACGCGATTTCACGCAGCGCATAAACACCAGCGTGGTAATCTCCGGCACGTCGATGCCGGTAGTCAGCAAATCCACAGTTACGACAATGCTGGGGAAGCGTTCATTCTTGAAGCGCTTGATTTTCTCCTGAATCTTTTTCTGGTCACCGTTAGCCACGCTGCCGGTAATCTTCATAATCGCATCGCTGTCCAGATTATCCTTGGCATAAAGCTCCTGCAGTATGCTCACAATCATATCGGCATGCGTATCGGTAGCAGCGTAAATCAGAGTCTTGCCGTAGGTTTCCGGCGCGTCGGGATAAAGATTTTTGGCAATCTCCGCCAGCACTGCCCTGTTGAATTCCGGCACGATAACACGGCGGTTGAACTGGTCGACGTCAAAATCGACATCATCGTCCAAATAAGCCGTATCAAGCTCGCCTGTCTGCTTGTTGATATATTTAACAGTATCGCCTCTTTTGAGCTGAATTCCCTGCTCACTGAGCTTAGTTGTCAGCTGATGCGGTGCGTCATGGTCAATAAGATAACCATCCAGCACAGCCTCGCGATAGGTGTAGGTATAAACAGGCTCGCCGAAAATTTCTGTCGTCTGCAGGGCAGGCGTTGCGGTGAGCGCAATTTTTACCGCGTTAAAATAATCCAGCACATAGCGGTACTTGCTCTGGTAATCGCGCTGGTCGCGATATAACTGCTCCGCCTCCGCCATTTCCTTATCCAGAATATAACCGCGGTGCGCCTCGTCGATAATAATCAAATCGTAATCGCTGACTGCGGGAATACGCTCCTCGCTTTCGGCGTACATAATGCGCTTCATCATGCCCTGTACGGTAGCAACGTGCACGGCAGTTTCCGCATCAATCAGCTTATCGGTAAGCTCCTTGATATTGTAAATCTGGTCCAAAGTCTGCAGGCTTTCCAGCTTAACCTCTTTAAAGACATCCTGCGCCTGCACGCCCAAGGCATTGCGGTCAACAAGAAATAAAATGCGTTTAAAGCGTTTCGCTTTCAAAAAGCGGTAAATCATGCCCAAAACCGTGCGTGTTTTGCCGGTGCCCGTGGCCATCGCCAGCAGCGCCGTCCGTTTGCCGCAGCGCACTGCCTCATCCACCGCCTGCACAGCCTTCAGCTGATAATCGCGCAGATGCAGTCCGTTTTCATCCTGCAAAAAATCATACGGCAAAGCATCTAAGGCAGCGTTGCCCTCCGCAGTATTTTCCTGCAGCATTTCTTTCAAGCCTAAGGGAGAAGGCCAGCCTGCCATAGCGCGCGGTATATTGCCGCTTTGGCGCAAATCCGCAAACCAGATGCCGGATTTTGTCTGCAGCTGCTGCACATAAGGTCTGCCATTGGCAGCAAAAACAAAGGGCACCTTAAAATCCTGCCACTGTCCCAGCAAATATTCAGCATCGCATTTTCTGATGGCGCGCGCATAATCCTTGCATTGGTAGCTGATGACGCCGGAAATATCCGTGTCCCACTTTTTCGCTTCGATAATGCCCACAAGTTTCTCGCCGATAAAAAGCGCGTAATCGGCGTAGCCCTTTTCCTCGTTGCCCGGCACCTTGTCCGTAGGCCATTCGGCAATCGCCAGATTGCGTCCCTTCGCAGGACGGCAGCCCTTGCTGTAACGCAAAGCAGTGGTGTCCGCCTCCCAGCCAACCTGACGCAGCTGCTCGTCAATCAGGCAGCGTGTTTCCGCTTCCGTCTTAGGGCGCTTGTTGGCAGCCTGCAGATTCGCTTTTCTGCGCTCCTGCTGCGGCACCGGCACAGCCTGCTGCGCCTTTTCGTTATCCTGCTTGCGCAGGCGCGCTTCCTCCGCCTTATCCTTGGCTGTTTCAACAAAGGCTGCCTCCGGCTGCTCCGCAGGCAAATGATATTCCTTGGGCTGATAGGTATAATCACCGTACACCTGCATAAACCATTCGCAAAGGCTGTACGCCTGCGGCAGCAGCAGCTTGGCCTTCTGCAACGAATCTGTTCCTTCATGACGCGCCTCATTGCCGCCAAGGCGCAGGCGGTGCATAATGCGTGCCAAATCCTCGGTGATATACTCTTCGTTTTCCAGCAGGCGGATTTTGTTTACCAGTGTATCCTTCATCTGATAAGGCATTGCTATATTGTCAAAGTCAAACATTTTATTAACAATATCTTCGCACAGCAGGCCCAGCTTAAAAAGGCAGGAGTTGGAATCGCTGTACAGATAGCGCTCCGCGAACTCGCCTGTTTTTTCCAGACCGGGAAATTGTGTGCGTAAAAAGCTGAAGCCAGATGCCATAAAAACGGCCTCCTTTGAGCTGTAAAAATGATAATAATATATTTATATTCGCCTTGAAATAAAATTTACCTGCTGAATATGTTTTCGCAAAAGGCAATACCGCTGTAATAAAAAAAGCTGCCTGCCCTCCTGCGTAAGGAAAGCAGGCCGCCATTCGCTCGGCAAACATCTGTAAAGTAAAATAACCGCGCCAAGATTTCTCTTAGCACGGTTATCAGTTGTTATTTGAGCAATTCACGAACCATAACGTTAATACGTTTGCCATCAGCACGGCCTTTGGTTTTTGCCATAACTGCCGGCATTACCTTGCCCATATCCTTGGGACTTGTAGCACCAACAGCAGCAATAACTTCTGCCACGATAGCCTTCAGCTCGTCATCGCTGAGAGCTTCCGGAAGATATTTTTTCAGTATAGCAATTTCTTCCTTAGCTTGGGCAACCAATTCGTCACGACCTGCTTTTTGGAATTCCTCAACAGAATCCTGACGCATTTTGACCTCTTTCATCAAGACAGCCAGAACCTCATCATCTGTAAGTTCCTTTTTGTCATTGATTTCAACATTTTTAATATTAGCACGCACCATGCGGATAACAGACAAACGCAGTTTACCTGCTTCTCTGTCCTTCATGGCCTGCTTCATATCAGCAGTCAATTGGTCTTTTATAGACATACAGCCCGCCTCCAATTATCTGGTTTTACGTTTTCTGGCTGCTTCGGATTTTTTCTTACGTGCAACGCTCGGCTTTTCATAGTGCTCGCGTTTTCTTACCTCAGAAAGAATGCCTGCCTTTTGGGTTGCTCTTTTAAATCTGCGCAGTGCGCTGTCTAAAGTTTCATTCTTGCCAACTTTAATTTCTGCCATCTGTTCTCCCTCCCTCCACACACTTAGGGAAGTGTATATGCAAATTAAGTTTTCAGCTGTTGCCAGCTAAAAACACTTACTGATTAATTATACAAGAAAAGACAAGCATTGTCAAGGTTTAGCATGGGGGCCAACCCAAAGCTTTGCCGCCAATTACGTGAATGTGTAAATGTTTTACTGTCTGACCGCCTTCATCGCCGGTGTTGATAACAACGCGGAAGCCTTTTTCGGCAATTCCGGTCTTTTCAGCGATCATTTTAACCTTGCCCAGCATGTATGCAACCAGCTCGGGGTCCGCAGTAGTGATGTTAGCTGTGTGGTCCTTAGGCATCAGCAGCACATGAACCGGAGCAGCCGGAGCAACGTCATTGATAGCAATCATTTTATCATCTTCGTACACTTTGGTAGAAGGGATATCGCCCTTAATGATTTTACAAAAAATACAATCCTCAGCCATTTCATGTCCCTCCTCTCATTTATCGTATCTAGTTATATTCTACTTTTTAAAATAAAATCCTGCTAAATTTTATTTTATTTCTCCAACAATTCCTCTAACAGCTTTATTATCAAGAGACCACTGAACCTGCCAAGTTCTTCCATTTATCGTATCCAAAAGCAAAAACGTATATATATTTTGCGTAGGATACAATTTAAACCTGCCATTTTGTGCCTGTGACGCATCAACCAGCGGTAAAGAATTTAAAGAGCATTCAAATCTGGTTTCGTCTTTATTGATGCTATATTGTACCTGAGTAATTCTGCCATCACTGGTATTTAATTTCAAAAAATTGTACATGTTTGTTGTCGGATACAATTCATATACAGAATTAGAATTCTGTACTTCTGCTGAACAGCCAACACAAAATGAAGAAACAAAAACTAATGAAAGTACTAATAACAAAGAACCTTTTTTCACGAAACGGGTTAACATCATTATTATCACTCCTATTAAAATAATAGTATACTAATTCAATTCTCCCAGCAAAAAATCCTCTTTTATGCCGGTAATTTTTACCTTGGCAATGGTGTTCGCCAGCTCCGCAGTTCCCGGAACAACAACGCGCAGGTACGGACCGCACAGTCCCTCCATATGCTCATCATCCACAGGCTGCTCAAACAGCACCTCTTCCACCTTGCCGACAGTGCTCTGCAGCATTTGCTGATGCAGCTCCTCGTCCACCTTCGCCAGACGCGCCGCACGCTCGCTCTTCACTGCCTCGTCCACCTGCTCCGGCATTTCGGCTGCAGGCGTACCCTTGCGTTTGGAATAAGGGAAGATGTGCATTTTGGCAAAGCCGCATTGCTTGGCAAATTCCAGCGTAGTCACAAAGTCCTCCTCGGTTTCGCCGGGGAAGCCCACGATAACGTCCGTAGTAATTGCCACATCAGGCACCTGCGCGCGGATTTCGTTCACCAGCTCCGTAAAGCGCTTTGTGTCATAAGGACGATGCATAGCGCGCAAAATCTTGTCGCAGCCGCTTTGCAACGGCAGATGCAGGTGACGCTGCAGGCGCGGTTCCTCGGCCATCAGCTGCAGCAGGCGCGGCTCCACCTCCACGGATTCCAGCGAGCCGAGGCGCACACGTTGCACGCCCTCAACGCTCAGCGCCGCCTTTACTGCATCATACAAAGTAACGTGCTTGCCTTCCTTCGCCAGCTCCTTGCCGTAGCAGCCAAGGTGAATGCCGATGAGCACAACCTCCTTGTAGCCTGCGGCAACCAGCTTGCCAACCTCCTCGCGGATGCTTTCCAGGCTGCGGCTGCGCAGCGGACCGCGGGCAAACGGGATAATGCAGTAGGTGCAGTATTGGTTGCAGCCCTCCTGAATTTTGAGGAAGGCGCGGGTTTTATCGGTTTCCGTGCCAACGCCTAGCTCTTCGAACTTAGTGTCCACAGTCATCTGCTGCACATTGTCCAAAATCTCCGTGCGCTTGTGCTCCAGCGCCTCCTCGACCAACTCCACAATGCGTCCGCGCTCCTGATTGCCGATGATTACATCAACACCCTCGATAGCACGCACCTCCTCTGGCGCAGTCTGCGGATAGCAGCCGGTGACAACCACCAAGGACAGTGGATTATGACGCACAGCGCGGTTGATAATCTGACGCGATTTGCGCTGACCGGTATTGGTAACAACGCAGGTATTAACTAAATAAACGTCTGCCGGTTCACCGAAAGGCACAACCTCATAGCCTGACGCACGGAAAATCCCCTCCATGCTGGCAGTATCGGCCTGATTAACCTTACAGCCCAGCGTATAAAATGCAATTTTTCTCATCTATGCTTAATCTCCTAAATCTCCGGTTTCATAAAAAATAGCTGAAATAGCGACAAGACCTGCCGTTTCCGCACGCAGAATGCGTCTGCCCAGCGATACAGGCACAGCGCCTGCGGCACGTGCCGCATCCAGCTCCGCTTCGCTGATACCGCCCTCAGGACCGATAATCAGCAGCAAATCTGTCAGCGCGCCCTTCGCCTGCGCCTCCTTCAGCGCCGCCTTCAGGCTCTTTTTATCCTCGCACTCGTAAGCGATAATCTTCGTAGCGCAGTCATTCGTCGCCAGCATCTGTGCCATCGTCTGCACAGGCTGCACCTCGGGAATAATATCGCGCTTGCTCTGCTTCGCCGCGGACTCGGCAATTTTCTGCCAGCGCTCCACCTTTTTGGCAGCCTTAGCACCGTCAAGGCGCACCACGGAATGCTCCATAGCCACAGGCACCACGCTGTAAGCGCCCATCTCTACAGCCTTCTGGATGATGAACTCCATCTTCTCGCCCTTCGCAAGGCCCTGCGCCAAAATCAGGCGCACCGCAGGCTCATGGCTTTCCGCCAGCTTCTCCAGGCAATGCACAGTCACGCACTCGCTGTCAATCGCTGTAATCTCCGCCAGCGCGCTCACGCCGTCGTCACTCACAAGCTGCAGCTGCGCACCCGGCTGCATGCGCAGCACCTTGCTGATATGACGCGCATCCACGCCCTCAATAGTCATTGTTTCGTTATATAATTGCGGTACAAAAAAACGATGCATATAGGTTTCCTTTCTGTAAAAATTGATACCCCTCTCTGCCTCGACAAGCTCGGCACCTCTCCCCAAGGAGAGGCAAAAAAGAATCACAAATGCACTAGTCAACAAATTTTAGACACAAATCATAAAAAAATATACAACAAAAAAT
>OGOQ01000160.1_pt1 | contig 76548 bp, 67 predicted proteins | sample 1552691 | NCBI WGS metagenome assembly OGOQ01 (sample SAMEA2580209, study PRJEB22360) | human gut metagenome | biome: human gut; feature: human-associated habitat; material: faeces | place: Denmark | collected 2008/2010
GAGGTCTTAATCACTCTCGGTATAATAGGTGTTGTTGCAGCAATGACTATGCCGAGTTTAGTTGCAAAATATCAGATTAAGCAATATGAAACAGCATTGAAAGAGGTGTATTCGATTTTGTCAAATGGATTTAAACAAGTTATGGTTGATACAGGTTGTCCAGATTTAGAATGTACCGGTATTTTTATCAGTGCCGGAGAAGGATTAATTAACAATTCTTCAGATACTGAATTTCAGAAAAATATTGATGTCGTTGCAAAAAATGTTTTTAAAGTTGTAAAAAGTTACAAAGGGGATGAGATAACACCTAGAACGATAAAGTATTTGAAAGGAGATACAACCGCTGAGTTTGGCGGAAATAGCGGGTATGAAATGTATCTTCCAAATGGAACTATTGTTGCTTTCCAAAATTTTGGATGTGGAGAGGTTCCTAACAATGAAGGAAGTTTAAAAAATTTGTGTGGTTTTATCAGTGTAGACCTAAATGGAGAAAAATTGCCAAATACAATGGGGAAAGATATATTTGCTTTGGGTGGTTTATATAATAATGGTAGAATTGTGCCGAATACGTCATTATTATGGGCGCAATCAAAAGTCGGGGTTGGAAAAGGGGAGAATTATACAGATTATTGGCGAAATAATTCCCGTTTGTGCGGAAAACCTAATGTTAGTTTGAAAAATGATACAACTCCAGAAATAGTAGGGCAAGATTGTTTCGCAAGGGTTCTTGAAAATAATTTTGAAATAGATTATTTAAAATAGGACTGTTTGTGATGTTTCACTTTTTGTTATATTTGTGAATTTTGTAGAATGGAATTTTCTTGACTGAAATCTTTCAGCACGTAAAATAAAACTTGTATATAACCGAAGGGAGTATAGAAAATGTTGGATCGTATACAAGTAACAAAAGAAGTAGAAGAAATGTGCTGCGTTAAACGTGGCGTTAAAGGCGAGCCTGCTCCTATCCCTCAAGAAGGTGATTGGACAAAAGTTAAAGAAATTAAACAAATTTCTGGCTTGACTCACGGTTGTGGATGTTGTGCGCCACAACAAGGTACTTGCAAATTAACTCTTAATGTTAAAGATGGTATCATTCAAGAAGCACTTGTTGAAACTATTGGTTGTTCAGGTATGACACACTCTGCTGCTATGGCAGGTGAAATCCTTCCTGGAAAAACTATTTTAGAAGCTCTTAACACAGACTTAGTTTGTGATGCTATCAACGTAGCTATGAGAGAATTGTTCTTGCAAATCGTTTACGGTAGAACTCAAACTGCGTTCTCTGATAACGGATTGCCTGTTGGTGCTGGTCTTGAAGACTTAGGTAAAGGTTTGAGATCTCAAGTTGGTACTATTTACTCAACTAAACAAAAAGGACCTAGATACTTAGAATTGGCTGAAGGCTATGTTCTTGAATTAGGCCTTGACAAAAACGACGAAATTATTGGTTACAAGTTCGTTCACATGGGTAAATTTATGGATGCTGTTAAAAAAGGCATGGATCCAAAAGAAGCTCTTGAAAAATTCACAAGCACATACGGCAGATATGCTGAAGCTGTTAAGAAAATCGACCCAAGAGTTGACTAGTTGCTTCCCCAATCTCCTCGCCAATTGAGGGGAGAGCGGATTTGCGTACGGACTGAGTGTAATGGGTCCGGATAGCGAGCAGATTGAGCATGCTGCGACAATGTTGCTTATGCAAAACTCTGGGAGCGTAGAGCAAATTCAAGACAGGAAGTAGTTAATTAAAACGTATTAATTAAAAACAATTAAGAGGAAAATAAAATGACAGTAAAATTTGAAGGACAAGACAGACGTCAAGCTAAATTGAACAAAGTTTTACCTGAATATGGCTTCAAATCTTTAGAAGAAGCTCAAGAACTTTGCAAATCAAACGGTATTGATGTTGAAGCAATTGTTAAAGGAATTCAGCCTATCGCATTTGATAATGCTGTTTGGGCTTATACATTGGGTGCAGCTATCGCACTAAAAAAACAAGCTGCAACTGCTGCTGATGCAGCTAGCTTGATTGGTGAAGGTTTGCAAGCATTTTGCGTACCAGGATCAGTAGGTGATACAAGAAAAGTTGGTATCGGTCATGGTAACTTGGCTGCTATGCTTTTGAGAGAAGAAACTAAATGTTTCTGTTTCTTAGCTGGTCACGAATCTTTCGCTGCTGCTGAAGGTGCTATCGGTATCGCTAGAAATGCTAACAAAGTTAGAAAAAATCCTTTGAGAGTTATCTTGAACGGTTTAGGAAAAGATGCTGCTTATGTAATTTCTAGAATTAACGGATTTACTTCTGTTGAAACTCAATATGATTACAAAACTGGCGAATTGAAAGTTGTTAAAGAAACTAGATTCTCAGAAGGAGAAAGAGGCGAAATCAGATGTTATGGTGCTGATGACGTTTCTGAAGGTGTTGCTATTATGATTAGCGAAGGTGTTGACGTATCAATCACTGGTAACTCAACTAACCCAACTCGTTTCCAACACCCAGTAGCTGGTACTTACAAAAAATGGTGCTGGGAAAATGGTAGAAAATACTTCTCAGTAGCATCAGGTGGTGGTACTGGAAGAACATTGCACCCAGATAACGTAGCTGCAGGTCCTGCATCTTACGGTATGACAGATACAATGGGTAGAATGCACGGTGATGCTCAGTTTGCTGGTTCATCATCAGTTCCTGCTCACGTAGAAATGATGGGTATCATCGGTATGGGTAACAACCCTATGGTTGGTGCAACTGTTGCTGTTGCAGTAGCTGTTGATCAAGCTCTTCGCAAATAGTTAATTTGCAAATAAATAAAAAAAACACCAAGCTTTAAATTTCAAAGCTTGGTGTTTTATATTTCAAAAAAATTTTAACTTATATTTTAATATTATTCATCACGCAGAAGGTTGTCAGAGATTTGCCGGATTGGCGTAATTCTTTTAAAATATATTTGTTTTTTGTTTTTGCGATAAGTTCCTCTGCGTTCTTGTACATTTTTTCTGCATTTTGGAGATATTCAATTTGTTCAGCGGATTTTACAAGACCGAGTTCTTGAAAATATTTGCCGTACAAAATGTATAGTCGTGAAAGCAAGTCGTTCATATTGAATTTTTTCGCAAGTGAGATTGCGTTTTCAAGGTGAATTTTGGCGGTTTCAAAATCTGATGTTGTAATTGCGCATTTTGCAATGACCATTTTCAAAAGCACTGTAAAGAAGTAACTGTCTATTTTAGGATTTTGTGCAACTTCAAGTGCTTGTTCTGCGATTTCCATTGCACTTTGCGCTCCATCTGTAATTAATGTTGCATCAGCGATTAAAAACCATGTCAGAAGCGCACCTACAGCCATTTTTTCTTTTGCAAAATATGCGATTTGGTCATTATAAATTTCAATTGCTTGTTTTACATTATCATTATCTTTAAGCACTTTCCCAAGCAAGGTTTTCAAAATATTTTTCGTAAAATTATCACCATTGTTGTTGGCAAATGTTACGATTTGGAACAAATCTTCTTGAATACCATCGTATTGTTTTTGGAAGAAATTGTTAATTATGTTGATAAAATTCCAACGGATAATTGTTTCATTATCCATTGTGTTTTCACGATAAAGTTTCAAAACTTCTTCAAGCATTTGTTCAGAAGCTTTGTAATTGCCTTTTATGGTGTTTGCAAAGGCAAGGGTAATTTTACATTTACAAATAAACAAGTCATCTTTAATTTGATTTCTTTCAATAATATCAAACAGAATTGTTAAAATCTCAAAAGATCTGTCATTACCTTGCATAACAAGAGCATTTGCCAAAACTAAATACGTTTTCAACCAAGTTTCGTACATAAAACCAAGTTTTGCATCTTTGATGTTTAATTTTTTGTCGAAATATTGGTCAATTATTGGCATAATCTCGGTATCAATCATGTTTATAATTTGTCCGCAATTGCCAATGTTTAATAGAGCATTTAATTTAGTTGTTTTTAAAAGAGCTATTTCCAGTTTGTTTTCCGGTTTAACTTTTTTCAAAACGGAATCTACGCATTCAACTTCACCAAAATAATTTCCTGTTTTGCGACAACATGAGGCAAGGTATGCCAACAATTCAACTTCTCGAGGACTATCTCCGATTGCTTGTGCGTTAGAAATTGCATCCGGAAGATATTCTATAGCTTCTGTCGGATTTGAGTTTGCTAGAAGTTTTCCTAATCTTTCTGAGATGTTGTATCTTATTTTTAGAGTTTGAGTTTCATCAAATTCGTTAATTAAAGCTAAAGATTGTTTTTGCGAAATTGCGTATAGGTTCAAATCGCCAACGTAAGATGCAAGTCTGGTGTTTTTAGTCCAAATTTCAAGCGCAAGTTGCGGTTGTTTTAGGTTCTGGGCAATAATTCCTAATATTGCGTGAGAATTGAGCGTAAAACCAGTTAAATGTTTGAAGATTTTTTGGTTTATTGCATTGTAATTTATGTCGTTTTTGGCTGTTTTTAGAATAGTTTCCCATAATAAAAGAGAGCTAAATTCGCAATAAATATCGTTTATTGGCGTAATGTAATCCATCTTTTTTAGATAAATCATTATTTCTAAGAATGTTTTATCATTAACTTCAAAAATTTCTTTTAAGAGGTTCATATTGATTTTATCACCGATAATTGCAGAGCCGAGTAATATATCATAAGCAACTGGGTTAATATGAGCCAAAAGTCCAAGTCTAAATTCTAACAAAGAATTAAATGTTGTCGCAAGTTGAAAATCGTTGCCGGAAAGTTGGCAATCAAAACAAAAATCAAGTGCGTGGTTGATGTATGACGGGTTTCCTTTACTGATAGTATAAATTTCTTGTAGTTCTGCTTGTGAAAGTTCTGGAAAACCTTCAATTTTAGAAGTTTTTTGATTAACCAACATCCCTATTTGTCCAAACTCTAAAGGTGCAATTCCTACATCAAGATAAATTCTTTCATCAGTGTTTTCGGGGAAATAAAAATACCCTTTTGCTGGTTTTGGTTCGTTGTAAAGTATTAAAAATTTAAGATTTGACCAAATATTTTCCTTTCTTATAAATTTGCTCAAAAACTCATATGAAAACCCATCTATAAAATCGAAATTATCAACAACAATTACAAATTTCCCTACTGACGTAATTTTATCAAATATTTTATTTAAAAAATTAAATGTATTATTTTTATTTGCAACAATATCTTCAAAAGTACCGTCTTTACTCGGATATAAAAAATTGATTAGGTCAAAAATTTCTTTGTTATTGAGTTCTGGAAATTCATTTTTGAAAAATCTTGAAGAATCTTTTTTAAACTGCAAATTAGTAAGGCAAAAATTTGGTAAGTTGAAAATATTCAACAAAATGTCCTGAATTAAGCCCCCGGATGTTATTTGCGTGATTGGTGTACATTTGCCGTAAAGCCAAGAATAATTTTTGCAATCATTCATAATTGCTTTTAGTACAACGGTTTTACCAACACCTTTTTCGCCACTTAAAGAAAAGATTTTTTTGTCACGAGAATTAATTCCCTTAACTAAAATCTTTTTAGCACTCTGTTGTGAAACGAGGTTTGCAGGATTTTTAAGCTTTACGTTTTGAGCCTCTACTTTGGGTTTTTCGAACGAGTAACCGCATTTTCTGCATCTTGTTGTATTTGGAAAATTTACACTATTACAATTTGGGCAAAGTTTTAAAATTTCTTTGCCACAATTTTTACATTTAAAATCAAATATTGAATTAACTGTATTACAATTTTTGCAAACCAATCCTGTTCGAGCCTTGCAATAAGGGCATTTTAAAGTATCGTCAGGAATTGATTTTTTACATACTGGACACTTCATTGTATAAAAATCCTAGTTGAATGTCTGTTTAACCTTTTCCATCAACTTGAAAATTCTCTTTGAAACTTCTGATTGCGAGATAGATAATTCTTCTGCAATTTCCTTTTGAGTCATACCTTTTTCATATCTAAGGTCGTAAAGTTTGGCATACTGTTTGGTAGGCTCTTGTTTATCAACTTCAAAAACAGAGTCAACAATGATTTGAAGAATTTCTTTTTTTACGGCAACATCTTCCGGAGTATCTTGAATAGCAACCGGTTCATAAGTTACTTCAATTTTAGAATAATCAGGAAGACTGGATTGCACAACAGTTTCAAGCGGAACTTCTTTTGTTGACATATAGCCTGTTTTAGTTCTTCTTAATCTACCTTCATTTTTTAGTACATTTAAAATAGAAGTTGTTGCAATCTTTCTCAAATAAGCTTCCAATGTTACATCAGAAGTTACAGTCTTAACAATTAATAAAGATCTTTTGCAGGTTTCATTGAAGAAATCATCATACAAATCTTCATTATTTGCGAATTTTCTATCATTTTTAATTATTTTTTCTATTAAATCTATTTTGTCTTGTGCTAATTCCACGTTAAAGTTTCCTCGTTCTTATCACATTATAGCATAATTAAAAGTATATGATAAGAGCCAAATTGAAATCTGGGGTCTTAACCTCGTCACTAGGCGGTTTTACGACGTTTAAAGTTTCTTTAACAGATTGTAACACAATGTTATCAATTTGTGTTGAACCACTGCTTGAAACAATTCTTGCATCCTGAACAGCGCCGTCTTTAGAGAGTTTTAGGCTAACCTTAACTTGATTTGTGTAAGCATATTCATCTGCAAGTAGCAAATCTGCTGAAAGTGACAATTTTATACTTTTGCCGGCAGTTCTTAAATAATTTTGCATTTTTGTGCTATATGATAGGCTATCAGGCACATCCCAAACAAGTTTGCTTACATCCATATAAGATTCTTTCGCACCTTGTTTAGGTTTAACTGCGGTGTTTTTAAGTTCTTGTGGCTGAGCTTTTTGAATATTATTTGCATCTTTTTTAATATCAGGTGTGTTTGCCAAAATATTTTCTGTGTCAGTTGGTGCAGTTGGAACATTGTCTGACGGTGTTTGTGTTGTTGCGATTGGTTCTACAACATCAGTTGCATTGTCGTTTTTAGGTTTTAGTATCATAACTGCTGAAGCTGCTGCTAAAACCGTAACCAATGCTGCTGCAACAATAATTGTATTTTTATTTGTTTTTGGTTTGTTCATTAATGCTGCACCAGGAATAGACTGTGGTTGGGCATCTTCTTCAATGTTATCTAGTTCTGCATCCGTAACAGGATCTGTATCATTAAATAATACTCCGATATTTTTATTATCTTCAATATTTTCAGGTGTATCTTGGGTTTCAGTAGATTTTTCTTCACTGTCAAATTCTCCACCTAAAAGATCATCAATATCGGCAAACATTGCATCATCAGCGTTGCTTTCTTCTTCTGAATTTTCTTCTGTAATAGTTGGTTCTTCAGTATTAGTTTCGTCTGATGTAACAGGAGTATTTGCCAAATCAGTAATATCAGGTATTTCGTCTAATGACGCATTTGTATCAGTTGTTTCTGTTTGCGGAACTTCTACTGGAGTGTCAGATGTTGCGGAAGAGTTAAGGATGTCATCAATTTGAGATAACAAATCGTTTGAAGAAATGTCTTCAGCATTTGTTTCAGGTAAATTCTTGTCATCCAATCCTAAATCTTCAATTGAAATATTATCAAGATTTTCAGGTGTAAGGTTTTCTAATAAATTTTTGCCAAAACCTTCTTTGTTTTCTTCTGTTTCGGCAACAGGTTCGGAATTCTCTGTAGAGTTTTCAGGCTCAACTGTTTCTGAAATATCAAGCGGCTCAACGTTATTTGTTAATTCTGTTGTTTCATTAAGTCCAGTTTCTTCAAGATTTAAGTCCATGTCATCAAGTGATACAACATCGTCCATAAAATCTGATGTGTCAAGTTCTTCGACTTCTGCTTGTGGAACATTATCAAATGATGTTGTTTCTGTTGTGTTAAGGTCTTCGTCTTTAATTTCGCTCTCTTTTTCTTGAACATCATTGAAAGAAATTTTGTTTTCTGTTGCATTTGTATCTATATTGAGATTTTCTTCCGGAATGTTTGTTGTGTCTATATCTACATTATCAAAAGAAATTGTTTCTTCTTGAAAATCATCTTTAGGATTAAGTGTTTCAACGTCAGAAATATTAACATCATCTAAAGAAATTGAATTTTCGTTGATATCAACTTGGTCATTAAGATTTTCTAAAGGTTCAATGCTTGTTGTATCAACTTCGTCTAGGGAAATTTTTTCTTCGTCAATGTTAAGTGGTTCTGTTGTATTTTCTGTAACATCGGTTTCAACATCATCAAAAGAAATTTTGTTATCAATCTGATTGATAAAATCTTCACCGGCAGTAGGTTCTGGAATTTCTACATTATCTAATGAAATTTGTTCTGTTTCGATGTTTTCTTCTGGAAGAGAAATATTATCAATTGCAGAAGTGTCAACTTCATCAAGTGAAATAGAGTTTGTTGTAACATCTTCTTGCGGTAGTGCTGTATCTTCAATATCAGGTGCTTCAACATTTTCAAGTGAAATTTTTTCTTCGCTTTTTTCGCTAATCAGGTCTTTTGCAATATCAAGTCCCTTATCAGTAATATTCATACCGGTTTCTGCGATAGCACCGATTTCTGCTGCAGTAGATGCTAAACCAGCAATTTCCCCAGCCGCAATTGCTGCAGTTCCGGCTGCTGCTCCCGCAATTGCTCCTGCTGCTGCTCCGGCAATTGCAGTGCCAGCAATATCTGTAGTATTCGATGATTTTTCGTCGATATTTTTCGGAGCTTCGGTTGTGTTTGCAACATCTGTTGTATCATTGTTAAAATTTTCATCAAGAGCGATGTCTTCAATTGGTGCAATTGGTTCAAGTTCAATATCATCAATTTCAAGGTTTTCCGAAACATCTGTTGGTTCTTCTTCTGTTACGATATTTGAAATTTCAGTAATATTTGTGTCAACCGGATTAGTTTCAGTGATATCTTTGATTTCAGGTTTTTTGATTTCAGAATCTGTCATCGCTTTGTATGAAAGTGTTTCAAAGTTTTCATACTCAATAAATTTGTCTCTTAATTCTGCACTTTTTGTAAGCTGATTGATTAAATATTTTTTGTCATCTTCTGAAATATCATTGTCAGACATTGCAACGATAATTCTTTCAGAATTTGAATAATCTTCTTCTGAAAGGGTTTCGTTTGTTGTGCTTTGGTGTGTTTCAATATATTTTTTCAAGTCTTTTGCAGAACTTAATTTTTCTTTTTCAATAAAATAATATTTGTCGTTTGCGTTATTTTTATTAATTAATTTAGGATCGAAAAAGCCTAAGAATTTTACATGTGATAAATCTTTGGCAAGATAGAAAACAAGGTAAATATCAGGAACAAGGTTATATTCAAAATGAGATTTTGGAACGAAAATAACGTTTTCATCAAAAACTACTCTTACATCAATATGAATATTTGGCAGCATAATATCTGAAATATCCATTTCTTCAAGAATTTTCTTTATAGAATGAATATTATAAATATTAGAAACATCTATATCTTCTGATGCAAGATATTTTAGAGCCAATTCTGCACCGAGTGTATTAATATATGCTCTATTTTTAACATCTTTGTGTGCAAATGCGTTTGCAGCAACGCTCGCATCCAATTTGTCCTGATCTTCAATATAAATAAGTGTTTCTTGTTCTGTTCCCATGCTTTTTCTCCTTTTCAATACGTAAGATGACACCAGATAAAAAAATATTCCAAAATTTTTGTAAACATTTGTAACAAATATTGAAAAAGAAAATATTTTTAGTCAAAATATATTTGTCAGTCGTTTTAAATAGATATAACAAAGTGTGTTAAAAGGAGGTTTTTCATGATAAATTCTGTATCTGGCGTAAATTTTAGAGGCGATGTCGCTCCGGCTCAAAATTCACAAGATTTAATTAATGCTCCAGGACAATTTGCAACTCCGGTTGCTGATGTTCCGGCAGATTCGTTTGAAAAAGAAGGTGCAGAAAAGAAAAAAAGTAAAGCTCCTGCTATTATTGGAACAATTGTCGGCTTAGCAGCTTTAGCTTATGCAGGCTTAGGTTTGGCAGTTGGTAAAGGTAAATTAAACAAAGTTGTTGCTCAAGAAGGTAAAGAATTGAAATTGACAGACAAAGCTATAAACGTGTTGCACGACATTGGTGAAAATGCTAAAGGTGTTTGGGATTCAATTGCTTCAAAATTTGGTAAAAAAGGAGCTGCAGCAGAAACAAAAGCCGCAGATGGTGCAGAAAAAGCTGCTGAAGGCGCAGAAAAAGCTGTTCCAGAAGCATAGAAAATTTTATATAAAAACAAAAAAGTCCGCTTCTGGCGGGCTTTTTTTATTGCAAATGTTTTAAAGTTTAATTTAAAAATTCTGCTAAAATAACATTACTAATTAAAATTCCACTGTCAGTTAACGCAAAACCTACATTAGTTTCTTTTAGATACTTATAAGATAGGTACTTATCTATTGTTGTAGTGTACTTTTTACGGAAATCTATATTAAATTTCTTATTTATGTTTTCAACATTTATTCCGCTCATTTTCCTAAATCCGAGAAAGATTTCTTCCTCTAATTGCTCTTGTTTAGAGAGTTTGTGGCTTGATTTATGAATTGTCGGATTATTTATGTATTCACCTAATGTTGTTGGGTTAAAATATCTTGCTCCGTTTTCATATCCGTGAGCAGATACACCAAAGCCATAATAAGTATTGTTATCCCAGTAATTCAGGTTATGTCTGGATTGAAAATTATCTTTTGCAAAATTACTTATTTCATAATGCAAAAAGTCATTATTGGTCATAGTTTCAATGGCTTTTATATACATATCGGCCTGAGTATCTTCGTCAGGAAGATTTTGTGGTGGATTTTTGTAAAAATAACAATTTTCATCAATTTTTAATCCATATAATGAAATATGCTGAATATTTAGAGAAATTGCGGTTTTCAAATCATTTTCAAAACTGTCAATTGTTTGTTGCGGAAGTCCATAAATAAAATCAAGACTGATGTTTTCAAAATCTGTATTTTGAGCTAATTTAACTGCATTTTTAACATCATTTGATGAATGTCGTCTGCCAATAAGTTTTAAAATTTTATCATCAAAAGTTTGACAACCAAAACTCAAGCGGTTTATTCCACATTTTTTCAAACCTTTTAAATATTCAGATGTAATAGTTTCTGGGTTAAGTTCAGATGTAATTTCTGTACTTTTATTTATATTGAAAAGGTTTATAATTTTTGAAAACTCATCTATTGTCAATATAGATGGAGTTCCACCTCCAAAATATAATGTATTTAACAATTCTCCATTATATTTCGTTTGGATTTCTTTAATGAGTGCATTAATGTATTGTTCTTTTAATTCAATTTTCGGATATGAAATGAATGAACAATATTTACATTTTGATTTGCAAAATGGTATGTGAATATAAACATTTTTTACCATAAAAGGATTGTATAACAAGTAAGGTTGATAAGTAAACAGTTTTATGGAGGGAAAGTCGATAAGACTATAAGGCGATGGGGCGATAGGTTCATTAATATAATTTTTTGCTTTTTTCAAAATATCCATTAAATGATTGATGTGAAGTAAGTAGAATTATTCTATTGTATTTGTGGGGAAAGCTCATCATTATTATACAGACTAAGGGATAAGTATGGTAAACCAAGTTATAAATTCAATAGATTATAAAGAGTTGTACACGCAGTACAACTGGTTTGCGAACAATTATCCGCAAGTTGTTCAAGCATCAAGTGATGAATTTTTCCTTAAAGGTTTACAATTTATTTTGATAGGGATTAGTAAAAATATAAATACATTGATGGATAAAGAAGCTTATTTTGTTACGAAAGTTCGTATTGATAAACTTCATGATATGTTTTTTAGAACGTCTGAAAAGGCAGTTGGAATTATTCTTGATAGAGCTTTAGGTAAACCAAATTCCCGTTTTAATTTGAACAAATTAACTGATTTAGAGGCAAAAATTATTACATCATTTAATGATTATATGTTTAATTCTATGGTAAAATTTTTGTCACCAGCCCCACCAGAATTGAAACGTTCAAATTTTGATGTTGTTCATTTAACTTTTTTAGTAAAAGATATTACGACAAATGAAGTTGCAAAGTTTATTATAACTTTGCCTGATGAGCTTTTGAAACCTGATGTTGTAACATCCCAAAAAGATAAGTTTGACTATGGAGATTTTTCGACAAGTATTATTGATGTTGCAATAAAAGTTGGTTCAACAAGGTTTAAACTTATCGATATAAAAAATATTGATGTTGATGATATTGTTGTTTTTGATAACAGTAATACAAAACGTATGGTTTTGAAATTTAAGGATTATGAAAAAGATATTAACTTAAACCCGAATTTGGGTTTGGTAATTCCTGTTGATAACGATGGAGGAAGTGAAGAAATGACAGATAATACAAATCTTTGGGACAGTATTGAAGTTGAGATGGATGCTCAATTTGATACCGTAAAAATTACCCTTGGAGAATTGAAAAATATTGAGGAAGGTCTTGTTGTTGACTTGACTTCTATTTACGACAATAAAGTTACTTTAAGCGTGGAAAACAAACCGATTGCTCGAGGTGAACTTGTTATTGTAAACGACAGATATGGAGTAAAAATTGATGAAGTTATTGCAAAAACTCCTAAAAAAGCTTCTCCTGCAGAAGATGCTTTGCCTGTAGCAGGTCAAGAAACACAAGATGATTTTTCTGATGAAAATATGGATATAGATGAAACTCAAATTCCACAAGAAAATGCAGAAGGTGGAGAAAATTCTGACGAGGATGAATTTGATTATAGCGATTTTGAGCTGGAAGATGAGGATATATAAGGCAATAAAGCTTTAATATTATAAGTAAGTTGGGCTTTTCAAACCAACAATAAGAGGAGGAACACAAATGGGATATATGATAAATTTTATAGTTTATACCGCAGCAATGATAGGAATAATTTTTCTGGCTGTCTTTGTTTATAAAAAATTCTCTTTTACAACCGGTTCAAAGTCAAAGTTTTTGAATGTAGAAGATTGTATCAGTGTTGGGCCTCGTAAAGAAATTTTTGTTGTAAGAGCAGGTAACGAAAGGTTTTTGGTTGCTTCTGATGTTGGAAGAACAAGTTTGATTTCAAAGTTAGAAGGCAATTCTTCATACATTCCGGAAGTTCAAAATTTAGCAGAAAGTCAAGGAAATGAAAAAACAATTTTGCGTTCAAAAACACAACAAACAAATTCAAGCATTGATGACTTGCCGGAAATAGTTACTTTCCCTAAAAGGGAGCTAAAACGTCAACCTAAAAAAGTTTTTAAAAACATAATCAATAATATATAGAGGAATAAAATGGAAACAATTATAAAAGATATGAACCCAGTATTGCAAATGTTGATATTAATGACTGTATTTTCATTAATACCATTGATTTTTTGCTGTATGACAAGTTTTTTGAGATTTGTTATCGTATTTTCAATGCTGAAAACTGCAATGGGTACTCAACAAGTTCCGCCATCAATCGTAATTATCGGTTTGGCAATGATTTTGACATTCTACACAATGGGGGGAACTTTCCAAAAAATGTATGATATGGGATCAGTTCCTTACCAGAAAAATCAGAATATTGTCGAGGCAATAAATGAGGGGTCAAAACCGTTAAAAGAATTTATGATGAAACAGACAAGAGAAAGTGATTTAGCATTCTTTGTTGAAGCATCAAAAGGTGCGCCACCAAAATCTCCTGATGAAATAACAGTTTGGCAAGTAGCTCCGGCTTTCATTATCAGTGAATTAAAAACATCTTTTGAAATCGGATTTATTATATTTGTACCATTTATTGTACTAGACCTTGTTGTCGCAAACATTTTATTGGCTCTAGGTATGTTTATGTTGTCACCGACAATTATTTCTCTGCCGTTTAAACTGCTGATATTTATTGCGGTAGATGGTTGGGCGTTGATAGTTCAGGGACTGGTGACAAGTTATAACTAGAAGATAAGATGCCTGGATGTAAAGAGGCAAAGTCTGTTACAGGACAGTTAGGCACGAAGTAACAAAGTAGGGTGGCTCCCCCGCCATCAATAAAAGCAAAAAGAGGACAAACACATGGAAGTTTTAGTTGAATATTTAGCAAAAGGCTTTTTGATAATGCTCGCAATATCTATGCCGTGCGTACTTGTTGCTGCAGGTATCGGGCTTGTTGTTGGTATTTTGCAAGCGGTTACTCAGGTTCAGGAACAGACAATTGCAGCTGCTCCAAAGATTTTGGGTGTTTTCCTTGTTATTGTTATTGGTGGAATTGGGTTTATCAATATGTTGAAGGGCTTTGTTATGGACGGAATGTCTATGGCGTTTAATCTTGTTTCCAAAAATGATTCTTACGTTTTGCCGGCAGACTATTATAAATATACTTCCCCATTTGAAAGAGAGATGAGTGATAAGTTTAAAAACCAGTCTGATATTGATTATATTATGAAACATCCTGGTAAAGTTCCATTTATTGATCAACAACAAAAGACAAAGTATTTTGCAAGTCCGCAAACTCCTATGCCTAAGCCTAATTTTGTAGAAACAAATAAGATTCTTGGAAGGTAGATTGAGTGGAACAAATTATATCAGAATTAATGAAAATGTTTCCAATGTTGAATGCCTACCTTGCAGCAGGAATTTTTATTTTTGCAAGATTGTTAGGCTTTTTTAGACTTGCTCCGGTTTTTAACAGAAAAGAAATTCCCGGCATGGTTAAAATTGCTTTGGCTTTGTTGATGACAATAATTTTGACAAGTACAGTAAAACCTGATGTACACATAATTCAGGGATCTTTTGCGCTTTCAATTTTGTTGAATTTTGTTGTTGGTGCGATGATTGGATATATTGCTCAATTAATTTTGCTTGCGGTAGATGCGGGCGGAGATATGGTTAATATGCAGATGGGGCTATCTTCTGCAATGGTTTTAGATCCGACAACGTCATCTCAAGTTTCAATTGTTGGGAAGTGTTTTCAACTCTTGGGATTGGTAATTTTTATACAATTAGGCGGAGTTTATTGGTTAATTACTGCTTTAATTCATAGTATAGATATTTTCCCACTCGGGGCGACAAGTATTCCTTTGCATCAAATTGTTAATATGGATTATATGGTAAAATTGTCATCAAACGTTTTGTTTATGGGGTTGCAAATTGCTTCTCCGATACTTCTTGCGACATTGGGACAAGACATTATATTGGGTGTAATTTCAAAAACTGCACCGCAGGTAAACGTTTTCCAACTTAGTTTCTTATTCAAACCGGTTTTGGGAGCAGCGATTATGGTTTGGATTTTACCTATGTTGGTAAATATAATATCTGATTACTTTTTGTCATTCTCGCAGATTATATAAGTATTAGAGGCAAAGATGCAGAGAAGCAAAGTCTAAATAGTCATTACGAGGGGTGAAACGACATAGTAATCCCATTCATATTGAAAATAATGAGATTAGTGTTACGCACGTAGCCCTCTGTAACAACATATTTCAATTTATCTTCTAAAATAGTCGCAAATCAACGTTTTCTTGCGGGGAACAAGGTTGATTACTCTTTGCATAAATGTGTTTTTTTGAGAATTTTCTAACTCTTTTTTTAGGATGGCTTTTTCTAAAACGACTTTGTTATACAAATCTGAGCATACTGAACTCTTATCAACATGCTCTCTCAATTTAGCCAGTTGAATTTCTTTTTCTCTTATAGATTGAATTAGTTCTTTTTTCACTTTGTAAAGACCTCTCGAACTGTACTTTATTAGAATAAAACTAATTCGAAATTTTTAAATCAGCTTTTTAGTTGATTTAAGCTTTTATTGCTAATAAATCATACTCATAGCCGATTTTTAAAGCTTCAATGTTTAATGGTAACAAATTCTTTCTGTGAGGAGGAATTACGTTATCCAAAGCCTGAGTTAGAGTTTCCAATGTTGTTAATTTGCTTACTTTAGAAACAATTCCTAATGCAAGTATATTAGCCATTCTAACATTGCCAATTTTCTCATCAGCAAGTTTTGTAATTGGAACAAAAACATAGTTGATATCTGCTCTTGGTTTGTCTTCTTTTACAAGAGTAGAGTTTGCAATCATCCAACCACCTTTTTTAATTTTTGGTAAAAATCTATCAAAAGAAGCCTGATTAAGTGCAACAATAAAATCCGCATCCGGTTTGTTAACTTCGCTAACATCTTCATCACTTGTTACGATTTCACAGTTAACTGTACCACCACGCATCTCTGCGCCATAAGATGGGTACCATGTTACATTCTTGTTGTCTAACATAAATGCGTTCGCAAGTACTTCACCTGCCAATAACACGCCTTGTCCACCAAATCCTGCAATTATAAAATTATGTTCCATTTTTATTTCCTTTTTATGTTGAACTTTTCACCTATTCTTCAGTTACATCCTTATAGATACCCGGTTTAAAGATAGGCATCATTTCGTTTCTTACTCTTTCATGAGCTTTGTCAGGTGACATTTTCCAGTTTGTAGGGCAAGTTGAAAGAATTTCTACAAATCCAAATCCCAAACCTTTCAATTGTACTTCAAAAGCTTTTTTTATAGCCTGTTTTGCTTTTCTGATGTTTGCAACTGTATCAAGAGAAACTCTTGCAGAAAAAGCTGTTCCATCGCAAAGTGCAATATGTTCTGCAATTTTTATCGGATAACCGTAGTATTCAAGGTTTCTTCCTGTCGGAGAAGTTGTAGTTTTTTGCCCAACAAGGGTTGTAGGTCCTAATTGACCGCCTGTCATTCCGTATGTTGTATTATTTATACAGAATGCCGTAATTTTTTCTCCCCTTAAGGCTGCGTGCATACTTTCTGCCAAACCGATTGATGCAAAGTCGCCATCACCTTGATATGTGAATACAACTTTGTCAGGTCTTGCTCTTTTAATTCCTGTAGCTTCTGCAATTGCTCTACCATGAGGAGCTTCCAAAGCATCTACATTGATAAAATCGTAGATAGTAACAGAACATCCGATTGATGCTGCAAGAATAGTATCTTTTTTGATACCTAATTCGTCAAGAACTTCTGCAACAAGTCTTACGGCAACGCCGTGATCACAACCAGGACAGAATGAATATTTTACGTCGCCTTTTAGCGATTCCGGTAATTTAAAAACTTGTGTTGCCATTATATTAATTCCTCGATTCTTTTTACAATTTCGTCTGCTGAAGGTGGCGCACCAACACCTTTGTTTACTAAATCAACAGGGCATGCACCATTAACTGCAAGTCTAACATCATTAACCATTTGTCCCATATTAACTTCAACCGTGACAAATCTTTTGGTTGTTTTTGAAAGCTCTGCCAATCTCTTAGAAGGGAATGGGAACAAGGTTATAGGTCTTAAGATACCGGCTTTAATTCCTTTTTCTCTTAATTTTTTCATCGCAGTTTTAACGTTTCTTGAAGTGCTACCAAATGAAACAAGAATGATATCAGCATCTTCCGTGTTGATTTCTTCCCATTGAGTTTCATTTTCTTCAATAGTTTTATATTTTTTATAAAGTCTATCCAAAAATTCACATTGTCTGTCAGCAAGTGGGGCATAAGAGCGAATAATTCTTCCATCTCTACCGTTAGCACCTGACAATGCCCATTCAGAAGTTTCAACTTCAGGATATGGATAGTCGTAATATTCTACGGGTTCCATCATTTGTCCCAAAAGTCCGTCTGCAAGTAGAACTGTCGGGTTTCTATATTTCTGAGCTAAGTAAAATGCTTTGTATGTTAAATCTACACATTCCTGAACTGTTGACGGAGCAAGAACGATAAGCTTGTAATCTCCATTTCCGCCACCTTTTGTAGCTTGGAAATAATCCCCTTGTGATGGGTAGATATTACCTAAACCTGGACCGCCTCTCATAACGCTAACCAATACAACCGGTAATTCATCAGCTGTTGCATAAGACAAGCCTTCTTGCATCAATGCCACTGCGCAAGAAGAAGATGATGTCATTGCTTTAACACCTGTTGAAACTGCACCGATAACCATATTAATTGCGGCAAGTTCACTTTCGGCAGAAACGTATGCTCTTTTTAATTCTTGCATTTTTCCGCTCATAAATTCTCCAATTTCACTTTGAGGAGTGATAGGGTAACCGAAATAACATTGGCATCCGGCAAGAACCGCAGCATTTGCTATTGCGTAATTCCCTTTTGTTAATACTTTCTTATTTGTTAAACATTCTGTTGTCATATATTTTTTCTTTCTGAGCAATTGCTCCGATTTTAATTAACCTTTATAAACTTCTGTAATTGCCAAATCAGGGCATCTTAGCGCACACATTGCACACCCCAAACATTCATGGTTCGGGTCATCAAATTCTACAACGTGAACTCCGAGTTTGTTTGTCGCTTCACTAATTTTAAGCAGTTTCTTAGGGCATTCGTTGATGCACAAATAACATGCTTTACATTTGTCTTTATTAATCACTATTCGGCTCATTTTTACCTCTTATTTTCTTGTCTAACCCATATTATAGCACTGAAATTTTAAAAGGGTTAATTTTATCTTTACAATTGTAATAATAAACGTTAAGAGTTTGCCCAGTTTGGTATTCTTCTGTTACTATAATAAAGTATAGTGGGATATTTTTAAGAAAGTGAAAACAAATGGCACTAACTGTAGATGAAATCGCTGAAATTCTCAACTCAATGCGTGTTGAATACGAAAATAATGTCGAAAATTTTGAAAAAGTATTAACTGATATAAGCGCAAAATTAGAACTTATGGCTGGAGATAGCGAAGATGCTGATTTGATAAAAGTTTATTTAACTGAATTGAAAGGGTTGGTTGAAGATAAGTCTGTTGATACAAATACAAGATTTGCAGATATTGAAAAAATTTTGCATAATGTGCTTTTGTGCCAAGATGATGTTGCAAAGACTTCAGAACTTAAAGATTTATTCCATGTATTTAGTGCTGCATTTGATAATTTTACGAGTAATTTTGTAAATCAAAAAGATTTTTTGGAAGATTTAAGTTTGAAACTTGGAAATGTTGAAAATAAAGTTTTTGATAAAGATGAACTCGCATCATTGATTGCTGGTTTAAACCAAGATTTGGTAGCAATAAATAATGATATTGAAAAATCTTTTGTATCTATTGATGAAAAATTTGCGGAAGTTATTAAAAAACTTGATAGTTTTGATATTACAGAACAAGTTAATTCTATAAATTCAAAAATTTTAAATATTTCTGAAGAGATAAACTTAATTCCATCAAAAATTTCGTTTGCAAGTTTAGAAGATAAAATTTCTTATTCTCAATCAGTACTAAATTCTTTGAGAGAATTGATTACAGAAACTTCTGAACAAGAAAATGCAATTATTTCAGAGAGATTTGAAAAATTAGAAAAATCTTTTGAAAGTATTGTTACGGATTCTGATTTTACCGGTTTTAGAACAAATTTAGCTGATTTTGTTCAAAAAATTATTGATAATTCTACAGTTTTAAATACAAAACTTTCTTACACAACAGAGAGAATTGAACATATTTTAACAACAATAGAAAATCTTGATAACAGCGAAGAATTTGATAAAGTTTTGAATACTGTAAATCAAAATGCCGGTGAAAATCTGGATAAGATTTTAGCTGATATTGAAAATCTGAAAACAAGAATATCAGAAGAAATTGGCTCTAATTCAAAAACTTATTTTGATGATTTGAGTATAAAAATTGCAAATATTATAAGTGAAATCAGTGATGTAAAATCAAATTTAGAAGAAAAATGTGACAATGTTTCTGAAGATATTTCGCAAAATGTTTCAACAGCGTTTGCAAGTACAAAAATTTCTATGGAAAACGTGATTGTTGCAATGAATAATTTGAATGACATGTTGAAAGAACAATCAGAAAAAAATGCTGAAACTATTCTTGCAAACATTGATGAATTAAATGGAAAAGTTGATGAATTTTCGACAGATATTGTTGATGAACTAAGAACCTCTTTCTCTGATATAAAAACCGGTTTTTCATCTGATATTGCATCAAATATTTCTGACTTGAAATTACATTTAGGTGATGTTGTAGAAAGTTTGAGAAATTATGTTTCTGAATTGAATGATAATTCTGAAACTTCTAAAAAAGTTGTAGATGAAAAGATTTCAAAAAAACTATTGGCAATGGAAACTGCAATTGAAAATTGTTCAGATGTTTATGAAGATAAAATGGCGACACTTCAAGTTAAGTTGGCTGAATTTGCTCAAAATGTTCAAAACACTTCATCTGATGTTAATGAAAAGGTTTCGTCTTCTATTGAAGAACTTGGAGATATCAAGCAGGAAATTGTTTCTGTTCAAGAGGCTTTAGGGGAAGTTAAATCTTCTGCAGATGAAAAAACAGAGAAAATTTTAATATTGTTAGATGAAAATGTCAAAGAAATATTGACTGTTATTGAAAATCTTGAAAAATCGACACTGAAAGATATAAATTCCTCAATAAATGAAAATATTGATTTGATAGAAAATAAATTTTCTACAGTTTTGGATGTGTTGGAAAAGTTTAATAGTGAAACCGGTTTAGCAGGAAGTATAGAAGAAAAATTCTCTGCATTAAAACAAGAAATAGGACTTGTAAATACCGATATTACAGGTACAATTCAAAGTAGCAGAGATGAAATTTTGCAGAATTTTGAAGATATAAAGAAAAGTTTTGATGATTTTTCAGATTATGATTTTAATAAATTGATGGCAGATTTGAAAATTTTGCTTGAAACTTCGTTTATGAATTTTAGTGTTGATGTAAATGGAGAACTTGCATCAAGTTCTGAAGCTATAATGAGATTGGAGCAGGCTTATAAAGATATTTTCAATAAAATTACATTAATTGAAGATTGTGTTTCTGAAAAACTGCAAAATGATATTGAATTATTAAATATTACAATTGAAACAAATTCTAAAAATTTGCAATGCTTGTTTGAAGAAAAATTGGATGAATATATTGGTGATATGAAATCTCAAATTGCTAATATGTTGGAAGATACGAGAGTTGTTGATGCAATTTCTAATACAAAAGAAGAAATAAATGTAAAACTTGACGTTGTTTTGGACAAACAAGACAATATTGAAAAAAATATTACAGAAACTATTTCAAATAATGCAGAAGATGTTTCAAATAAGATTTATGGCAATATCTTTTCACTTGGAGAAGAGTTAAAAAAACATATTAAATCAACTTGTAATGAGGTTGTTGAAAAAACTGTTGATCAGACAGTTAAGCAAACAGTTGAACAAACTGTAGAAAAATGTGACACTTCAAAATGTGAAGAAAATATTGATATTTTGAATCAAAAAGTTGATGCACTTGTATTATCGACAGATAAGGATGAAATCTTAAATTCAATAGATGAATTGGGTGAAAGCGCAGAGCAAGCAAATAATGTTTTGAATGAAAAAATTGATATTCTTGTTTCTTCGACGGATAAAGATGAAATAATAAATTCATTAGATGAATTGGGCGCAAAAACTGAACAAGCAAATGATGTTTTAAATCAAAAAATAGATGCTTTAGTCATATCTACTGATAATGAAGAAATTTTACATTCGTTAGAAGAAATTGAAGCTAAAGCAGATAAAACAGGTTCTGATTTGACAGAAACACTTGAATCTTTGATTGCTCGAGTTGATATTATTGCAAGTGATGATTCTTTGAAATCGGATTTGGAAAATATTACTGAAAAATTAGATGATTTCGAAGAAAATACAGAGTATTTTAAAAATGCTCTTGATACTTTATCAAATAAGGTCGACATTATTGCAGCTGATAATTCATTAGATATTTTGTATGACAAATTTGATGAGTTTTCAGAAACAGAAGATAAAGTTGCAGAAATGCTTACGGCTTTACATCAAAAAGTTGATGTAATAGCGATGGATGACAATGATTTTGATATTGAAGAAGAAATTGATGATATCAAAGAACTTATTTTTGAGCAAAGAAAATATTTTGAAGTTGCTTCTGATGAAAAGGCTAATGCAATTGACAAGTATTTGAAAGATGTACTTTTAAAACTTGACAATGTTGACTTGGAGAAAAATTCTGAAGACATAAAAGAAACAATAATGAATGCGTTAGTTTCTCTTGTTGATCAAATTTCTTTTGTTGAAGAAACAGAAGAAATTAAAGATTTTGTAGAAGAAAAGACTGATGCAATTAAACAAGGTTTGATAGAGGTTCAAAACCAGTTACGTCAACTGGCTAGTCCTGATGATGATTTTGGATATTCTTATACATTACAAGATGTGGAATCTGATATTGCAAAATTGAGAGTTGCAATAACTCATCTTTCCGGTAACGATTTTGAAAACTTGTCAGGAGATATTAAAAAAATCGTTAATTCTGTTGAAGGCTTAGAAACTACTCTTACGCAAGAACAAATTATCGGTTTGAAAGGTAATATTGAAAAGTTAAATGAAGACATTTTAAGTATAAGTTCAAGAACAAATAAAATTCTTTTGACATCTGACGAATCTAACAAAGCATTGAATGATGGATTGAATAACTTTGGCAATCTTGTTGAAAAATTGGAAGATAGATTAGAATATTTGGATAATACTGAAGCAACAGAAAGGCTTGAACGTAAGATTGAAAGTATTCAATCAATGGCGGTTGAATCTGCAAATGCTGATAAAGTTTTTCATCAAGTGATGATGTATTTGGGTGAGTGGATAGATACTACGACCGAAAATATTTCAAGTATTACAGAAAAAATATCAGAAATTAATTTAATAAAAGAAAATGTTAATGACGTTATTGAAAAGGTTTCTGATATTCAAGATATAAAAGATAATATTGAGGAATTGCGTTCTGCAGTTCCAGAGAAGTCTGAATTGCTTTCTGAATTAGAAAATAAATTTGAACAACAAGAGGCAAGAATTGACAGATTGGAAATGAAGTTAGAAAAAATATTATCAACACTTGAAGAAAAAGATGATATGGTGTTAAATAGAAAAGTAGATAAGATTGAAAAAATGTTATCAAGACTTGGTACTAATATAGAAAAGCTTACATCTTATGTTGATGAAGACTAACAAATTGATAAAAGATTTAAAAAATTCTCTCTCGTCGGCTAATGTGTTGGACACATTGGAAGAACGCTATGCTTATGCGCAAGATGCGTCAAATTTAAGAGATATTAAAAATAATATCCCCGATGTCGTGGTTTTTGTTGAAAACACCGAGCAGGTTCAGCAGGTTGTAAGAATTGCTAATAAATATAAAGTTCCGATAATATGTCGTGGTGCAGGCACAAATGTTGTTGGTGCTTGTATTACAGAACATGGTGGAATAATTTTAAATTTTTCAAAAATGAATAAGATTTTTGAAATAAATAAAGAAAATATGACCGCTCGTGTAGAACCAGGTGTTGTGTTGGGCGATTTTCAAAGAGAGGTTGAGAAGTTAGGGCTTTTTTATCCGCCTGATCCTTCCAATTTGGCGGTTTCTACAATTGGAGGAAGTATAGCACAGGCATCAGGCGGGGCAAAGTCTTTTAAATACGGAACGACAAAGGATTATGTAATTGATTTAAAAGTTGTTACGGCTAGTGGCGAAGTTTTGCAGACCGGAGCAAATACTATTAAAAACGCTACGGGATATAATTTGAATACTTTGTTTGTCGGATCAGAAGGTACTTTGGGGATTGTTGTAGAAGCAACTTTAAAATTAATCCCTAAACCTGAAAGCAAAAAAGTTTTGATGGCATATTTTGACACGGTAAAAGAAGCGGTGAGTGCTGTAAATGCTATAATTGAACAGAGAATTTTCCCGACAACTATTGATTTTATGGACAAAAATGCAATTCAAACCGTTGAAAAGTTTTATCCTGCAAATCTTTTGACCGAAAAAGAAGCTGCACTTGTTATAGAAATTGATGGGTTTGAATGTTCTATGAAGTATCAGGAAGATATTATTGTAAATATCTTGAAAAATTGTGGTGCATCTGCAATTCAAGCTTCTCATAATGATAAAGAATATAATAAAATTTGGACTGCTCGAAGATCTTCTATGGGAGCTTGTGCAAAATTAAAACCGAATGTAACAACTGATGATGTTATTGTCCCGAGAGAAAATTTAGAGGCTTTGGTTTTGGGGATTAGGGAAATTTGTGAAAAATATAATTTAGATGTCTGTATGGTTGGACATGTAGGTGATGGGAGTGTTCATCCGCAAATTCCGATTGATTATTCTGATGAAGATGAATATAAACGTTACAAATTTGCAAAGAATGAAATCTATGATTTGACTGCAAATTTAGGTGGAATTTTGTCAGGGGAGCATGGTGTTGGAATGTTGAAACGCTCTCATATCAATAAAGTTGTATCTAATGTCGCAATTGATTATATGCGGCAGATTAAGAAAACATTTGACCCAAATAATATTTTAAACCCTTACAAAATTTTTTAAGTAACCATAATTCTTGACAATTATATTCGCTTATTTTAACCTATTAGCATAGAGGAAATGAAGTGAGTATCTTCAACTGCTGGCGCAGCCGTAATAGTCGGAATGCTCAAAATGGATTCGTTTACGCACAGATTGAACGAACTCCTTTTGTGGCCTCTTGAAAAAGAGGACTTTTTTATGTCTTTAATAGCTGTACAATCCAATAATTCCAATAAAATTGGAACGTGTCCGCATGGTTTGCCGCAAGGTGCATGCCCGATTTGTAGTGGAATGGGCGGAGGTATGAAAAAGGCTGATTTTTCAGCAAAACCCGGTGAAATGAGCTGGAATGAATGCGCAGCTATCGGTGCGTTTTTAAAAGCTCAAAAAATGGCTAAACTTCAACGAGAACAAGATGCGCAAAATTTTGCAAACAATGTTAGAACATTCCAAAATGCAATGATGAATGCAAGTCAAAAACTTGCAAATATTGGAGGATTTTTTTCTCAAAATACGCCATCAATTATTGCAAAACCGGTAAATTTTGTATTAAATACTGTTTTAGGCGGTATTGCAAGAGGAATTGCAAATATTCCAACAACTATCTCAAATATAATTCAAACTGTTCAACAAAAATTAGCGGATATTTCAGATAAATTGACCGCAATAATTGGAGAATTAAAAACTTCTATTGCAAAAAAGATTTCTGAAACATTTAACAGTTTGAAAAAGAAAGTGAAGTCATTGTTCTCAATATTTAAACCGCTAAATTCTGATAACGATGATAAGCAAGTCGATGAAACCAAAAAGGCTTTTAAATTGAAAACTTTTATTCATGATTTGTATAAAAAAATAATTGAAAAGGAAATAAATGACGATTAGTACAACTCCGCTTCATGATGCAGAAACTATCAGGCAGCAACGTAATTTGACAAAATCGCAAAAAAGAACAAATACCGAAACCAGAGAAGGGGTTCTTGTTAATAATTTTATAAAAGATTGTCCGGATTGCAAAGTTAATTTGGATGATACCTGTGATACTCTCGTAATTTCAAATTATTCAAAAATGCCGTCAAGGTTATATGAAAAAGATATTACGCCTGAAAAAAGTATTTTACCAATAAGTGCTTTGTCTGTAGGAGTTATGGGAACAATTGCGCTTTTGGCTGCGTTTGTAAAACATAATACTAAAATTAATTTGAAAATTGTTGACGAAAAACGTCTTCCTCCAACCACACGAAATGTTGCTATAAATGAAGAAACTCATCAGGCTCTTTATCAAATGATACAAAGTCCGACGCTTAAAACGATTAGAGCAGGTGTTGGGGTTTTAACTCTTACAGCGATGGGTTTTATTGGAAAAACTTTCTTTGATGGGTTTAAAGATGTTTGGGTTAAAAAACGTGAAGCGGATATTCAAAAAAATATGCAAGAAAAACTTATTGATATTGAAACTCAATCTTTTGCCGGAAAAATTCAGATTACCCGTAATATGTTGTCTGAAAAAGCAAATGAGTTGAATGATTATCTTTCTGGTGGAAAAAGAAAAATTTTAGCAAATTTTGGCAAAAAAATTCCGTTTACTGCAAATAAAAAACAAGAAGAAAAATCGAGTAACATAAATTACTTTTTATTAGGTGTAACAACACTTGCATCAATTGTCGGATTGGGTTTTTTAGCGTTGAAAAATTTGAGTAAGAGCAACAAATTGTTGAGTGAATTTGTTGAAAAGAAAGAAAGTTTGATTAAAGATGTAATCAAACTTTCTAATAATTCAACAAAAGAAAAAGATAAAAATTTGTTGGATGCTTATTTTCAATCAATTGATGCGAATGAAAATACTATCAAAGAGTATTTGAAGGATTTGAAATGGGATAAAGCTGAAGTTGAAGATTTTATACAAAAGATGGTCAAAAAATCAAAAACATCAACAACGGCAGTTAATGCGACAATTGGTGGTGACGGAACTCCAAAACCGGCTTTTTATTCTCATGTAAATGATTATAGAGCATTTTTCTATAACTGGCTTTTAGATCCTAATAATAAACAGTTTAAACAATTGTTTTTTGGAATTACCGGACTTACGGCTATTGGGTATGGCGGAAAATTGGCAGGTGATGCAATAAAAGAGGTTCAGGTGAAAAAAATGAATGCTCAGACAGAAGTTGATTTACAAAATAGGCTTGTTTCAACCGAGTTAAGGAACTTCAAGTCTAAAAAAGATGCAGCAATTCAGCCACTTGTCGATGAGTTTTATAAACAGGTTCAAAATGGCAAGCCAAAAGAAGAATTGAAAGTTATGGCAGATAATATTTTGTTAGAAATCAAAAATGGTCCGCCGTTTGTATATTCATAAAGGAGATCAGATGAATAATATTGCAATAAATAATGTTTATAGAGTGCATTCTGCACCAAAAGTTTTTCAAGATAAATTTCAACATTTACAAAAACCTTGTCCGATTGTTGATGAGGGCGACAAGTTTGAATATACGCATTGCAAACTTCCGACAAATGACAGAAACTATACTTATGTTGACCCAAACAAAGTTAAATACTTTGTTGCGCAAAAAGAAAATGCACTTCCGTATATAAACGATGTTCTTCAACATTCAAATAATGAGGAGCAGGTAACTGAAACGTTATATATTCTTGATAGAATGATTGATAATGGTACAAAGGGTGTTGACAAAATGTACCCGACTTTGAGTAGGTTTAATAATACTAAATCGCCTAATATTCAAACATTTTTAGCAGGAATTTATAGAAAAACTCAAGTCCCGGATGCTTTTGGACCTTTAGTAAAAATGTTGATTCAAAATTCAATAAATCCACAACCTGCTCCATTTGACCCTAATGAAGAAATTGGCGGAGCTATATTAGAATATATTAAATGTTGGGGAAATAGATGCTGATAAAGTGATTAGGGCGATAAGACTATATGGCAACAAGCTTGTATTGCTTATTTTACGAAAACAATTAACTTTTTTTAATGTTACAGTTTTGTAACATGATTTTCAACATGTTTAAAGTTTTTCCCAACATGTGTCGATAACCATGGTGTAAGTACAAAGTTAACGAAAGGAAGATCGACAGTAAAATGGGAATGTCAGCATCACAAGCTAGATTTTTAGGTCTGACTGCCAGAAAGACAAATGTTGAATTTGAAGGTCAACAGATTAACCAACAAAGAACAACATTGTCTAACCAATCTGCAAATTACTACAACGATTTGCTTGGTATGGCTGTTCCAGTACCGCCGTCTGTCGATGATTACACTAAGGCAGTGTACACTTTCGAAGACGGAGCATTAACAAACCAAATTACAGCAATGATTGCGCAAAATAACGGAACTTATACTGTTAGCTATTTGAGAACTTGGAAAGATGACTTTTCAATGGTAAGCGCAGCTACAAGTATTGTTACACGTACAACTGACGGCGCAAATAATAATTACAAAGTAGGCTCAAATACTTTGAGAAAACTTGGTGAATTTGGTGATGATGCAATTAAAACTACTGAAAAAACTCAAACAGTTGGAAATAAAATTGTAATTGACGGAATTTCTTATGCCGTAACTAAAAAAGATGACGGATATTATATTGATGAAAAAACTGGAGATACAACAGAAGTCCCTTTGACTGCTGAAGAACAAAAAAATATCGGTTATTATTCCTACGATGCTAAAAAAGATTTGTTGGTTCAATATCAAAAAAATGGTAATGGAACTTATTCTCCTATTAATGAAAACGGAATAGTAGATACTACAACAACAGTAACCGAAGATAAAGTTCTTCCGGCTATTTATGATGAAAAGAATGATAAAGTTTCTTGGGTTTCTCAAAAAGATGATGGAACTCTTGTGAAAAAAGATTACAAAACTCAAGAAAGACAATTAACTCAAGCTGAAATTGCTTCTATCACTACTCAAGAAGGAGGAGATGTAACAATTGATGGTGATGCAATTAATGATGAATACTTGAAATCATTGTCAGAAGACCAACTTAAACAACTTTTGAAAGAAGAAGAACAATATTTGTCACTTCTTAAACAAAAATATGGTGACGGCGACTATATGGTTAGATACGTTCAAAACACAACAACAGGCGAATATGAACCATATTTTTACAAGTTAGATAATTTACAAAATGCAAATTATGATGCTAACGGCAACTCTCAATCAAATATCAATTGCTACAAAATAGGAACAGAAACTAAAACAGAAGAAGTTAAAGCAGTTGAAGGTTGTGAAATTGAAAAAGATAGCTCTGGTCGTTACATCAACATAACAATTAAAGATGCGTCAGGTAATAAAATTACTTATGCTTTGACGACTACAACAGCAACAGATCAAGCTGCTTATGATGACGCTATGAACCAATATGAGTATGAAAAATACGAATATGATCAAGCAATTCAAGATATCAACTCAAAAATTGAAATTATTCAATCAGAAGATAAAAATCTTGAATTAAGACTAAAACAACTTGATACTGAACAAGATGCAATTTCTACAGAAATTGATGCAGTTCAAAAAGTAATTGAAAAGAACGTTGAAAGTTCTTTCAAAACATTCGGTTAGTCGAGTGACAAAACATTAACAGATAACAAATAGTGCAAAAGCACTAAAACATAAACTAAATTTTCCTTTCCCTTTTTCCTATTGATTTTCCAACGACAAGCAACAGTTTGTCGTTTTCTTTTGCGTAAATGAGGTATTAATTCCCCGAGTGTATAATTTGTGATATTTTTTATTGACACGGAATTTCATTAATAATACAATTGTTGTAAAAACAACATACTCATAAAATCAGATAGGGAGAGTGTATGAAGAAAAATATCATAATATTTTTGTCGGTAGTTATTGCCGCAATTTTAATAAGATTTGGATTTTCAATGTTCGGAAACATTATGCAAGGTAAGGCTATGAAAAATAGACCAGCTCCTTCTGTTACCGTGCAGGAAGTTGAAACTAAAAGTGTAATCAGAAGTTTTGAAGCGCCTGGTAGAGTTGTTTCAAAATATCGAGTTGATGTAATGGCTCGTATTTCCGGATATCTTTTGAAAAGTTACTTCAAAGAAGGGGATTATGTAAAAGCCGGTCAGGTTTTATTCCAAATAGAACCGACAGAATACTCTAACGCATCTAATGTAGCTGCTGCGAATGTTAAAAATTTGAAAGCTCAACTTGTTTATGCAGAAAAACAACTTGCTCGTGCATCAGAACTTGTAAAAAAAGATTACATTGCAAAAGCTCAGTATGATCAATTATTATCACAAAGGGATGCTCTTCGTGCGCAATTAGCATCAGCTCAAGCATCTTTGAATGATGCAAACAGAAATTTAAGTTATACAAATGTAAAATCTCCGGTTAATGGGAAAGTCGGTATTATTAACGTAACTGTCGGAAATTATGTTTCTCCAACATCAGGAGCTTTAACTACAATTAATAGCACAAATCCGATTTATGTAACATTTCCTATTGATTCAAATGATTTTCAGGCTCTCGCAAATGCTGACAAATCAAACAGTATAAATAGAAAAGTTGAATTAGTAATGAGTAATGGTACAAAGTATTTCAAAAATGGGGTTCAAGATTTTCAAGACAACAAAGTTGACCAAGCAACAGGTACTGTAACAATGAGAGCAACTTTTGACAATCCTAATAATGAACTTATTCATGGTGAATTTGTAACAGTTAAACTTTATTCAAATAATCCGGTAGAAGTTCCGGTTGTTCCAGTTACTGCAGTTTTAGAAAACCAAGCCGGTAAATATGTCTATAAATTAGACGAAAATAATCTGCCACAATTGGTTTATGTAAAAATAGGTGAACAAAATGGAGATAATTGGATTATTAAAGAAGGGATTCAAAAAGGTGATAGGATTGTAACAGAAGGTCTTCAAAAAGTTACACCTGGAAAACCTGTAAAAATTGTTACAGAAGAAGAAATGAAAAAAATTAAAACGAAACAAGTTACGGGTGAAAAACAAAAATAGAAAAGTTTTTACAGTTACGTATCAATTAATGAGCGAAATGTAATAAATGAACTTTTCTCTTTTCAGATTTTACCTCTCATTCAATAAAAAGGAACAATAATGTCAAACGATAAACACGAACAACAAGGAAATTTATTTATAAAGCGCCCGAAGCTTGCAATTGTTATTTCACTTGCGATTATGCTTGCCGGCATGTTAATGATTACGACATTGCCTTTGGAAGAATATCCTTCAATTACTCCTCCGCAGGTTGTTGTTACGGCAACTTATGCGGGTGCAAGTTCGGATGTTGTTGAAGATACTATTGCGGCTCCGGTTGAGGCGCAACTTAACGGTGTAGAAGATATGATTTATATGTCATCAACTTCTCAAAATGGACAGTATCAATTGACTTTATATTTTAATATCGGTTCTGATCCCGATATGGCGGTAGTTAACGTTCAAAACCAACTTCAACTTGTTACTCCGAGATTGCCGGAAGAAGTTCGTCGTTACGGTTTGTCAGTTAAAAAATCTACCGGTGGACCTGGTTTGATGATGATTTCAGTTAATTCTCCTACTCATACTTACGATTCTTTGTATATCGCAAACTACGCATCTATTTATATCAAAGATGAATTGGCACGTATTAAGGGTGTGGGTAAGGTTTCGGTATTTGGATCTTCAGATTATTCAATGAGGATTTGGCTAGATGCTGCTAAAATGGCTAATTTGGGTGTTTCTATTTCAGAAGTCAGTGCGGCTATTCAATCCCAGAACACACAAGTTCCGGCAGGTGATTTGGGTGTTGAACCAATGAAAAACAAACAGATGATTAAGCTTACTATGCGTACTAAAGGGCGTTTGAAGGATGTATCTGAGTTTGAAAATATTATTGTTCGTTCAAAAGCAGACGGATCTCAAATTAAATTGAAAGATATTGCTAGGGTTGAATTGGGCGCCGAAAGCTATTCATATTTCTCACGTATTGGTGGAAAAGATTCTGCGATTATTTCAATCAGTCAGTTGCCGGAAGCTAACGCAATTGATTTATCTAATAAAATTACAAAAAAAATGGAAGAATTGAGCAAAGGTTTTCCACAAGGTATTGAATATAAAATTCAACGTGATGAAACGGAATTTGTTCGTGAATCTATTAAGGAAGTTATTAGTGCAATCGGACTTGCTATCGTACTTGTAGGTATTGTAACTTATATGTTCTTGGGTAGCGGTAGAGCTGCGTTAATTCCTTTCTGCGCAATTCCGGTTTCCTTGATTGGGGTATTTATTTTTATGAATATTCTTGGTTTTTCAATAAACCTTTTGATTTTATTCGGATTAGTTTTGGCAGTTGGGTTGGTTGTAGACGATGCGATTGTAGTTTTGGAAAACACGCAACGACATATTCAGGAGGGAAAATCTCCGACAGATGCAACAGAAGTAACCATGAAAGAAGTATTTGGTGCGGTTTTGGCGACATCTTTAGTTTTGATGGCGGTATTTGTTCCGGTATCTTTTATGTCAGGTATTACGGGACAAATGTTCAGACAATTTGCCTTGTGTATCGCATCTTCTATCGGTTTGTCAACTTTGGTAGCCTTAACTCTTGCACCTGCTTTATGTGCAATGATTTTGAAATCAGGAGAAGAAAAAGCTGATTTTGAATTTATTCAAAAATTTGATGACTGGTTTGATGGTATAAGAGGTAAATATTTGGATGGTGTAAATTTATTTATTAATTCGCCAAAGCTTACTATGTCTGTGTTTGCGGGAATTGTTTTGTTTACATCAATTATGTTTTGGCTAATACCGAAAGGTTTCTTGCCTACAGAAGATAAGGGAGCAGTATTTACTCAAATTCAGTTGCCTGACGGATCTTCCGCATCAAGAACAAATATTGTTGCAAATGAAGTTGAAGATAGAATTTTGAAAATTCCAGGTGTTGAAAATACTATTACTTTGGTAGGTTTTTCGGGTGAAAATACGGCTTTGATTGTAGCAGAACTTTCAAACTGGTCAAAACGTAAGTCTAAAGATCTTTCTATGCAGAGTATTTTAGGTAAAATAAAAGCAGAGTTTGCAAATTATCCATCAGCGACAATTGCATCTTTTTCACCTCCATCTATTTCCGGATTGGGGATGTTTGGTGGTTTTGAGTACCAATTGTTGGATAAAGGTGATAGAACTCCACAAGAACTTTACGATGAGGCACAAAAACTTATTGAGGCAGGAAATAAAAATTCTGCTTTTCAAATGGTTTATACTTCATTTACGGCAAACCTTCCTCAATTGTTGATTAAGGTTGATGAAAATAAAGCTCTTGCACAAGGTGTAAATATTTCAGAAATTTATAGTGCTTTATCAGGATATTTTGGAAAATCTTATGTAAACGACTTTAACAAATATGGTCGTGTTTATCGTGTATATTTGCAGGCAGATTCTGAATTTAGAGAAAAACCTGGTGATATAGACAAGATTTATGTAAAAAATAATTCAGGTACAATGGTTCCGTTGTCAGCAGTTGTAAATGTTTCTAATATTGTTGGGCCGTATAGTTTGACAAGGTTCAATATGTATCCGGCAATTACAATTAACGGTCAAGCTCGTAATGGCGTAAGTTCAGGGCAAGCGATGACGGCTATGGAACAAATTTCGGATGAAGTTCTTCCGAAAGATATGGGTTATGCGTGGTCTGGTAGTTCGTTGCAAGAAAAAGAATCTTCCGGTCAAATCGGACCAATTCTTGCAATGTCATTAGTTTTCATATATTTGTTCTTAGTTGGTTTGTATGAAAGTTGGATGTTGCCGATTGCCGTACTTTTGATTTCTCCTGTAGCGCTTGTTGGAGCTTTGTTCTTTCAATACGTTTCGGGATATTCATTAGACTTGTATTCTCAAATCGGGCTTGTAATGTTGATTGGTTTGTCTACAAAACAGGCTATTCTGATTATTGAGTTTGCAAAAGATGCTCACCAAAACGGAATGAGTATAAAAGATGCTGCAATGCAAGCGGCAAAACTTAGATTTAGGGCAGTAATGATGACAAATATTGCATTTATTTTAGGTTTGTTACCGCTGGTATTTGCAAAAGGAGCAGGTGCAGCAAGCCGTAACTCTGTTGGTATGACAGTGTTTGGTGGAATGATGGCAGTTGCATTTATTGGGACATTCTTGGTTCCGGCGTTTTTCACTTTGGTAGAAAATTTGAAGGTTTATACTGCTCACAAGGCTCGTGAATTACATTTAAAAAAGGATAATAACAAATAATGTTAAAAAGAATATTATTACTAAGTTTAATAATTGGTATGACTTCGACAGTCGCAATTGGCGCAGATATCGGGAACAAAGTTAACGAAAAAGAATACCCGTCAGCGGATAAGGTTTTGCCTGCAAATCCCCCTAAAGCAGACTTTGTAATAGAGGGTTCTGTGGAAAAAAATATTGATATGACGCTTGATAAATGTATTGAATTGGCATTAGGAAACAATCCTCAAATTAATGCTGCGTTTCATGATATTTTAGCTTCAGATGCAAGAATTAAGCAGGTTTGGGCAAATTATTTCCCGCAATTGAGTTGGCAAACAGGTTATACCAAAATTAAGCAACTTCAATTGTCAGATGCGTTGGGGCGAAATTTGACTTTCAATTATTATATTTTGGGACAAGTGACACTTCAACAAATGCTTTATGACTTTGGAGTTACTCAAAATCAAGCGACGATTAAACGTTTAGACTATGAGGCTTACAAAACAACTCTTAGTGCAACAATAAACGATGTTATTTACCAAACAAAAGATGCGTATTTCAATCTTCTTTTTGCCTTTGAAAACAGACGTGTTGCAGAAGATACGGTTAAAAAGTTTGAAATGTTTTATAATCAAGCGAAAGCTTTTTATGAAATCGGGATGAACCCAAAAGTTGATGTAACAATTGCAGAAGTTAATTTGAGTAATGCAAAATTACAACTTATTCAGGCTGATAATGCTGTAAATCTTGCGGTTGCAAAGCTGAATAATGTTATGGGGGTGCCGTTTATTGACAAGTACAATGTTCAAGAACGTTTGAAATATCAACCGGTGGATGTTACATTCAACAAATCTGTTGAAATTGCTCGTGATGCAAGACCGGAATTGAAATTGGCAGAATTAAAGGTCGAAAGTGCAAACCAAACAATGAAATTAGTTAAAAAATCTTATTTCCCAACCTTGTCAGTTGAAGGGCAATACCAGCGAGGTGGTAAGAGTTGGAATTCTAACTATGGTTATAATATCGGTGGATATTTGAATTTCCCGACTATAAATGGAATGCTTATAAAAAATGAGATTAAAGAAGCAAGATACTTGTATGATAAAGAAATTGCAAATGCTAAAAACACTCAAAATTCGATTTATTTGGAAATTCAAAACGCATATTTGACATTGGAAGAAAAGAAAAACCAAATGCCGGTTGCAATTTTGGGGGTTAAACAAGCTAAAGAAAACTATGAATTGTCATATGGAAGATATCGAGTAGGTGAGGCAAGTCCGACAGAATTGAAAGATGCGCAGATAAATTATCAGCAAGCGCAACTGACATATTATAACGCATTGTATCAATACAATTCCTCAAAAGCAGCATTAGAAAAAGCGATAGGTAAAAATCTTACCGCAGAAACATCAGATGTCGTAGAACTTGGCAAGTAGTTTATTAGAAAAGGTAATAAGGCGATAGGACTATAGGACTATAGGGGGGAGAGTGAAACGTGAAAAGTCCATATCGGGGAAATTACTTCCTCTCTCTTTATAAAACAAAGGAAATCGCAGAGCTGAGGCGTGCGTGTGACCCTGTCTGCTTTGTGCTGAGGGTAGGGTGAGGGGTTGCAAACCCTGAAAAGGAAGGGTTAAATTTTTTCCTCCCTAATGAGGGAGGATTAAGGTGGGTGCTGATTGTTTCATCCTCGTCCCTACGGGATAGCACCCATCCCTACCTTCCCTCTCTTAGGGAAGGAGTAATTACTCCCCTGTCAATTACGAGGGGCGAAGCGATGTAGTAATCCTATTAAATTGAAAAATTTATCACTCAAAATCAATCAATTTATTTAATGGAATTTCTAATGTATCAGCTATTAAAAACAATTTTCTAAGACTTATAAATTCTTTTCCGGTTTCTATGCAGGCAAGATGTTCTCTTGAAAAATTAACCATCTCAGCAAACTCGTTTTGAGATAAGTTTTTCAATTTTCTATAATGTTTAATATTTTGACCCAGTTTTATAAGCCTTGACATAAACTTATTTTGCAACAATAATATTTATAAATATGTAAGATAGTACCTTACAAAACTTTCTATTGAATAATAATTAAATATAGTATATAATGAGAAGTATTACATCACAAGAAAGGATTATAATGAACAATTTTCGTAAAAAAGCTTTTACATTGGCAGAGGTTCTCATCACTCTCGGAATTATTGGTGTTGTAGCAGCATTGACTATGCCCAGTTTAATTGCGCATCATAGGAAAGTTGCGACTGCATCTAAATTGAAAAAATTCTATTCAACTATGGAACAGGCAATAAGGTTTGGTGAGGCTGAATATGGTGATTCTAATGAATGGGTTAAGCCACATACTCAGAAGGATGAAAATGGTAATCTCGATAATGATGCGCAAGGTCGGGTTTCAAAAGAATTTTTTATGACATATTTAGCTCCATATTTCAAATATACTGACGTTGTTCAGGGTAAACAAGCGGTTGATGAAGATGGAAATGATAAATCTACTCTTACTAAAGTTTATCTTGCTGATGGAACAACTTTTGCATTTAACAATGGCGCTTGCATGGATTTTCAGTTTGATGCAAATGGTGATAAATTGCCTAATGAATTTGGCAGAGATAAATTTGTTTTCTTTATGTGTTTTTCCGATGCAGAAAGGCAAATTCAGTGTGGTAGTTCAACAAAAGCTTTTTGTACTCCAAAATATGGCGCAAGAACAAGGGAAGATTTTATTGCAAAGTGTAAGCAACAACCATATTGGTGTTCCAGTTTGTTAGAGTATGATAATTGGGAATTTAGGTCTGATTATCCGTATAGGTTATAGATTTAAAATTTATATGTAACGAAAAGTTAACAAAACTATTTTCAAAAAAGCAATTTTTTTAGAGTTCTATACTTTATATATATGTAAGAGATATAAAGAGAGAGAAAAGAAGATGTTACAAACTAAAGCTAATAACAAATTTGGAACTTTAACTAAAAGAACTAAAAAGGTTGAAGATAAAGAATTTAATATAGAGGCTTATAACTACCTCGCACAAAAAGATAAAAGAATGCGTTTCAATACTTCAAAAGACCCGATTTATTATGTGTTTGACGTTATTGAAAACAGACCAATCTCAACATTGGCAAAAGAATTTGTAAAAGATTCATTCTTTGAAGCAGTAAATTTTGTATCACAAGTCGTTAGATAATTAATAGGAATTAAGGAAAAGGATAGGAAATAAAAAGATGGCAATGAGCCATCTTTTTTTATTATGAATTATTTGTTTATTACCATAAACGATTTCAAGCTTCTGCCTGCTCCATCTCCAATAGATGTTACGTTGTATTTGTTGAGGTAGTTCATAGAGGTAGAACTTCCGCCGTCAAATGCCATTGCTCTGTCCCAACCCAGTGATTTTACGAAATCTCTTACTTCATATAAATCCATCGGGTGCTTGTCTGTAATAATCAAAATGTGTGCAACGCCGTCTTTCAAGCCAATAATTGTTCTTGATGTTTTGTGCAAAACAGAACAACTTTCTCTAATGACAACTCCGTCTTTTTTTACAACAAAAAACTCTTCTTCAAGTCTGAGTTGTGGGTAAATCAATGGACCGCCTTGTGCAGATGTTATTATGTTGCAGCCAAAATCTACAGAACTTTTGTGTGGAACGATTTCGTAATGATATTTGCCGTCAGAGCATTCAATTACTCGAAACTCGGTTCTATCAATGATTTTGCTTAAATTTCTTCTTAATACGGGATTTGATAACAAACTGTCATTAAGAAGTGGATCTTCAACAGTGTTACGATCGCTTACAATATAAGAAATTGATTTCCCGTTATTCGGATCAAAGTAACCTGTGTTTATTGTAAATTCAGATTTTGCACGTTGGTGCGCTTCTTTATTTGTGATTAAACTGTCAGAACTGATGAATTTTATATGTTTTTTTATCTTTTCGCCTTTTAAGACGATATGATAAATCCCATCATTATAGTTAATATCTATCGGATATGCGTTTGCACAACCAATTGTAAACATCATTGTAAATAGTATAAATAACAGTTTTTTCATATTATAAATCCTTAGATTTGTAGAATGCTATGATTGCACAAAGAAATGCAAATGGTGGGAAAATTGCGGTTATGAACGGATGTAAAACCCCTTTTTCTGCCAATAAGTCAAAGAATGGCAATGTTATATAATACAAGAATATACTGCCGATTGCAATCGTAAATCCGACCAATCTTTGTTCTCTAGGTTTGCTAAATCCTAGCAATGCGCCCATAATAGCCAACAACACGCATACAAATGGATGGAAAAATCTTTGTAGGTACTTGTTCAGCATATATCTGTATTCTTCGTCTAAACCTTCTTTTTTCAAAAGTTTTATGTAATTGTGCAAATCTCTGTTGTTGATTTCACGTTCTTTTTTTACGGAATATGTCATTAATGTGAAAGCATTTTGAGCAGCTTCGCCTTGTAAAATATCCATTGTCTTGAATTTGTTTATGTCGATGAAAATTCCGTCATTAGAAATTTGGTATTGTGTAATATCTGACAATAGCCACTTGTCTGGCAAGCTTTTTCCGGTTTTTGCATAAAAAATGTTTTGAAGTTGGTGAACATCGTCATATTGTTTTTTTGAAAAATCCAAAACGATAACATTATACATAGTGTCTTTTGCAAATTTTGATACAACAACAGCCATTGTCGGAACGCCGTCTTTGTCTTTTTGTGTATAAATATATTGAGTTGAAATATAGCCACCATGCAAAGCATTGGATTTGTTTACGGAATATGGGATTAGTTTGTCGCAAGTTACAAAACACATCCAAGTTACGATTAAGCTTAAAGCCAATACAGGAGCGATAATTCTATGGAAAGACAACCCAACAGCCCTAAAAATAGTCAATTCCGAATCTTTACTTAATTTGTCGAAAGTAAATAAGCTTCCCAACAATAGCCCTACCGGAAAAGCTTTCCCTAAGATTTTCGGCAATTCGTAAAAAATCACTAAAATTGCGGTTTTAACTCCAAATTCTCCTGCAAGTGTTCTTTTGATTGTGTTCAATAGCATTTCCGGTGCAATCCAAACTACTGTAAAAAGAAGGATTGCAACGAAGGTTGCCATCATAACTTGCATAAAAATATATCTGTCATAAATTGATATTTTAGGAAATAATTTCATTATAATGCGAAATCCTTTCCTAGATAAAATTCTTTAGCAACAGGGTCGTTTGCAACATCAACACTTTTACCTTGAATTTTGATTTTTCCGTCGAAAATTACGTATGCTCTGTCTGTAATAGAAAGTGTCGCTTTCGGGTTGTGGTCTGTAATTAGAACACCTAAGCCCTTTTCTTTTGAGATTTTTTTGATGTTGTCTTTAATATCGCCGATTGCAATAGGGTCAATACCGGCAAAAGGTTCGTCTAACAACATAAAATCAGGACTTGCGGCTAAAGCTCTTGCGATTTCTACCCTTCTTCTTTCTCCACCGGATAGTGAAACTGCTGCGTAAGAACGAAGTCTTAAAATCCCAAATTCGGAAAGAAGTTCTTCAAGTTTACGTTTCTTTTCGTTAACGGTTAATTTGTCGTTCATTTCAAGTACGAGCTTGATATTGTCTTCAACAGAAAGTTTTCTGAAAATAGATGCTTCCTGTGGTAAGTATCCGATACCTGCTTTGGCACGCTCATTCATCGGCCAACAAGAAATATCTTCCCCGTCTAAGAAAATGTGTCCTTTGTTTGGTTTAACAAGTCCTACAACCATATAAAACGTAGTCGTTTTTCCGGCTCCATTTGGTCCTAAAAGACAAACGACTTCGCCTTTGTTTATATCAAAAGAAACATCGTTTACAACGCTTCTATCTCCATATATTTTTATCAGGTTTTTAGCTTCAATCCTCATTCCATACCCCTTTTTGTTTATAAGAACATTTTACTTTAAAAAAATCTCTATTGCAATTGTTTCAAAATAAAAACGATACAAAATTATTAACAATTGTAAATATATAAAGTATATATGTTAAGGATATCATGGTAGGTGGAATACATGAAGTATAACCATTTTCTTTTTCTTTATTTTCTCCTACACACACTAACCTTTTACCAAATATGAGATTGGCCGTTTATAACGGCTATTTTTATGACAATTTTATATATTTGACCCGCTAAACTATTCAGTCATAGTTGCGGATTACAGGCAGGCTTGATTACTCCGTTTATTTATTAGGCCTGCCTGATGTTTTGGTGCTATGCACGTAGCTGTTGATTATTTTGTTTTTTTATGGTATAATTTTGTGCCAAGAAAAATTTATTCTAAAAATATTATTATAGATTTAAACATTTTGACAGGAAAGGAGATTATATGGAAGAATTGCAAGAAGAAGTGCCTAATTATGATGAAACAGAAAGTATTTGGAAAATTGATGGCCCAATTGGTAGAATGAGTTATTTTTGGATAACATTGGGGGTTCTGTTAATTCTTGTTGCCCCTGCACTATTAATAAGGTTGTTAATGCCTTTCCTTGTGCCAATTGCATTAATTTTGGTTTTAATTGGAATTTATTTGTCTTTTGTTGCAACTGCAAAGCGATTTTATGATATTACAGGAGATTCAAAAAAGGGTACAATTATTGCTATTGTTTTAATACTTTTGCAGTGGGTATTCAGTCCTGTTGGGTTTGTCATATTAGCACTTTGTTTGTTTGTGCCTGGCAAGTTTATAAAATAAAATTTTATAAAAATTTCTATGTAAAAAAATAAGACGGATTGATATCACGTCTTATTTTTTATGTTTTTATTATTTTTGTACGTCAAAATTATTTTACAAAATATGTTGCATTTACGTTTGCAAACACTTTAATAACTCCGCCTTCAATAGTTGTTGATGCACCAGCTGCTTCTGCATCCATTGTCATTGCTTTATTTGACATTAACATTCTGTATTGCGGGCGAGATGAATTGCTTGTGGTACAACTTATGTCTACTGTTCTTATGCCAGCAAGTGTTGTCGGTACAGTCTTGGCAACTGCATTTGCACGAGTGTAGGCTTTTTTAGCAGCAATTGTTAATAAATCGTTGCATTGAGTTTCGTAGTTTGAAACAGAGAAATTTAAGCTATTAACGTCTGTTGCTCCCAAAGAGATTGCTTTATCAATCATTGTACCGATTTTGTCAATAGATTTTGTGTGAACAATAATTGAATTTGATACTTGATATTTGTCAAAGTTCCTTTTGTTGCCTGAATATGAGTAAATTGGAGTAGCGCTGAAATCTGCAGTTTTTATGTAATCTCCTTTAGTAGTGTCAATAATTGATTTTAGAGTTGAGATTACTTGTTCTGAAATTTCTTTGTTTTGCAAAGTTGCTTTTTGCATTGATTTTGTGTCATAAGTTTTTACTGCGATAGAAATTTCGGCAACATCAGGAGCAAGCTCTGTGTTTGCACTTGTATTAACTGAAATATAGCCTCTTTCAATAGATTCAGAGATTGCTTGGACAGAGGCATAACCAAAAGTCAAAGCAATTACTGTCGCAGAGATTAAAAACTTTTTCATACATTTTCCTTTTCTATTTCTTTTTTGTCTTCTTCTTTTTTGTCTTCTTTTTTACATTCTGTTTTTTCAACAGGCGTAATTTTTTCTATAGGTTTAAGTTCTGATGATTTCAACAACATTGAATTTAAAACTTTTGCTTGTGATTGGAATTTTACTCGTTCCATAAGTTTTTCCATATCTTTTTCGCTCAATTGTTGAATTGGTGCTTGAAATTCTACAATAAATTTCTTTTTATCATTGATTATAAAACCTGAAATTGCAACGATTGCCCATAACATAAGTCCTTGAAAAATGTTAATCAAAGGCAGCGGGGCGAAATTTGCTGCATAATTCCATAGTTTCATTGCACAAATCGCAGGGAAAGCAATAAATCCGGCAGCCAGACAAGTGCCGATAAATGCCATCATTAATATTCCTCTTAGTCCTGAAACTTGTATAACTCTTGCTCTTTTTTTCATATATTTTGCACTTCCTTTTTACTTTATCATGTTCAGAAAATCATCTTCTGTCAATATTATAACACCTAATTTTTCAGCTTTGTCTAATTTTGAACCGGCTTTTTCTCCGGCGATTACAAAAGAAGTGTTTTTTGATACTGATGATGAGGTTTTTCCGCCCATTTGTTTAATAATTTCTGATGCTTCATCTCTCGTCATATTTTGTAATGTTCCGGTTAAAACAAATGTCTGTCCTTTGAATTTGTCTGAAACATTTTGAGCGGGTGGAGCGGGTTCAATTCCTAATTCTTTTAGTTCTGCAAGCATTTGAATTGTTTCAGATTTTCTAAAGAAATTGTAAATATCTTGTGCGATAATTTCTCCAACCCCTTCTACTTTGGACAATTCTTCAACTGAGGCGTTTTGCAGATTTTCAAGGGTTCCAAATTCGTTAGCTAAAACACTTGCAGTTTCTTTGCCGACATTTCTTATTGTAAAGGCGGTTAATAACCTTGCAAGGGGTCTATTTTTGCTTTCTTGAATTGCAGTGTACATGTTAAATGCAGACTTTTCTTTTACCATATCAAGTTGCATAAAATCTTGCATTGTTAATTTGTACAAATCGACAGGTGTTTTTGCAAAACCTTTCGTATAAAGTTGTTCAATTATTGATGGCCCGATTTTGTCAATATCCATCGCATCTTTTGACACCCAGTATTCTATTTTGGCACAACGTTTTGCGTGGCAATCAGGGTTGTCACAGTATAAATTTACCTCGTCTTCGTGAGTAGTTAATTTTGAATGACAAGATGGACAAAATTCCGGAGGAGTGTATTCCGGTAAGTTGTAGTGCGTTTCATCTTCAATAACTTTTACGACTTTCGGAATAATTTCTGCTGCTTTTTTGATATAAACTCTGTCGCCAATTCTTACATCCAGTCTGCCGACTTCGTCAAAGTTGTGTAAACTCGCTCTTGCGACAGTGCTTCCGCCCAATTGAACAGGTTCAAGTATTGCAACAGGAGTGATTGCACCTGTTTTACCAACACTTTCTTCAATTGCAAGAAGTTTTGTTGTAACTTCTTCCGGTGGAAATTTGAATGCTGTTGCCCATTTGGGTGCACGAGAAGTAAAGCCCATTTCTTGCTGAACAAGAGTGTCATTTACTTTTATCACAACTCCGTCGGTTGCATAATCAAGGCTGAAACGCTTTTCATCCCATCCTTTGCAGTATTCTATTGCTTCTTTGGCATTTTTGCAAAGTCTGATGTTTGGATTTACTTTAAATCCGAGTTTTTTTAAATACTTAAGACTTTCAAAGTGCGTTTTTGGTACATCTTTAACTCCGCCCGTAAAAATTGCGGTATAACAAAACATCGACAAATCTCTTTGTGCGGTGATTTTGCTATCAAGTTGTCTTATAGAGCCTGCTGCAGCGTTACGAGGGTTTGCGAATAGTTTTTCGCCTTTAGCTAAATTTTCTTTGTTTAATTTTTCAAAAGCTTCTTTGGGCATATATACTTCGCCACGAACTTCTACGCTTACAGGTTCAAAAAGCTTTAAAGGAATGGCTTTTACGGTTTTTAGGTTGTTTGTAATATCTTCTCCTGTAATTCCGTCACCTCTCGTTACTCCACGTACGAAAATTCCGTTTTCGTACGTCAAAGCCATTGCCAGACCGTCGATTTTAAGCTCACATACGAGTTCTTGTTCTCCATATTCTTTTACGATTTTTTTGTACCAATCGAGTTCCAAATCCTCGTAATCGTATGTGTTGTCGAGGCTATATAAACGGTACTTGTGCTTATATGGAAAGAATTTTTCGCTAATAGAACCAACTCTTTGAGTTGGGCTATCCGGAGTTACGAAAAGCGGGTTTTCGCTTTCCAGTTTTTTTAATTCTGCAAACATTTTGTCGTATTCATAATCGCTGATGGATGGATTATCTTCTACATAGTATTTGTAATTTGCTTTGTTTATTTCGTCTTTTAAAAAATTTATTCTATCAATTACCATAATTCTTTCTTCTTTTGTAACATTTCCGTTGGCGTGGTAGGTTTGCGCCCTACTTGAAGTACTACTCAATTTTCACTTCAATTACTACATCACCATCAACAATTCTCGGATAACTTTTGTTGCTACAGCGGTTGAAACTCCTGATGTGTCATAATCCGGTGCTAATTCTACAACATCAGCTCCGACAATATCAAAGTTTTTGAGATATTCAAACCACCCCATCAATTCATTGAACTGCATTCCGCCACTTTCAGGTGTTCCTGTTCCTGACATTACGGAAGGATCTAATACATCTAAATCTACTGTTACAAATACTTTTTTACTCTTTAATTCGTCAAGTCCTGAATATTCGTGGATTAGGGTATTATGTTTTTTCATAAAATCCCATTCTTCTTTCATTCCTGAACGAATTCCGATTTGTTTAATGTTTTCTGCTCCGACGATTTTTGAAGCGTGGCGAATTACGGCAGAATGTGACATTTCTTCACCTAAATATTCTTCTCTCAAATCTGTATGAGCATCAAAATGAACAATCGCCAAGTCTTTATAAAACTTTGCTACTGCTTTGATTTCAGGCAAAGTTACAAGGTGTTCTCCGCCAATTCCGAAAACTCTTTTGCCGTCTTTATAAATCTGCTCAACATTTTCTTCAATCAAATCAAGAGATTTGTATGTGTTGCCAAGTGGAAATTCCAAATCTCCAACATCGTGAAAATTTACGTCTTCCAAATGTTTGTCAAAACGTGGTGAATAGTCTTCTAATCCCCAGCTTGCAAGCCTGATTTGTTCCGGTGCAAATCTTGAGCCTGAACGGTAAGAAACTGTCCCGTCAAACGGCATTCCGAGCATTACTATATCTGATGAGGCGTAATCTTCGTTTTGCCCCATCCAATTTCTATCCAAAAATGGTCCTTTTAGCATAATTTTCTCCTATATTTATTATTCGATTTTATAATAAATAAAAGAATTTTTCAAAAAATTAATATCTTTAAACCTTGATTTTTTAAATAAAATAATTAAAATAAATATATGAAGAAATTTTTATTAATACTAACTTTTTTAGCATTTAGTATTCAAGTGGTATTTGCTGATACTGATTATGAACAAATTTACAGAGATTTAGAGCCGGCGGATTTTTCGTATGTTCACGATATCGATCCTGGCGAAATGTATGATGTACAATACACTTCGTGGTCGCCGTATCCGCTTTTTAGATTGACTTCTCCTTTATTTTTCAAAAATACTACGATTGAGCCGGGATATTATCTTTTGACCCCTAGAGAGCATAACGGGAATTGGTATATTCTTTTCAAAGAACATGGGAAAGTTAAGTATATAATTCCGGTTTATAACAAAGAAATTGTACCTATGGGATTTTATGATGCGAATTTGCCGAAAGCAAAACTAACTCCGTCGCAAAAATTTCAGGTTAAGTTATATGATTTTGTCGGGAAGTACGTGAGAAGTTCTCAACGAAAACCTGCGCCTGAAACATTTTTAGAAACTACAGATTTGCCAAACAATTTTATTTCAATAGTAATTTATTGGGGCGATTATAGATATTATATGGTTCTCAGAACTATTAAATTGTAATAAAAAATCACTCATTGATAATTCAATGAGTGATTTTTCTAATTTATAATTATTCAATTAAGCTTCTGTTTCTTCGTCATCAGTATCTTCGTCTTTGTTGAATGAATCAAGAACCATTGTTGCCATTTCTTTTGCAATAATATGTTGGGTTGCCGCAGGACAGTTTTGTAACATATTCATTGCGGTTCTAAGTGTGCTATCAATATCGTACCAACGACCTTTGCGGTTGTCGTCTAAACCTGAACCAACTGCATTAATAATGTCTTCAACTGCTTCAAATTTTTCATCTTCAATATTGTGTTCAATGATAATTTTAATTAAATTCAAAGCAATTCTGATTTGAGTTTCATCGTCTGATTTTTCAAGAGTTTGCACCGCTTGAGATAAAACAGGATCTTTATCGTACCAACGTCTGTGTTGATTTGTGTATTCTTCTTTCATATCTTCTCTCCTATTATACTGATATGGCTTTATTATGATTGTTTTTACAAGATATGTCAAGATGTTTACGCAAAGTTTGAAAATTTGTTAGCCTTGTTTGAAAGTTACGCCTTTATTACCTTTCGGATATTCCCAATCTAGTGAACAATCCTCGCAAGCAATTCTGCAAGCACCGCATTCAAGACAGTTTTCGTAATTTACAATCAATTTTTGTGCTTCTTCATCCCATTCGTAAACTCCTGCCGGACAAATTATCGTGCAAATTTTTGATTCGCATTCTTTGCAATGTTCTTGATTTGGTTTTAGGTGAGAAACCGTGTCAGAATTGTATTTTACTGTATATAATTTATCTTCTAAATTGCTCATTTTAAAATCCCCCACAATAATTTTATTGCAGTCCAAGCATCTTTAAATAATTCAGAAATTTTCCTGTCTGTAAAAATACTTTTTATAAATTTGTGATATTTTTCTTTTTTGGGAATGCTATCGACTGCTTCAAACATTTCAAAAAACTCATTTATTTTTTTAGGATAATAGCCTAAAAAATGTTCAGCACGCATACTTATGCCACTCATCAAGTCTTTGTATGTGTTTAAATCTTTCATTATAAAACTATTTTCAAGATGTTCTTGATAATATGCGAGTGCGTGTTCAGAATAATCTCGCTTCCCAAGTGCTATTATTGCAGTTTCCCCTGCAAGTTTCCCTGAAATCATTGCTAGGTTTGTACCTTCCCAGTGTAAATTGTTTACAAACATTGCAGCATCTCCGCAAACCATTACGCCTGCGCCGAACAATAGCGGAATTTTTTTATATCCGCCTTCAGGAATAAGGTGTGCTGAATATTCAGACAATTCGCCATCTTTTATTAATGGAGCGATTTCCGGATGTACTTTTAATTTGTCTAACAATTCATAAGGACGTAAACCTTTTTCAATAAGCTCGCTTAACGTAACTCCAAGTCCAATAGTTACAGATTCTTTATTTGTGTACATAAAGCCTAATCCTAGCATTCCTAGCATTGGACCGCCAAAGATTTCGTAAATACATCCTTCATCATCATTCACATGAAATCTGTCATTTATTTTCTCTTTCGGAAGTTTTATAACCTCTTTTACACTCAAAGCAACATCTTCCGGCTTTAAATCTCCTCTTAATCCGATTTGTTTGGCTAGTAGAGAGTTTACACCGTCTGCGAGAACAACTATATCAGCATAATAATCTTCTAATTCCGTTTTTACGCCTTTTACATAGCCGTCTTTTACGATTAATTCTTTAACAACTGTTTCTTCGACAATTGTAACCCCTTCTTTTTTTGCTTCTTCTGCCATCCAACGGTCAAATTTACCTCTAATGACAGTGTAACTGACAATATCTTTTAAATTTTTCTTATGAGAAATTACAGTTGCATCATTTTCGCCAAGAAGTGCGTATTTGTGTTCAATATTGCGTCTTTCAATAGGCGCTTCTGTTTCAAAATTTGGGAAAATTTCTCTTGTTGGTTGTGCGTAAATTGCACCTCCAAATACGTTTTTACTACCTGCAAATTGCCCCCGTTCAATTAGTACAACATTTTTCCCTGCTCTTGCAATGGTTATAGCACAGGAAATTCCGGCAGGACCTCCGCCAACAACTATAACTTCTGTTTTATTATTATTTATTTCTTCGTTCTCCATAACAAACCACCCAATGATATATATTTACAACAAAACTATACATCAAATTTTATTCATTGTAAAATAGTAAATATGATAATTACTGCAGGTAAATTTAAGGGGCAAAAAGTACAAGCTCCTGATGAAAATATAACAAGACCAACGCTTTCAAAGGTTAGAATGAGTATTTTTAATACTTTGCAAGCAATGATTGATTTTGATAATAATTCTTTTCTTGATATGTATGCCGGTTCTGGGATAATGGGTTTGGAAGCGTTATCAAGAGGTTTTTCAAAAGTTGTTGCGATTGAAAAACATCCGAAGGTTTCGCAGATTATAAAAACGAATTTTAAAAAGTTTACTCCTTCTCCTAAATTGTTGTTTGGTGATAGCTTGAAGGTTGCAGTAAAATTAAATGAAAAATTTGATGTAATTTATATTGATCCGCCGTATTTTTCAGGAATTTACGAAAAAAGTTTGAATGCTATTAAAAATATTGTTGGTGGAATTATTATATTAGAACATGTGACAGATGTTGATTTGACTGGATATGAGGTTATAAAACAAAAAAAGTATGGAGATAAATTTATCACTTTTTTGAGAAAAGTTGAATAGTTTAATTTAAAATTTTGTTCAAAAAAAGAGCCGATAAATTCCTTATCGACTCTTTTTTTTATCCTTAATAAAAACTATTTTACAAGTTCTTTGAATTTTTTACCAGCTGAGAAAGCAGGAACTGTTTTAGCAGCGATTTTCAAAGGTGCGCCAGTTTGAGGGTTTCTACCTGTTCTAGCAGCTCTTTTGCGTGGTTCGAAAGTACCGAAACCTACTAGAGTTACTTTTTTACCTTTTGAAACTGTTTTTTCAATTGTTTCTAAAGTAGCTGCAATGATGTCAGCAGTAGCTTTTTGAGAAACTTTAGCTTTTTTTGATACTTCTTTTACCAATTCTTCTTTGTTCATTATGAACCTCCTTTTTCCTTTTGCATACAGTAATAGAAACCATTCTCTCTCCCGCATGCTTTTATCTCGACAAGATTTATTATAGCATTTTATTTCAATTTGGCAAGTGTTTTTCAAAAAATTTTTCAACCTAACTATATTATAGAGCGACTTTTAAGGGGTTGTACTGCTGAAAATTCAATAATATTGCCATTTTCAAGTTAGTTATATGATTTTGGGTCAATTTTGGCAAATTTAACATCTTTGTAAAAATATTGCAAAATTTGATATGCGTTATAGCCTTGTTTTGCCAGATTGTTAGCTCCGTGTTGTGACATGCCGACACCATGACCGTTTTTTTTGATATTGTCATCAAAAGACGGAACAGAACGAAGGTATGGCAAATTACTCCCCCAACTGTTAGTATTTGTCATTCCACCGGCTGATGCAGAATAATATGCACTGATTACTTTCATGTTGTAAGTTAAAACTATACCTTTTGTTTGATCCACTGCGTAATTTGTATCGGCGGTTTCTGCTGAAGCTCCTCTATATGCTTGATCTTCCGGTGTATCTTTTAGGTCATATCCATATCTAGCACGTTTACCTAAATTTGCAAGAGCGTAACTTCTTGCTGCAATGGCTTGGGCTTTGTGTGCTTCTGTAGCCCAACTTGATGGCATTTCTGACGGAACAACTCCTTTTATATAATCTTCTAACGGAATATTATTAATTACGGTTAATTTCCCGTTTTTGTTTTGTATCATTATAATTCCACGATACCATCTGCCTTTTGCACTTACAAATCCTGTTCCTACGGGTTTTATAACAATATTGTCGGAGTTAACTTTGTAAAATTTCCCTTTATACTGAATTGCCATTAAGTTATGATATGGCTTGATTTCATAACCTTTCATTGCCTCTAAATCACAAATGCTATGGTTGGTATTGGCATCAATGATAATCCCTTTTACAGACGTTCCAATTCCTGTTGAGTCAGTTCCGGTTTGAAGTCCTATTTTTATTGCATAACAAGGTGACGCAAAAATTTGCGACATAATTAGTATTGAAAATATTATTATAATCTTTTTCACAACTTCATTATAACACATTGAGGTAAAAAAGTGTTTAAGTCATACGGTTGATTTTTTGCGGAGTTTTTTCTTCAATACCCAAATTTGCTTTAACTCTTTTGGAAATATGTTCTCCCATTTCTTGCCCTGCTGAATATGAAGTCATAGAACCGGCTACAAAGGTTAAACCTTTGATAATAGCTTCAGCTTTTCCTTTTAATTTATGCTTTTCTAGATATTCAAAAATAGGTTTGAACATTTTATTTTCGGATAATTGTTTAATTCCATTTTGAACACTGGAAGAAGATACGGTTTTGTCGTAATATTTTTTAATCATTCCTTCTCCAGCAAACATTGCTGAGAGAGCTGCAATTTCTGTAATTCCTGTTTTAACCTTATCATCAGACATTGCGGTTTTTACAACTCCAGATGCACAGATAAGTGGGTTTACATTGTTTACGGCAAATTGAGTGGCTTTGCCGGCATATTCAAAAGCTTTATTCTGTTTTGCAAGATCAGAAAATACACTTAGCGCACTACGAGCAGTATTTGCTGCCAAACCATCGTATTTGGCAACTTCTTGTACCAATCCTGCGGTTTGCCCTAACACAACTGCACTTCTGCCGATTTCTCCGTTTTGAGTTTTGTCGGCATTACGGTATGCAAATATTCCTGATGCTACTGCACTGAACATTACAATATTACCTATTAAACTACACTACATTTATATAAAGTATTTCTTTAAGCAAAAATTGCGTGAGTGTGAAGAAGTTGTTACAGTTTTTTATTAGGACGGTAGGGCGATAAGGCGATAGGGCGATAAGTTCATTTCAGATGTTATTGTTTTTTAATTGTTTTTGAGCGAAGCGAGTTAAAAGCCTTATCGCCTTATCGCCTTATTGCCTTCATAAAAGAATGAACAATTTAAAAAAAATTTCGTTCTATTGATATTAGAAGAAAAACTGTTATAATATAAACTATGAAAAAATTACTGTTAATTCTCGTGTTACTTTTAATATCATCAATTGCGCAAGCGGAAGATTTGCCTAATATTCAGTTGCCTTTGAGGGATTATCACGGAATAATTATTCCTGCAGGAACTTTTATTCCTGTTATGAATGCGCAAGAAATTTCTACACAAAATTGTCAAGAAGGTTATAAAGTTAAATTTATTTCTACAAATGACTTATTTCTTCATGATACTAATATAATTCCAAAAGATACGACATTTTATGGCTATATAGAAAAAATTAATGATCCTGTTGTTGGAACAAACGCATCTATGAAGATTAGGATTTCTAAAATGACTTATGCAGATGGGTATGAAATGCCGGTTAGAGGTTATTTGTACACATCTAATAATAATTTGTTTGGTGGCGGAATTTCTGAACCTGTAAAATATAAACCAATGGTACAAAGGCAGGTGAGAGTTCGAAAAACCACAATTCAAATGGTTCCGTCGTACGAAAGAAAAATGGGTACACATACCACAATAAAAGCGGGGTCTAATGAGATTATTATATTAACTTCGCCAACTTGGATAACTCATACCTTAACAAATTGACTTATTATAAATTGTAAAATACAATGTATTAGATAAGAGAGGAATATTATGAAAAAAATCGGATTTGTATTAACAGCTATGATTTTGACAACAGGAATGGCTTATGCCGCACAGAATTTTGATGTTCAGCAAAATTCAGAAGTTCCTTTATATCAAGAAAAATACTATCCTTCGCAAACAGTTAAAGGAAACCAAACTTTAAAAGGTAGTGTTGTAACAGTTCCGGCCGGACAAAATATGCCGGTTGTTGTTACTACTCCTATTAGCTCTGAAACTATGACTACAGGACAAAATGTAACAGTAGCTTTAGGTTCGGATTTTTATTATAACGGTAATTTGATAGCACCTGCAGGTAGCACGGTTACTGGAACTGCCATTGAAGTTTCTAAGGCAAAACATGGTAGCATGAATGGAAAACTTTTGTTGAGATTTACTCAAATTGTTACTCCATACGGTGTTCAAATTCCAATTTCCGCAGTTGTAAAAACTAATGATAACACAGGCGTTTTGGTTGGCGGAACTAAAATGGATGTTACTAAAAATTACGGCAAAGATATTGCAGTTGGCGCAGGTGCAGGTGCTTTGGCAGGTGTAATAATTTCACCTTTAGCCGGCGGTAGTGTTGGAAAAGGTGCTGCTTTAGCTACGGCAGTTGGTGCTGGTGGTGGTGTAGTTAAATCAATTTGGGATAAAGGAAATGATGTTGTAATTCCTGCAAATTCATCAATTCAATTGACTCTTACCCAACCGATTACTGTAAATCCTGCAATTTTTAATAACAATTATTAGAAAATCGGGTAATAATTTTATTTTTGTTTTAAAATAAAATAAAAACACGAAGTCAGATATTGGGGAAAATAAATGTCCTTATTAGGAAAATACACAGACAATTTAATAAAAGATGATGAGTTGGAGCAAGGTTCAAGCTATATTACTCCTGCGGTGTTGAAAAACGATGAAGACATAAGTTTAAAAAAATCAATACTTATTTCAGCATTGCTTCACCCAACGGTTATCGGTGTTTGGGCTTTAACACTACTCATTCTTGCAATGATGGGTATTACCCTCACAATTTTTGAGAAACCGAAACCTAAAACAAACGATATTGAATTTGTACTTGTTGATAAGGAAGAAACTCCTATAAACAAAAAAACTCCATATCGTGCGGATATAAATTCTCGTGCCGGTGGACATCATGATCCAACAAGAAAGGTTTCTATGCCTTCTCCGTCACCAGGAACTCCAAAGCAACAAGCTGCTCAGTCACCAAAACCGGCGGCTAAACCTGCTGCTCAAAATCCGTTACAAAAAATAGTGAAACAAGTTACACAACAAAACCAACATACATCAGCACCGGTTAAAAAACCGGCACCTGCTGCAGCTGGTCCTAAAAAAGCTGAGCATGCAAAACCAGCTCCACCTACTGCAAGACCTTCGTTGAAGCCTCCTACAACTCCAAGACCGGTAGCAAAGCCTTCATCTCCATTTGCAGTTCCTGTACCAAAAGGAGGAACTGGAACTGGTAGATATACAACAGGTCCAATCAGTGGTTCTGGATCTTCTGCTAGAGGTGGTGGTGGCGGTGGAACTGCATCATCAGGCAAAGGTTCGCATGTCGCTGGGCCTTCTCTAGCACCAACTGGTGGCTCTGGTAATAAAATTGCTAGAGGCGGTGGCGGTGGAACAGGAGGTTACGGAAATCCTGGACCTGGAAATCCAAAGGGCAGACCTGGTATTGATGCCGTAAGAGAACCTGACTTTGGACCATATATGCGTGAATTACAAAGACGTATTAAAATGAACTGGGATCCACCAAAAGGAAACGAAAGTAAGCGTGTAGTATTGCAATTCAAAATCGCCAAAGACGGTAGGTTATTGTCTTGTAGCGTACTCAAATCTTCCGGACTCCCGGGAGCTGATAAAGCCGCAATTAGTGCAGTACAGGCAACCGCTCCTTTCAGACCGTTACCGGCTGAATTTAAAGGACAAAGTGTAGATATTCAATTTACGTTCGATTACAACGTATTTGGAGCATCAGGATATCACTAAAAATTATTTGAGTGAAGTTAGTGTAACGATCCTTTCACTTCTTTCGTTTCACTTTTCACTCAATTTAAAACAAGGATAATTACAAAAGAAAGAGGATAAAACTATGGAACTATTATGGAACTCAATTGCAATGGACTGGCCTGTATTAACACCAATCTTGATTTGTTCAATTTTGGTTGTGGGTGTTGTAATTAACAGATTTTCTTTTTATAAAAAGAACAAAAGAGATGTTGTTCTTTTTATACCTAGATTGCAAAAGGAATTAGTAAAAAACAACCTTGATGGCGCACAAAATTTAGCTATTCAATGTGGCGGCGTAATCGGTGAAGTTACAGAAGAAGCGGTTAGAATATTTTCTGAACAAAAGAGTGGTTTTTCTCGTTCATTTGATATTGCAGCATCTTTGGCATCAAGAAAATTGGAAAGTCACTTAACAATTTTAGGTACAATTGGTGGTGTTGCTCCGTTCTTAGGTTTGTTCGGTACAGTTGTAAGAATTTTGTTTACATTCCAAGATTTAGCTGCTCAAGGTAATCAATCTGCTGCGGTTGCATCAGGTATTGCATCTGCATTGATTGCTACGGCATTTGGTTTGGGCGTTGCGATTGTTGCGGTAATTTTCTATAACTCATTCCAATCAATTGTAAAACGTTATGAGGATGACTTCCAATTAATCAAATTGTTATTCTTAAGCTTTGTAGATTCTAATGATGAATCAACAACTCCAAGTAATGCAAATATTTCTTTGTAAGAAGTGGCTAGGCAGCCAAGCAGATTAGATGCAAAGAAGTATAGAGGCAAAGTCCGTTACAAATGTGACTCTCGTCATTGCGAACAATTTAGGAAAGAAAAGTAGGTTTGGGCTTTCTAGCTCAACACCATAAATAACTAAACTGAAACGGTCTTTTCACTTTTCACGTTTCACTTCTCACAAAAAATCAGGTAACACCTGACAACACACACTCAACACAAGGAAAAATTAATGTCAATGAAAAACAACAAGGGAAAAGAGGCCCTGTTTACAGAAATAAATATCACACCGTTAACAGATATCTTTTTGGTACTGCTGATTATCATGATGGTTGTTGCTCCAACTTTTCAGTCGAATGATAGTTCCATAAATGTTCCAGAAATAAATAGCGGAGTATCAATTGAGCAGAAAAATGCGACAGTGTCTGTTACAAAAGATGGTAATATGTTCTTAAACGGTACACCTGTTACAGAACAGAGTTTGACAAATGAACTTGTTACTCTAAAACCTCAGTTAGAAAAGGCTGAACTTGTTGTAAAAGCTGACGAAAAGGTAAAAAGTGCAAAGATAATGGAAATTATGAATGCAGCTCAAGATGCGGAATACAAAAAACTTATCGTAGCCGGAGAACCTTTGAGTAAAAAAGAACAAAAAGAATTGGAAAAAGACGCAAGCAAGCAGTTAGGTGGCTAGAAATTGGCTAGGCGGATTAGCGTAGGTCGGATTTACTAATCCGGCATTAGACCTCTCACTAAAAAATAAGGAAATATAAAATGTCCAGAAATAGAGATACATTTAACGAAATAAATATCACACCATTAACAGATATCTTTTTGGTACTATTGATTATTATGATGGTAATTGCGCCAATGTTGGATCAACAAGGGTTGAACTTGACCGTACCTGAAAATGTTGCACAAGAACAGGTTCAAAAAGAAACCAAAATAATGACCGTAATGGTTGATGCAGGCGATAAATATTATCTTGACGGCATTGAAATTCCTGCAGAAGAATTGGAAAGCACAATTAAATCTCAGGCAAAAAATTATCCAGATGGACTTTTGATTAAAACAGATGCGGATTCAACTCATGGTGCTATGGTAAAAGTTATGGACAGCGCAAGAAATTCCGGTATAACAAGTATTTCTGTTGACGAAATTTAGTGTCAAATTCTATTTAGACATTCCATTCAGGATTTTTACCGTCAGCAATTTCAAAAAATTTGTTCATACGTTCTGCAACCGACAGTTTTTCATCATTTTTTTGAAAAATTGTATTTGGTTTTGTCATGTCAACTTGACTTGCCATCGTATCAAGTTTGTTGATTTTTTCTTTAATCGTATTGAAATTTACTATCATTTTTTTTCTCTCTCTCATATATAAGAAAAATTTTTGAGAGGAGTAATTTCAAAGAAATGAAATTTATTTACAAAAGTTTATGTGAGTAAAGGGCAATAAGGCGATAGGGCAATAAGGCAATAAGTTCGTTACATCTCTAACCTGTTTACAAGTTCACAAAATTTCATTTTTGAGTTATAATATAAAAAGTTAGATAGTTATAAAGAGGGCGGTGTTCTAATGAATAAAAGTCAATCAGCAGGAATGTATATTGTACTTGCAATAGTGGTTATTCTATTTGTTTCATCAGTGTTTGTTTCAGGACCTACTACAAAGGTTTCTGAGATTTCTTATTCAAACTTTTTGGAAAGATTAGATAAAGGTGAATTTAAAAAGATTGAAAAATCTGATGATTTTTTGGTTGCAATCCCAAAAGTTCAACCGGAAGCTACAACAAAAAAAACAGTTGCTCCAACTATGAACAATCCGTTTGGAATTCCTGAAACTGCTAAAGCTCCAACTTTAAAATATAAAGTTTTAACACCGACTTATGATCCTGAATTGATGAAAAGACTTGATGCGTCTGACGCTGATATTCAAGTTACAAGAGCATCTGAATCTTCCAAAACTATTGGTAATTTGTTGAGTTATTTGTTGTTGCCGATTTTGTTTTTGGTATTTCTTGCGGTTATGGCAAAAAGTATTCAGGCAGGTGGCTCTCAAGCAATGTCTTTTGGGAAAAGTAAAGCCAAAATGCTTTTGGATAGCAAGGTTAAAACAACTTTTAAAGATGTTGCCGGAATTGATGAAGAAAAGAAAGAATTGGAAGAAATTGTTGATTTCTTGAAAAACGGTGATAAATATATTAAATTAGGCGCAAGAATTCCAAAAGGCGTTCTTCTTGTTGGCCCTCCAGGTACTGGTAAAACTTTGATGGCAAAAGCTGTTGCCGGAGAAGCTGGAGTTCCGTTCTTTTCTATCAGTGGTTCTGACTTTGTAGAAATGTTCGTTGGTGTTGGTGCAAGTCGTGTTAGAGATTTGTTTGAACAAGCTAAAAAACATCAACCTTGTATTATATTTATTGATGAAATTGATGCGGTTGGTCGCCAAAGAGGTGCCGGAATGGGCGGTGGTCATGACGAAAGAGAACAAACTCTTAACCAATTGCTTGTTGAAATGGATGGTTTTGACGAAAATACAAATATTATTGTAATTGCGGCAACAAATAGACCTGATATTTTGGATAATGCTTTATTAAGACCTGGTAGATTTGATAGGCAAATTTATATCAATGCACCTGATGTTCGTGGTAGAGAACAGATTTTGAAAGTTCATGCTAAAAATAAGCAACTTGAACCTGAAGTTGATTTAAAAACTTTAGCAAAACGTACACCTGGTTTTACCGGTGCAGATTTGCAAAACTTGTTGAATGAAGCTGCTCTTTTGGCTGCAAGAAAAAATAAAGAAAAAATTTCAATGGGTGATATTGACAATTCAATTGACAGAGTAATTGCAGGTATTGAGAAGAAAAGTAAGGTTTTGACAGATGAAGATAAAGAATTGACTTCTTATCACGAAGTTGGTCACGCATTGTTGGCAAAACTTTTGAAAGATGCTGATGAACTTCATAAAGTTTCGATTATTCCTAGAGGTTATGCTTTGGGGGTTACTTGGACAAAACCAAAAGACGAAAAAGTTCATACTAATAAGGCAAAACTTCTTGCTCAAATCACTGTTTCATTAGGTGGTCGTGCTGCAGAAGAAATTGTTTATGGCAAAGACAGAGTTAGTACAGGTGCATCTCAAGATCTTATTAACGTAACAAATATTGCTCGTAAAATGGTTACTGCTTGGGGAATGTCAGATAGATTAGGTAATATGGCATATGGCAAAAACCAAGAAAATGTATTTATGGGTAGAGATTTCGGACATCAAAGAGATTATTCTGAACAAGTTGCGTTTGAAATTGATGAAGAAATGAAACGAATTGTTGATGCAAAATATGAAGAAGCAAAAGAATTGTTGAGTTCAAACCGTGATATGTTGGAGGCAATTGCAAAAGAACTTCTTGATAAAGAAACTATTGATGCGGAAGAATTTCAAGATATTATGAACAGGGTTGAACACGAAAGAAGTTGTTAAGACATAAAGATTAAAAATATAAAAAACGTCATGCAATATTTGTATGGCGTTTTTGTTTGACGGGATTACTGTATCGCTTCGCTCCTTGTAATGACATATAAAGTTCCCCTTTGCTGAACGTCATTTTTTTTGCCAAATTAATCCTAAAATTTTAACAAATCGTATAAATTTTTTTCATATTTTGTGTTATAGTAAATTCATTAGAGGTGTTTATTATATGAATATGAAAGGAGAAATATCATGACTGGAAAACGTGTATGGTTATTCAAAGAAGGTAATGCCGATATGCGAAACCTTTTGGGTGGCAAAGGTGCAAACCTTGCGGAGATGACAAATTTGGGTCTGCCTGTTCCTCCGGGTTTGACTATTACTACTGAAACTTGTATGGATTACATCAATCACGGTAACAAAATGCCTGCAGGACTGATGGACGAAGTTAGAGACGCTCTTGCAATTGTTGAAACACAAGCAGGTAAAAAATTTGGAGATGCTGAAAATCCGTTGTTAGTTTCTGTTCGCTCAGGTGCAAGACTTTCTATGCCAGGTATGATGGAAACTATTCTTAACTTAGGTTTGAATGATAAAACTGTTGAAGGCATGATTAAATTAACTAAAAATCCTAGATTTTGCTATGATTCTTACAGAAGATTTTTGACAATGTTCGGTTCTGTTGCTTGGGAAATTGATAGACAAAAATTTGAGGACTATCTGGATAAAATAAAAGAAGAAAAAGGGTACAAATCTGATACTGAATTAACTGCAGATGATTGGAAATCGTTGATTGCGCCTTATAAAGAATTGATTAAAAAAGAAACAGGAAAAGAATTTCCGCAAGATCCATATGTGCAATTGGAAGAATCTATTGAAGCTGTTTTCCGTTCTTGGAATATTCCTCGTGCTGTCGCATATAGAGAACACTACAAAATTGACCACAATTACGGAACTGCCGTAAATGTTCAAACAATGGTATTTGGAAATATGGGTGATGATTGCGCAACAGGCGTATCTTTTACAAGAAATCCTTCTACCGGTGAAAACAAGTTCTATGGAGAGTATTTGACAAATGCTCAAGGTGAAGATGTTGTTGCCGGTATCAGAACTCCAAAACCTATTGCTGAACTTGAACACGAAATGCCTGAACTGTACAAACAATATGTTGATATTGCCAAAAAACTTGAAAAAGGCTACAAAGATGTTCAAGATATGGAATTTACAATTGAAAGAGGTAAATTGTGGATTTTGCAAACTCGTAACGGTAAAAGAACTGCAAAAGCATCTGTAAGAATTGCAGTTGAAATGTGTGAAGAAGGTATTATTGATAAAGAAAGAGCGGTTGAACTTGTCGATGCAAACCAACTTTATCAAGTGCTTTTACCTGACTTTGATCCAAAAGCTAAAAAAGAAGCTCACAAAATTGCTCAAGGGCTTGCAGCATCTCCAGGTGCAGCAGTTGGTAAAATCGTTTTTGACACAGAAGAAGCTGCAGAACGAGGCAAGGCTGGTGAAAAAATTATTTTGGTTAGAATTGAAACTTGTCCGGATGATATTCACGGTATGATTGAATCTCAAGGTGTTTTGACACTTCGTGGCGGTATGACATCTCATGCTGCAGTTGTGGCTAAAGGTATGGGAAAACCTTGTGTTGCAGGTTGTGAAGATTTATCAATTGACCTTAAAAATGAAACATTGACAGCTGGTGACGGTACTGTTTATCACAAAAATGATATCATTTCATTGGATGGTGGTACAGGGGAAGTAATGGATGGCTCAATACATCTTGTACCTCCGACGATGGATGATAACTTTAAAAAATTGTTTGAATGGGTTGACGATATCAAATTGTTAGGAGTTCGTGCAAATGCTGATACTCCGGCAGATGTAGCAAAGGCTTTGGAACTTGGCGCAGAAGGTGTCGGACTTTGCAGAACAGAACACATGTTTATGGATCCTGAAAGACTTCCTTGGGTACAAAAAATGATTATTGCAGGTACTCCTGAAGCTAGGAAAGAAGCTTTGGAACACTTATTGCCAATGCAATACAGTGATTTTTATGCAATGTTTAAAGCATTGGGTGAAAAATCTATGACAATCAGGCTTCTTGATCCGCCTCTACATGAATTTTTGCCTGACAAAGAAGAATTAATTGCAAAAGTTGCAACTAAGAAAGCAAAAGGTGAAGATTATGCAGAAGATGAAAAATTGTTGAATATTGTTGAAGCAATGTCAGAATCTAACCCTATGATGGGGTTAAGGGGTTGCCGTTTAGGTTTGACATATCCTGAAATTAATGAAATGCAAGTCCGAGCAATTTTCTATGCAGCTTGTGATTTGAAAAAAGAAGGTTTAGATGTTAAGCCTGAAATTATGATTCCGCTTGTTGGTCATGTAAATGAACTTAAAACGGTTAAGGGAGTTCTTGAACGTGTAGCAAACGAAGTTATGGATGAAAAAAATGTCCGAGTTGATTATATGTTTGGAACAATGATTGAAATTCCTCGTGCTGCTCTAACTGCTGATCAGATTGCAGAACATGCAGAATTTTTCTCATTTGGAACAAACGATTTAACTCAAATGACATTTGGTTACTCAAGAGATGATGCAGAAGGTAAATTCTTGCAAAACTATGTAGAACAAAAAATTCTTCCTGCAAATCCATTCTCAACGCTTGATCAAGAGGGTGTTGGACAATTGATGAAAATTGCATTAGAAAAAGCTCTAAAAGTTAGACCACACCTAAAACGAGGTATTTGTGGTGAACACGGTGGAGATCCGGCATCAGTTAAATTCTGTCACAGAATTGGCTTAAACTATGTTTCTTGCTCTCCATTTAGAGTTCCGCAAGCAAGACTTGCTGCAGCTCAAGCAGTAATTGAGTTCAAACAATCAAAAGATATTTCATTACCTTTGGGTTGTAAGTAAGCAATAAATAAATTAAAACAAGCAGACGAGAAAATTTTTCTCGTCTGTTTTGTTTATTGCGCTATTAAAAAAATAATGATATAATCTTTTTATGGATACTAGTTATTTAAAAGAAAAAGCTAATTGTTTAAGAAATGAAATGAACCACTTATGGACTGGAACATTTGTAACTTGTGGTGGAGCAATTGGTTTTAGTGTGTTTGAACCTAAAAATATACTTGTTATAATTTATATTGTTTTAGGAATTTTTTTAACTACAATATTTATTAATGGGTATATGGTTAGACGAAATCAATTAACTCAAATTGTAAAAGAACTTAATGAGCAAGGAGGAAAAAATGGAAAACTTTTATAGCATATTAACAAATATATTAGGTTTTACAATTTGCGGTATTTTGTTATATTTTGCGTACGCATTTCACAAGCAAGATAAAGAATTTGCAAAGCACGAAAAAAATTAAATTTAACTGTTGTGGGCTAAATACACAATATTCTTAAATCGTTTAGTTATGGTAATCTTTTCCGCCAACTATTCTCAAATGTCTGTTTGTACCTTCTCCTATTGACTTGCTAGACATGTTGTGTTGTTCTACAAGTTCATGTTGAAGTTTTCTAATATGTTGGTTTTGTGGTTGTAATTCTACGTGTTCGGCTCCGGCAAGAATTTTATTTATTGCTGCTTTCGCCTCATCTAATGCTCTTTCAGCATCATCATAATATCCGCATAGGGTTTCAGAAGCTTCTGTTATTTGTAAAGCTTCTTTCAAAACCTTTTGAATTTGAGCCATAGAATTTGTTTTTACATAAAATATTTGTAATCTGTAATCGTTTGCGGTACTCAAAACTTTGGCACCGCCTTTTATAAAGTTTTTGTGCGCAATGACAATATCCGCCTCATCAAGATTGCGAGTGATTTCTGCGTTCAAATTCAAGCGTTCGATAACTTTTTCAACAATCGTTCTTGAAACCGCATAAAGATAAATCTTTTTAAACCCTTTTACTTCTTCGACATATTTTTGTCTAGAGAAGGAAAATTTTAAACTGTCTGTATTGTGTTCCGGTTGAATTTTTTGTTCAAGTTTGTTTATCTCTTTGGGAATATCCGTAATTGTCGGTTCTGTTTTAGTTGGTGTTTGAGGAGGAAATTCTCCTTCGTAGGATTTGTCTACCTTTCTAATTTCAGGTCTGATAGGCCAACCTCTTAATATATAATCAACCGCCTCCGCCGTATCTTTATAGACTGCTAAAGTGTTTCTGTCTAAGATTTCAATAACAACATCAAATGTTGGTTGTTTTTCTCTTTCTAAAACTGTTTTTTGAGAAGCTCTACGTTTAGCCTCATCATCACCTAATGTTACGGACTGAATACCCCCGACCAAATCTGATAGTGTCGGGTTTTTGATAAGGTTTTCTAAACTATTACCGTGAGCGGTTGCAATCAACATAACTCCACGTTCAGCAATGGTACGTGCAGCTTGTGCTTCTGCTTCTGTACCGATTTCATCAACAACGATAACTTCTGGAGTGTGATTTTCAACCGCCTCAATCATAATATCTTTTTGAAATTCTGGTTGTGTAACCTGCATACGGCGTGCATGTCCGATTGCAGGGTGAGGAGTATCGCCATCACCGGCGATTTCGTTAGAAGTATCTACAATTACAACACGTTTACCAAGTTCGTCAGCAACAAGTCGAGAAATTTCTCTCAATTTTGTTGTCTTACCAACTCCAGGTCGACCTAAGAACAAAATGCTTTTGTTCATCATACAAATATCTTTGATACAAGCAATAGTTCCTGTTACAACACGACCGATACGGCAAGTTAGACCAATAACTTTGCCTTGTCTGTTGCGTATTGCACTAATTCTGTGAAGTGTTCCGGGAATACCTGATCTATTGTCGGATGTAAACTCTTGTATTCTGCTTGTAATATAATTAATGTCATCTTCTGTGACAAATTCTTCGCCCAAGTACTCAATTTTTCCGCCAGCGTGACGAATTTCCGGAGTTCTGCCGATATCTAAAACTATCTCAATGACATCTTCCATTTTTTCATAAGAGATGTGCTTTTTCACCTTTTGGGGTAAAACTTCTGTTAATCGGTCTAAATCGTTTTGAAATTGTAAGTTGCTCATTTTCTTTTCTGCCTTTCTGATATTTTGTATATATAACAAAATAATTGTCGGCTGATTACAATTCCGCACGCGCAGCGAAACTAATATTTAATTTTCTTAAATTCAATTCACCTTTCTATATATATTATACCACTTTTTACAAAAAACTCATCAATCTAAAGTATTACAAAAGTAGCAAATTTACATTTTTTAATAGATGCTTTCTTACACTTGTTTTTGAGAAGAAAAATTTTATATTTTATGTTAACAAATGTTACAAAGGATAATTACTTTTTAAAGTTTTTGAATAAATATGCCGTAATACTACATGAATGTTACTAAGAAAGGAAAATCATCAATGGGATTAGCGGCAGGACAAGCTAGATTATTGACGATAACAGGCAGGAAATCTGACTGTGAATATGAGTCTATGCGTCTTTCTCATCAGAAGTTGGCTCTATCACGTCAACTTACTGACCTTTCTAATGAATATCAAAACTCTCTTGACCAAACAAAATTGATTTATGATTATTATGGAACTGGCGATCAATCAAATCCATTGTCTTATGGTATTTTGATGACACCATCTACATTAAATAATTATATGCCTGTACTTGTTACAGATCCAAAAGGTAGGGCTACATTGAATTCTAAATATGCGGCAGCTGCAGAAGCTGCGGGTATTCCGCAAGAAGGTTTAGGCTCATTGCCATCAGAAAATACACGTAACAAGTTTATTGAAGCTTTGGGCGGGCAAGGTGTTATTTCTGATAAATTAATGAATACAATTTTAGGACTTCCGTATAACCAAGCTGCCGGTATTGGTGGTGGAACTACTGTTGCAGTTCAAACAAAAAATGTAAAATATGATGAATTAGCAGAATTGTTAAATGGTTATACTGTTACTCCTACTGATACTGTGTTTAATAGCGAAATTACAAGAGGTGTAAACTTATACAATACAACTGGTAAAGAGTATTATAGAAATCCCGCAAGTTCTGGAGATGGCAAATGGGATAACTTAAATGGTACTCAATATAAAGAAGCTTCAAACGGACAAGTTGGGCTAGGAGATATCTTGACCGGTAACTACGTATTAGTTGCTTATGGGCAAGATGAAAGAAACAGTGCATTTGGTGCTACAGGCGGTGCAATTGATGCAATTGTAAATTCTTCTGCTTGGGAAGATATGTTTGATGCGGTTGATAATTTGTTGGGTCTTGGAGACAGTTATACAAAAGCTGCTATTGAATATGCAAGAAGCCAAGTTTCATATATGGTTTCTAACCAGTGTGATACCTCTAAAGGTACTGGCAGTGGTAAGAGAGCATATTTCAATGATGATGATTTGAAAAACTTTGCATATCGTACAGGTGGAGCTGAACAAGCAACAGACAAAAAAGTTGTTAGTCAAGCTTTATCTAAGGCTGATGACTATGTTGGTTTAGTTTGTCGTTTCAACTGTGGTAAAGGTAGAGATGATGATAGCAATATCACAGCTATTTCTATTAACATGTCTAATGTTTTGAGAGCCTATATTACCTATGTGGAAGATTATATAAATGGTGTTTCTAAAACAGATGCTTCTGGAAATGATTTATATAGCGCAAGTATTGGGCGTAAAGAAGAAAGTAGCTTTGTAACAAGTGAAAAAAATTATTTATATACAATCAAAACAGGTGCAACTGTTTCCAGTGATGATTGCGCTCAAGCAACATTCTATGATGTGTTGTTTAACCAAATTTGTCAAAACGGTTGGACAAAAAATGACAAAATTGACGATAATGAATATATGCAAGAAATGTTGAAAAGTGGTATGTTGTACATTTCTAAGGTAAATGATGATGGATATTATTATCAAGGAAATTATGCAACAGATTCTTATATCAAAGAGGTTTCAGATGATACAAAAATTGCTCAAGCTGAAGCTAAGTACAATACTGAAAAATCAAAACTTAATTCTAAAGAAGAAACTTTAGACTTAAAGATGAAAAACCTTGATACAGAGATTTCTTCACTAACAACAGAGTATGATACTGTTAAAAATACGATAGCAAAGAATATTGAAAAATCATTCAAGCGGTATAATGCGTAAAAATAATACTGAGTTAAACCCCAGAAACAGGAGGCAAATCAATACTTTTTAAGCGTTGTTCAATACGTCTGTACCATTTTAAGTGTTGTTTAAAAAGTATTTTGTATTTTGTAATATCACCTTGTGATATTTCTTTAAATTGGCTATCGCAAGTTTCTGTCAAAGCTTTTTCTAAATAATGAGTTAATTCTTTTCTGCTCATATTATCAAATTCATTACCTTGACGAAGTTCAATTCTTTTTCCAAATTCAACAATAACTTCAGGTCTGTTATCTCTAAAGAACGCATAATCCACTGCCATAGGGATAAGATTAACTTTTCCATATTTTTTAAGAGCATTTTCTGCTATATATGCCAAACCGGTCTGAAATTCAATTGGTCTAAAATGTGGTGGTCTAATTATGCCTTGAGGGAATATACATAACATATTTCTCAAATCTCCCACAACATCAACAGAGTATTTTAAAGCTTTCATTGCAGATTGTGGGGATTTTTTGTTAACCGAATAAGCACCACCACGTCTTAAAAGAGGAAAACGGTTAAGTTCTTCAACCATCAATCGGATTTCTTTGTGAAAAATTCTGTGAGTAGTATTATAAAGTACAATTCCATCCCACCAGTTACAATGTGGTGCAAATAAAATTGTTGGGACATCTTTTTCTGCCTCAAAATATGTTTCTTCTCCTCTATATCTGAAAGCAAAGAAACGATTTTGGAGCATGTTAAAGAAAAACATGCTTGCCACCCATAGCCAAAATTTGCTTGTTTTAGCCGGTTTAAATTTCTCCTCTTTGTTCCTCAGCTTTGTAGGCGGGATGTCAGAATATAATTGTTCTTCTACTACCATATATCAATTGTACTCCGATAAAAAAAATAAGGCAAATAGACGAGTGGATAATTTTAAGAAAGGTTAAGGTCATTAATTTTTAATGTATAATTTTTATTATGAAAGCTGAAGAATTAATCAGATATTTTAAATCATTGGGTTTGACTGTTCATACCGGAACAAAAGCTAGAGGACATCAGGGGTTTTTCTTGAATAATCGTATAGATATTTCAAAAAATATCTCTGAAAATCGACTTATTCCAACTCTTTTACATGAATTTGCACACTATATACATTCAAAACTTGAACCGAATATGAATAAAACTGGTGGAAGTTTGGAAATTCTTTTCAAGTCGGATAACCCTATTTATAAAGAGGAATTGATAAAAGTTACAAATTTTGTTGATAATAATTCGCTTTGTGTAAGATTATATGAGCATAAGGACAGAGTTAAACAGAAGATTAAGGAGTATGAGGAGATAGTAAAAAAATATTACCCGAAGTTCCAGCGTTCTAAAAAGTTTAAAGAATTTGATAAATACATTAAGCGTTCAAATGCCAAATATCTTTTGAAATATGATAGAGTAAGATTAGTTGAGGGTGGATTTTTTAAAAAAACTACAAAGCTTTTTTCTATAGATAATATAGAAAAAGATTTTGTGGACATGCCACCTGCATTTGCGGCATATATAAGATTACATTCGTTTCAGAAAAAGCAATCAAGGATTTCGGCACGAATAAATAAATATAAAAAGTATTATGAAAAACCTTGTGAATTATTTGCCAGATTAGTTGAAGGCATATACCTTGATAGAGAATGGGTTGAGGCAATTGCTCCGAATTTGATGAAGCAATTTTATGATTTGTTGAAAGACGGATATTATATGGAGTTGGAAGTGGTTTTGAGTACCTTTTTACATAAAAAGTTACCGTTGTCAGCGCAAAGCATATAACCAATCCTTCCATCGCAAGGGGAATTACGTTGCAATGATTAATTTGTTTATGATTGTAAAGAAATGTAAAAACAAGTTTAAAATACCCTCAAACCCTGTCATAATGCCTCTATGCTATGCTATGCTATGCTATGTGGCGCACTGTGTCAATTGTTTTGGTGTTTATGTTTTTATAAAAGAGTAAGGAAAATCGATTTTCAAAAAAGTTAAGAAAGAAATTATAGGAGAAAAATTATTATGGCAAATATTGGAAAAATCGCAACAAAAGCTATGGCAGAAGTTAATGGTGGTTTACTTACAAAATGCGCTAAAACACCAGAACAATTTAGTGCAGTGCTTAAAAAAGACTTAAAAATGAAAGAACCTCCTAAATTAGATGAATTTAAAAAATTAGTAACTAGCAATGAGGCTAAAGAGTCATTAAAAAATATAGCTCCAAAACTAGCCAAAGAACCTCCATTATGGAAGAAAGTTATTGGAAAAATCTTTGGTTAATTAAAATTTAAAAAAAATAATGTGTGGACAACTAATATCCGCACATTATTTTTTTATCTACTTACGCTCTGCCATACATGTCTTCATATCGAATGATGTCTTCTTCAATTAGGGGATCGCCTTTTTGAACTTCTATAATTTCAATATCTTTATCAAACGGGTTTTGTAAAGAATGTATTGCTTTTAGTGGAATATCTATACTGTGTCCCGGAGAAAGAATAAGTTCTTTCCCTTCAAGAACAACTTTTGCAGTTCCCGAAAGAATAACCCAATGTTCGCTTCTAAAATTGTGCGATTGAACAGACAATTTTTGTCCGGGATTTACGTGGATAATTTTTGTTAAGAAACCTTCTCCTTGTGCAATAACCGTGTAAAATCCCCAAGGGCGATAAACTGTTTTATGTACAAGGTGAGTGTTGTCGTTTTGTTTTTTTAGTGTTTCGTAAATCTGTTTTACTTCTTGTGTTTTGTCTTTTTTGCAAGCTAAAATTGCATCTTCTGTTTCAACAATAACTGTATCTTCAAGTCCAATTGTTGTAACAAGTTTTGATGAAGCGTAAACAAAAGAGTTTTTGGAATTTTGGTCTAGAACATGACCGACAAAAACATTTCCATTTTCATCTTTTTTGCTAACATTATATATTGCTTGCCATGAACCTATGTCATACCAATCACTTTCAAGTTTTACGAGTGCGATATTGTCAGATTTTTCCATGACTGCATAATCTATTGAAATGTTTGGCATTTTGTCAAAATTAATGAATGGGATTTGGTTGCTTTCTGAAAAATCAAATTCTTCTGAAACTTTTGCTATTTCAGTGGCATGCTTGACTGTTTCGTTTAAAATTGTAGAAGCTTTGAACATGAAAATTCCGCTATTCCAATAGAAAGTGTTCTGTTTCAAATATTCTTTTGCTGTTTCGAAATTTGGTTTTTCTACGAATTTTTTGACCTTAAATCCATCCCCGATTTTTTCTGCAGTGTCAATGTAGCCGTAGCCTGTTTCCGGATAATCAGGTTTTATACCGAAAGTTACGATATAACCTTTTTGAGCTAATTTTTCACCTTTTTTAATTGTAGATACAAATTTTTCATTATCTTTAATTAAAAGGTCTGAAGGTACTGCAAGAATTATTGGATCTGATGCAGATTTTTGTATAATATACTTTGTTGCTAAAACTATTGCGGGAGCAGTATTCTTGGCAACAGGTTCTCCCAAAATAATTGGATTTTCGGTTAATTCTGAAAGTTGCATCCTTACGTTGGCAACATGTTTTGTGTTTGTTGTACTAATTATATTTTCTTTGGGCATGCAATAATTTAGTCTTTCAAATGTCGTTTGTAACAAACTTTCATTAGAAACTAAGTTTAATAATTGTTTTGGATAAAGTTCTCTCGAAAGTGGCCATAATCTGCTTCCTGAACCACCTGCCAATATAATTCCGTACATTCAACCTCCTGATTTAACCAATAATATTATACTATAAAATACTATGTGTATTAAATCTTTCAAGGCTAATGTAACTTTTCTTTATAAAATTGATAAAAATTAAGAGGTGTAAAATCGCTTGTTTTAAAATTAGTTTTCTGATACTATATTAATATAATGTTTGATTGGGATAAGAAAAAGAGAGTAGTAGCCGGTTCTATAGCGGTATCAGTAATTGTTTTAGGTTCAATTTTAGGCGCAGTTTATCAGCCACAATCTAAGACTGATGAAATTTATTCAGCAGCGTTGGAAGATTTTTCTAAAGGGAATTATCAAAACGCTTATTATTTGTTTTCTAAAGTTACTCTATTTTCCAATCTAAAACCAGTTGCGATTTATCATAGAGCAGAATGTGCAAGGATGTTGGGGGATGACAAATCTGAGATTAAGCAATATCAGTTACTTTTTAATAATTATCCAAAACATAAATTGAGTATTCGCTCAAGATATCTAGCGGGGCAAAAAATTATTGAAACAAAGCCAAAGCAAGCAAAAAAATATTTTGAATATGTTATTCATAATGCGCCTGATACTGATTATGCGATTGCAGCGGAATATTATTTGGGTGTGATTTTGGAAAATAAATATAAGGATACGAAAATTATTCCTACGTCTGTAAAAGATGATGTCCAAAACTATTTCAGGCACTATTTAACAAAAGCTCCGTCAGGTAGACTTGCTCTTAATGCGGTTAATCATTGGTTAGAATTTGCTGATGATATTAATAAAGATGATTATTTGCTGATGGCAAATTCGTGCTATTTGTTTGGAGATTACCAAAAAGCTCAAGAACTTTTGCAAAAAGCAGATATGAATGAAAGTTGGACTTTGGATGTAAAAAATTCTTATGCGTTGAAAAATTATCCGAGAGCAAAATTTTTGACAGAAAATGGCTTACAAAAACGTTCGCAATATGTGGCAGATGATGGGATTTATGATGCTATAGATATATATTTAAAACTTTCTAATACTAAATCACAAGGTGTTGACAGGTTGTTAGGGCTTGCCGGTGGTAAAGGGCGAGATTACTTGCAAAGCTTGAAGTGCCAAAATGTTTCGCAAAATGACAAAGCGGCATGCTATAGTAAATTGTATTTGAAGTACCCAAGTGGAGATTTTTCTGCTGACGCTTTATCAAATATCTTCTTTGCAAAAATTAAATCAGGAGATTTGGTTAGTGCAAGAAAAATAGGCATGGATCATTTGAAAAAATTTCCAGACACAAATTCTTCTCCAATGGTGATGTTTTGGTTAGGAAAAATCGCTGAGAAATCAAATAATTACAGTGAATATACAAGTTATTACAAATCAGTCATAGACAAATATCCAGATTCTTATTACGCATATCGGGCTTATTTAAAATTGAACCATTTGCGTGGACCATTGATTACAAATTATATGAGTCCAAAGCCGGTTGTTTATCCATATAAATATACTCATAATAATATTATCGTAAAGCTTGTAGATTTAAAGGATTATGATGTCGTAAATGAATTAACTAATGACGACTTTGTTCGCAGCTGGGTGCTTTATAAAAAAGGTGACTATTCCCACTCTATGCTAGTTGCAAGAGATGCAATGGAAAAGATTAAAAACAAACCAGACAAATATGATTTGAGATGGCGATTAATTTATCCTGTAATTTTTTACGATGACGTAAAGCAATATTCTGCGCAAACTGGTAATAATATGCCATTGATGCTTTCTCTAATTCGAGAAGAAAGTTATTTTGATCCTTTAGCGCAAAGTGCAGTAGGTGCAAGTGGATTAGCGCAAATTATGCCTGTTACTGCAAGAGAAGTTAATTTAAAAATGGGATTAGGCATGAATATTTCAGAAGCTTTGTTTAACCCAAACATGAATATCAAATTAGGAAATTATTATTACTTGTTTTTAAAAAGCAATCTTGAGGGATATGATATTTCATCAGTTGCAGCTTATAATGGAGGAATTGGTTCTATCCAAAGATGGAAAACTTCCTTGCATTACAATGATACAGATGAATTTGTAGAACAAATACCATATTCTGAAACTAAAAATTATGTTAAAAAAGTTTTCAGAACATATTGGAATTATATAAGAATTTATAACGGAAATAATTAATAAAGTTTAACAAAGAGCAATTTTTGAATTTAATATGTTTTATATATAAATAATAGGAGTAGGTATGATTTCAAAATTATCGTTAGCAAAAAATGTAATGGCATATGCGGGCAAACTTGGTTCTCAAATTAAGCCATCAAGTTCTATTGCTCAACATTCACCAAGCTTAAAAACTTTGCAAAAAGATACATTTTGTCATCAATATTGGCAGCAAATAAAGTCAGAAGGCTTGCTTAAAAATTCAAATCAAACATCTGTAAAATTGCATGGTTATTTGAATGGGATAAATCATCATTTGGTTACAGGCGCAAGTCCTAAGAATATGGATAAAGAATTTATGTCATTGGGGCTTACTCCGAGAGATATGATTACTTTAACCGATATTGAATTTAAAAGTTTAAAACCAACAACAGAAACGATCCATGCTTTTCGTTCAATAGGAGAAAAACCGGACTTCTTTTCTGAATACAAGTTGTATAAAAAACGACTTGACATAAAAAAGGGTGAAACTATTGATATGAAAGAGTATGCGTATGCAACATCGGATATTGATTATGCAAGAGGATACCTCACAAATAACAAAGGAATTTTATATGATATAGAAATTCCAAAAGGTTCAAAAGTTTCTGTAACAGGTGCTAATACTGCAACAAATGAAGTTGTTTTTCCAAGAAGTTCAAAATTTGAGTGTGTTGGAAAAGAGCATGTAAAAGATGCTAATAATGATTATGTAAAAGTAAAATTGAAATATATTGTGCCACAAGATATTTAATTGTAGATGTTTTCAATGAAATAAATAAAAGCCTCGTCAATTTGACGAGGCTAAAAATTTGCTTATTCGGGTAAGCATGCTTTTTATAACATGTTTTTTCTGATATTTTCTTTTTGTTTATCAATTTTTTTAATTCTGCGTTCAAGTGTTTTTACTTGTTTGTTAAGAGCTTTTCTTTCTGCTTTAACTGCAGTGTATTGCGCATCTACATCAGAATATTTTGTTTTATAATTTAACAATTCGTTTCTAACATCAACTTGTGCATTATCAAGTTGGATGATTGCATTTTGCATTTTAGCGTTACCTACAGGTTCTTCTGATGAAGTTGTTGTAGAAGTTTTGGCAACTGTATTTGCAGGCTTTGCACTAGTTGTTGTTGCAGTTGTTCTGATTGTTGATGAGTTTGTGTAAGCATCTTCAAAGTTTAGTGGAGTGAATGCGTTTCCATCTGCATAAGCTGTGCATGAGCATGCTATTAAAACTGATAAAGATAATACAAGTTTTTTTACGTTTTTGTTCATGTTTTTTCTCCTTATAAAAAATACTATTACTCTATTTTTATATAAGTATATATTATGGAGCATGAAAATAACTCATACAAAAAAATGAGAAATTTGGGAACATAAAAAGCATGCTTTCGTCATGATATAGTGCGGTTTTTGAGATTATTAACTTTTGTAAACTGCCTAAAACCTTGCAAATAAAAGGTTTTTCAAAAAAGTCAAAAATCATGAAAAAAACATGGGTTCATGGGCTTGATTTTAAATTTTCTTTTGCATAGAATTAGAAATGTGCCTAGCGCACAGTGAACTTTCAAAAAATCAATCAGAGTTAAGAAATTTTAAATAAATTTTAAAAAAGTGCTTGACAAAGAAAATTGATGATATAAGATAATAAATGCAGATGACACTAGCAATTAAAAATTAAAAAATAATTTATTGCATCTGACTTATATATAAAAGGAAGTAAACCCCAATCATAAAGATTGTGCCTGCGTTGCAGGGCTTATTAAGCGGTCGAAGATTTGAAAAAGAAATCGCACCTTGACAACAGAATAGCTGAAAGAACAAAATACTTTGTTAATTCTAAAAAACGAAATGATAAGGACAAAAAAGTAATGAGCTAGACAACCTAAAAAGGTTGAAAAAATAACTTTCTGACAATGGAGAGTTTGATCCTGGCTCAGGACGAACGCTGGCGGCGTGCTTCATACATGCAAGTCGAACGAGAAGCTCACTTCGGTGAGTGGAAAGTGGCGGACGGGTGAGTAATGTGTAGAGAATCTGCCCTTGAGTGGGGGACAACAGCTGGAAACGGTTGCTAATACCCCATATGAGATATTTTGCAATAAATATCTTGAAAACTCCGGTGCTCAAGGATGAGTCTGCATCTGATTAGCTAGTTGGGGGTGTAATGGACCACCAAGGCGACGATCAGTAGCTGGTTTGAGAGGATGATCAGCCACAATGGGACTGAGACACGGCCCATACTCCTACGGGAGGCAGCAGTAGGGAATTTTGCGCAATGGGCGAAAGCCTGACGCAGCAACGCCGCGTGATTGATAAAGCCCTTCGGGGTGTAAAGATCTGTCAGTGGGGACGAACAATGACGGTACCCACAGAGGAAGCACCGGCTAACTCCGTGCCAGCAGCCGCGGTAATACGGAGGGTGCGAGCGTTGTCCGGAATCATTGGGCGTAAAGAGTTCGTAGGTGGCCTGTTAAGTCTGGTGTTAAATGCAGATGCTCAACATCTGTTCGGCACTGGATACTGGCAAGCTTGAATGCGGTAGAGGTAAAGGGAATTCCTGGTGTAGCGGTGAAATGCGTAGATATCAGGAGGAACATCGGTGGCGTAAGCGCTTTACTGGGCCGTAATTGACACTGAGGAACGAAAGCCAGGGTAGCAAATGGGATTAGATACCCCAGTAGTCCTGGCCGTAAACGATGGATACTAGGTGTTGCGGGTATCGACCCCTGCAGTGCCGAAGCAAACGCGATAAGTATCCCGCCTGGGGAGTACGCACGCAAGTGTGAAACTCAAAGGAATTGACGGGGACCCGCACAAGCGGTGGAACATGTGGTTTAATTCGAAGCAACGCGAAAAACCTTACCAGGGCTTGACATCTAACAAACACTTGTGAAAGCGAGTGGTGCTCTTCGGAGAATGTTAAGACAGGTGGTGCACGGTTGTCGTCAGCTCGTGTCGTGAGATGTTGGGTTAAGTCCCGCAACGAGCGCAACCCTCGTCGTTAGTTGGATGTGTCGGTACACTTACACATTCCTCTCTAGCGAGACTGCCGGTGATAAACCGGAGGAAGGTGGGGACGACGTCAAATCATCATGCCCCTTATGCTCTGGGCTACACACGTGTTACAATGGCTGGTACAACGAGCCGCCAACTCGTGAGAGTGAGCAAATCTCTAAAAACCAGTCTCAGTTCGGATTGCACTCTGCAACTCGAGTGCATGAAGTCGGAATCGCTAGTAAACGCAGATCAGCACGCTGCGTTGAATACGTTCCCGGGTCTTGTACACACCGCCCGTCACACCATGGAAGTCGACCACGCCCGAAGTACGTGAGCTAACCGTAAGGGAGCAGCGTCCTAAGGCAGGGTTGGTGACTGGGGTGAAGTCGTAACAAGGTAGCCGTACCGGAAGGTGTGGCTGGATCACCTCCTTTCTAGGGAGATTCAAGGTATCACAAAAGTGATTTAAAATAAGCCTTCAATCCCAAGGTCGTAAGTCGATGATATTATATAAGTTTTAATTGAAGCAAATCAGACGTTTTTCTTATATAAAGAAGACTTGTTAACAAGTATTTTTCAGCCTATTTTGTTACCAGAGTGCAAACGCACTTGACTGTACATTGAAAATTGCATAAGAATATAAGCGTATACAAAGATAAATTGTATAGATAATAACTGTTATCAAGTATAAATATCTAAGTAAACGTAATCATCAATGAACCTTAAAATAAATATTAGGTAAAGCTACAAAGAGCTAATGGAGAATGCCTTGGTACTGACAGCCGATGAAGGACGTGTAAAGCTGCGATAAGCTTCGGGGAGTTGCTAAAAGACCTTGATCCGAAGAAATCCGAATGGGGAAACCCTACGAGGTTAAAACCTTGTAATCCACAGATAAATACATAGTCTGTGCGAAGGAAAGCCTGTGAACTGAAACATCTTAGTAACAGGACGAAAAGAAAATAACCAAATGATTCCGATAGTAGCGGCGAGCGAACTCGGAAGAGCCTAAACAGTATGTACGTGATAGACTGCAATTGTTGTGCATATTGGGTTGTGGGACTCACAGTATGATTTGCAGGTCATACAAAGAGTTACAAAGTTAATTAATAGCTGAAGACAACTGGGAAGTTGCACCATAGAGGGTGATAGTCCTTTAAGCGACATTAATTAATCTCTTGTGAGTATCCCGAGTAAGGCGGGGCACGTGAAACCCTGTCTGAATCCACCGGGACCATCCGGCAAGGCTAAATACTAGTCAGTGACCGATAGTGAACGAGTACAGTGATGGAAAGGCGAAAAGAACAGTGAGAAGCTGAGTGAAATAGACCCTGAAACCGTTAGCTTACAATCAGTCAGAGCACTATTAATAGTGTGATGGCGTGCCTGTTGAAGAATGAGCCGGCGAGTTATCTTATGTTGCGAGGTTAAGGAGTTAACATCCGGAGCCATAGCGAAAGCGAGTTTGAAAAGAGCGTTAAGTAACATGCGATAGACCCGAACCTTGGTGATCTAACCTTGACCAGGATGAAGCGTGGGTAACACTACGTGGAGGTCCGAACCAACCGATGTTGAAAAATCGGTGGATGAGTTGAGGTTAGGGGTGAAATGCCAATCGAACCAAGAGCTAGCTGGTTCTCCCCGAAATGCGTTTAGGCACAGCGTCAAATTTATCTTACAGGAGGTAGAGCACTGGTTTTGTGCGGGCGACGAAATGTTGTACCAAACAATGTCAAACTCCGAATGCCTGTAATGTTATTATTTGGCAGTGAGGCTATGAGTGATAAGATCCATGGCCAAGAGGGAAACAGCCCAGAACGCCAGTTAAGGTCCCTAATATATGCTAAGTGGTTAAGGAGGTAAAGTTGCTGAGACAACCAGGAGGTTGGCTTAGAAGCAGCCATTCCTTGAAAGAGTGCGTAATAGCTCACTGGTCAAGCGACTTCGCGCCGAAAATACACCGGGACTCAAGCATATAACCGAAACTGCGTCATATAGTTTACTATATGGGTAGGGGAGCGTTCTATATTAGGATGAAGTAAGATCGAAAGGACTTATGGACGAGATAGAAGTGAGAATGTCGGCATAAGTAGCGAAAACATTGGTGAGAATCCAATGCACCGAAAACCTAAGGTTTCCCACGGCAGGCTCGTCCGCGTGGGGTTAGTCGGATCCTAAGCTGAGGCCGAAAGGCGTAGGCGATGGGCATCAGGTTGATATTCCTGAACTATCTAATAATCGTTATTAGAAGCGGAGGGACGCAGTAGGATATGCAAGCAGCCGAACGGAAGTGGCTGTAAAGATGTGTAGGTAGAACAGGTAGGAAAATCCGCTTGTTCGTTATAAACTGAGGCATCGAGTAGGACATTCTACGGAATGGAAGTTGCAGATTCCACACTGCCAAGAAAAACTTCGCTATCGAGACTATTAGGTATCCGTACCGTAAACCGCCACAGGTAGGTTGGTAGAAAATACTAAGGTGCGCGAGATAACTCTCGCTAAGGAACTCGGCAAAATCACCTCGTAACTTCGGGAGAAGAGGTACCCTGGTAGAGTGAAGCGGTTTACCCGTGGAGCTTGATAGGGTCGCAGTGAATTGGCCCATGCGACTGTTTACCAAAAACACAGGTCTCTGCTAAGTCGATCAAGACGATGTATAGGGGCTGACGCCTGCCCGGTGTCGGAAGGTTACGCGGACATGTTAGACATTAGTCAAAGCATAGAAGCTAAGCCCCGATGAACGGCGGCCGTAACTATAACGGTCCTAAGGTAGCGAAATTCCTTGTCAGGTAAGTTCTGACCCGCACGAATGGCGTAACGATATGGGCGCTGTCTCGGCGAGAGGCTCGGCGAAATTGGATTATCCGTGAAGATACGGATTACGTGTACCAGGACAGAAAGACCCTATTGAGCTTTACTGTAGCTTGAAATTGAATTCGGGTTCTTATTGTGCAGTATAGGTGGGAGACTATGAAACTAGGACGTCAGTTTTAGTGGAGTCATCGTTGAGATACCACTCTGTAATAATTTGAATTCTAACCTTGATCCCTCAAACAACAGGGCAAGGAACAGTTTCTGGTAGGCAGTTTGACTGGGGCGGTCGCCTCCTAAAATGTAACGGAGGCGTTCAAAGGTTCCCTCAGGTTGGTCGGAAATCAACCGTTGAGTGTAATAGCACAAGGGAGCTTGACTGCGAGACCTACAAGTCGAGCAGGTACGAAAGTAGGATATAGTGATCCGGTGGTTCTGTATGGAAGGGCCATCGCTCATCGGATAAAAGTTACCATAGGGATAACAGGCTTATCTCCCCCAAGAGTCCACATCGACGGGGAGGTTTGGCACCTCGATGTCGGCTCCTCACATCCTGGGGCTGGGGAAGGTATGAGATATC
>OGOQ01000164.1_pt1 | contig 74915 bp, 78 predicted proteins | sample 1552691 | NCBI WGS metagenome assembly OGOQ01 (sample SAMEA2580209, study PRJEB22360) | human gut metagenome | biome: human gut; feature: human-associated habitat; material: faeces | place: Denmark | collected 2008/2010
CCCTATAATTTTTGAAGCCAACTTTTAGTCGACCCTATCTAATTGCGGATTACCAATATATACTTATTTTCTTCAATCAATCGAATTACTTTTCGTACAAATTGTACACTTACCAAATCATTGACTTTATGACCCGTCGTTTCTAACTCACTAATTTCAATAATAGGTAAAGAATACTTTTCTACATCCTCTTCTTTAATTGGTGTATGGAAAGTATGTCCATAATCCAAATCATAAAACAAGTAATAGTGATATATTGGTTCATCCTTAAGTTCTACATCTCCAAAGTACACAATGGAATAATCATCATCCATATAATGTCCTTCGTAAAAGAATTGTTTCTTATACTTTTTGTACTCCTCAGTTTCGTAGCTGTAGATTCTTTCAGTCTCATAACCAATGAATTCTTTGTGGATACAAATGGGTGTCAAAATTTGCAACAACATATCTTTCATGCGATACATCTCTAGTTTCTTTTCTCTAGCTCCTTCAATAAATGCAGAATTATCTACGTATCGATGACATCTCGAATACGCTCTTTGTTCCCTTTCTTTATCACGATAGTTTTTGGCTCGTTTATTCACACTGTACAAACAATCCACTAACATTTGTTTGGTGATAATGTGATTTAAAAGATTATCCCTATATTCTTTTGGCGTTTTCATATTTGTCCTCCATTTTCGTATAATATTCAAATCTATAATTCCTATTTGAGAACAAATATTTGTATATTTATTATATCATTAATAATCACTTTTTAGAGATAAATAATTCTACTGACATTTCTGCACGTTTTTGACATTATTTTCAGTAGCATTGACATTTATGTTTTAAAAATAGCGGACTTGCCGCTATTCTTTTAGTACAGATCCAATTGTTTGTAGTAAAGATTGAATTTTAATCGGTTTCGAAACATGTTCACTCATACCTGCATCTAAACAATCTTTACGATTTTCTTCAAAGGCATTGGCCGTTAAGGCAATGATTGGAAGTTTGTTTCGATCATCTGGCAAAGAACGTATGACTTTGCAAGCTTCAAAGCCATTCATTCTTGGCATTTGAATATCCATTAAGATACAGTCGAAACAATCCATCGCATTTTCCTTTACCATCATTACGGCTTCTAATCCATCCTTCGCCCATGTCACTTTAATCCCTTTGTCTTCAAGTAGTGTTTGCGCAATTTCAGCATTTAAATCATTGTCTTCCACAAGAAGAATATGTTTTCCTGTAAGATCAATTTCTTTATCATCCACTTCTTTGACTTCTTGTTCTTCTATGATATATCGATGAGGAAGATTTACAACGACGGTTGTCCCCTTACCTTCTTCACTTTCGATACTTATAGTTCCATGCATTAGATCTACCAGTTTTTTAACGATTGGCATACCTAGTCCTGTCCCTATTACACCTGATTCACTAGATGTTCTTTGTCTTGTGAATGATTCAAAGATATGCGGTAAATATTCTTTAGATATACCTATACCCGTATCTTGAATAATACCCTTATAGTCGGATACCCCTTCTTCTCTTTCAATTTCTTCTAAAGAAAAAGAAATAATTCCACCAGCATCCGTGTATTTGATCGCATTACTCATTAGGTTTACATAGATTTCTCTGATTTTTAAAGAGTCCGTCAAAATCATATTATGCTTAATGTTCACTGCATAGTTTAATGTCTGATTCTTTCGACGAATATCGGGTTCAAAAAATTGTAGAAGATTATCGCAAGACGTATAAATATCCCATGGTTTCTCTTTCAATTCTTCTTTTCCACTCTCAATTTTAGACATCTCCAAAATATTATTGATCAAAGAAAGTAAGTATTGGCTAGATTCATTAATTTTATTTAGATAATTTCTAGACACTTCTTGATCATCCCAATGACTTTTCATCAATTCACTAAAACCAATTATGGCATTTAATGGTGTTCTTAAATCGTGAGACATATTAAATAAGAATGCACTTTTAGCTGCACTTCCTTCTTTGGCTTGTTCTAAAGCTTTTTTCAACATGACCATATTTGAAATATCTAAAAATACCGTAATGATAATGCGTTCATGATCTGGATTCATAAAAACTTTTGACTTTGCGAGTGCATGAACTTCATAAGTTTCTTTAGGATTAATGATTACTTCAAAATCTACCGAATTATCATATTTTCTTAATGCGATCAAGCGCTCATTTGTGGTTGAATCTGGATATTCAAACTTTTCAAATATCGCACGCATCTTACTTTGCGTATTTTCAAATGAATCTATATGAAACATATCTAAAGCTCTTTTATTTAAATGTACAATTTTATGTTCCTTTACGGTATATGCGAATACACCACAAGGTAATTCATCTAAAATTTCCTTATAGTAATCATTCTGCGCAACATTTTGATTCCGCAATTTCTCATTGGTTTCTGCAAGATATGTTTCTAAGATCTTATCCTTTTCTAAACGTACAATATCACTTATATCCTGATGAATCCCTGCAATCGTACCATCTTCCATTTTCTTACCTGAACAGCGAATCATCAAAACCCCTTTTTCAGGATGTAGAAAACGATACACTATTTCCGTTCTTTCTTCGCTTAGTTTTCTTACGTATTCTCCAAATTGCTCTTGATCTTCAGGATGTACATGTGATAAATGAAATTTTAAGCATGCTTGTGCATCCATTTCTTTTGGTACTCCAATTAAATCTAAAAAGCAATCATTCCCATACAATTGATTTCCATCTAATTTCCATATTCCTATTGTGTTCTCTTTTAAAACTTGATTTATTATTTTGTCCATGCAATTATTATATCTAATAATGATAGCGTTCTCAATGAAAGGGCGGAAAAAAGTATTATTGAAATATAAAATTGTGTTATGATTAAAAAAATATTTTTTTGAAAAGGAAGTGAAATATATGCGCGTAGTCATTAAAGTAGGTACAAGTACTTTGGCATACGAAAATACAGGTCTTTTACATATTCGTAGAATGAAACAGTTATGTGAAGTACTTAGTGACATTAAAAATGCAGGACATGAAGTCATTCTTGTATCAAGTGGTGCCATCGGAATGGGCATGGGAAAATTGGGATTGGATTCAAAGCCGCATGATCTTCCAGGAAAACAAGCTTGTGCAGCCATTGGACAATGTGAATTGATGTATACCTATGATTCTTTATTTTCGCAATACAATCATATTGTGGGGCAAATTTTAATCACAAAGGCCGATGTTGAAAATGATGATCGAAAGACAAACTTCATCAATACCATGGAACATTTATTAAAAAGAAATGTTCTACCTATCGTAAATGAAAATGATACGATTGCGACTGAAGAAATTGTGATTGGCGACAATGATAACTTGGGTGCCATTCTAGCTAAAAATATTCATGCTGATTTATATATCATTTTATCTGACATTGATGGATTGTATGATGATGATCCTCATAAGAATGAAAATGCGAAATTAATTCCGGTTGTCTATGAATTGGATGAAAAGATTTTAAGCTTTGGACAAGGTGTCAATTCCAATGTAGGTACGGGTGGTATGAGAACAAAACTAGAGGCTGCCAAAATCTGCATGGATGCAGGTCTTGATATGATTATTACCAATGGTCAAAAGCCAGAAGCTTTATATTCTATTTTAGATAATGAAAGTATTGGTACTCGCTTTGTAGCCAAGAAAGGAGCATAATATGACAACTTTACAAATCATGAAAAATGCCAAGGCTGCCACAAAGTCATTGATGTTGTGTGATGAAACAAAAAAGAATGAAATCTTAGAAGCTATGGCAACTTCTTTATTAGCTCATAAACAAGATATTTTGAATGCGAACCAAATTGATTTAGAAAAAGCTGTGGTGAGTGATGTCATGAAGGATCGTTTAAAGTTAAATGATCAACGAATCAATGATATGGCTCAAGGTATATTAGATGTTGTAAAATTGCCTGATCCTACTGGAAAAGTATGGAATGAAAGAACATTAGAGAATGGTTTAGTCATTCAAAAAGTGAGTGTACCATTAGGTGTCATTGCGATTATTTATGAAAGTCGACCCAATGTCACAAGTGATGCGGCTACTTTATGTATTAAAAGTGGAAATACATGTATTTTAAGAATTGGAAAAGAAGCTTGGAATAGTGCTAATGCGATTGTACAAGCACTACAAGAAGGGATTCAAAAATGTGGTGTAAATCCAAATATTGTGCAATTGATTCAAGATACAACGCATCAAAGTGCCAATGAATTAATGGAAGGCGTAGGCTATATTGATCTATTGATTCCTAGAGGTGGAAAGAATTTAATTTCACGTTGTGTAGAACATGCCAAAGTACCATGTATTCAAACAGGTACAGGTATTTGTCACATTTATGTGGATGATGAAGTAAATCAAGATATGGCCATTAAAATCATTGAGAATGCGAAATGTTCTAGGCCAAGTGTTTGTAATGCAGAAGAAGTTTTATTAGTGCATTCCAAAGTAGCCAATGAGTTTTTACCTAAGCTAAAAAAACAATTGGACACATATCCAGTTGAATTAAGATTGGACAAAGGAGCACAAAATATCATTGATGGTACAAAAGCTACAGAACAAGATTTCGACACCGAATTTCTAGATTATATTCTAGCTGTTAAAATTGTGGATTCTGTAGAAGAAGCCATTGAACATATTTCAAAACATTCGACAAAACACAGTGAATCTATTCTAACTACAAATAAAGAACATGCCAAACTCTTTACACAATCCATTGATAGTGCAGCCGTATATGTGAATTGTTCAACACGATTTACAGATGGTGGACAATTTGGCTTAGGTTGTGAGATTGGCATCTCCACACAAAAGCTTCATGCCCGAGGTCCCATGGGGCTTGAAGAATTAACTACATATAAATACATAGTCCAGGGTAATGGACAGATTCGATAAACAAAAACAGGCAACTTCTAAATGCCTGTTTTAAGAATATTTAAAGATAGATAGGGATAAATCAACCTTTAAACCCTTTTAGGGTGAACTTCTCTATCTTTTTTTTGTTACAGTATTTTTAAAAGGGATTGGATGTATATAAAAGCAAGTTTAACAGTACTATTTTTCATTTTTTTAAAGAAATAGTACCCTTAACTGGCAATTTTCTTATTGATTGTGCTTTTTGAATTCTCTACAAAATAGAATCATAGACTCTAAATCGTCATATAAAAAAGTAATCCCTATCTTGGAATTACTTGATTTATTACTTTACAATGAAAGGAACAAGATAAAATGGTTTCAATAACAAACTTCCATCTTTTCCTACATCCTTTTGGGATATTAAATATGCTTTATTCACACTTTTAGAATACTTTTTACAAAATTCATTTATGGATTCATGCTTCCCAAGACCTGAAGACTTAATTTCAAATGCATTAACTTTACTTTTATCTGAAATTAGAAAATCTACTTCATAATAATGTGTACTATCTTTTTTCTCCCATGTGTGATAATACAATTCTCTTCCTGTTGAAGCAATCATCTGTGCCATAAGGTTTTCATATAGATACCCAAGATTTGCAGGTAAATTATCAGAAAGTAATTTTGCGTATACATCATTTTCTGTTACGGCTCGATCCATAAACATCATTGTCACAAATAATCCCGTATCTGAAACATATAGTTTATAACTATCAAAATCCTTAGTATCAGCCAAACTCACGTTAGGATCTGTCGTATTAAAGCATGGTAATACTGTTTTTGAATCTATCAACTCATACAATAATTCTTCTGCTTTCGCTGTACTTGTTTTACTAATTGCACTTTTCATACGGTATTTTTTTGTATCCTTTGCCAACTGAGCAGGAATTGAATGATACATAGCTGATAATCTTCCAGAAGCATCGATCTTTTTAAAATCTTCCTCATAAAGTGTAATAATCTGCCTTTTAACCATATCGATTTCAGAAAAGTTTTTTCCATCCACATATGCTTCTACAGCCTGAGGCATTCCACCAACAGCCATATATATTCTCAAATCTCTCATTAACTTTCGATTGGTTGCCTGCCCTATAGGTGAGGCACTATCATATATCTGCTTTAAAAGCTCATAACTATTGCCTGTGGCATCGCAAAATTCTTCATAATCCATTGGATAAACCTGAATTTTCATTTCTTCGGATGGAATCAAAATATCTTTCACATTCTTCTTTATAGAAATCAAAGAACCTGTTTCTAAATAGCTATATCTACCATCCGCCACAAGATGTTTGATTGCCTGTCTTGCCTTTGGAAAAAGTTGTACTTCATCAAAAATAATTAACGAATCATGTTCATATAGTGTTGTACCTGTTTCTGCCTGTAATCTTAAAAAGAAGATATTCAAATTTCCAATATCATCAAAACATTCTAGAATCTTATTCGTTGTCTTTGAAAAATCGATTAGAATATAGGATTTATATTCATTCTTCGCAAAACTTTCAGCTATTGTTGACTTACCTACACGCCTTGCTCCTTCTAATAAAACAGCATATCTATCCGAATATAGTTTTTTCCATTCCAATAATTTATCGTATACTTTTCGATTAAAAAACATGAGTACCTCCTATTCTAATTGCCATTTCTTCAATGTTATTATATGCCATTTACTCCATTTCTTCAAAATGTTTTTATGCATTTTACTCCGTTTCTTCAAAGTATAGTAGTACCATTTATTAATTCATGCAAAAAGAGTAGAAGTTGTATCATGTCATACAATCTCTACTCTCATTTTTATAATTATCTTTTTTCCTAGTAAATTCACAATTAATAAATTAATGTGCAAGTTTCCAACTCACTGCCTGCTCTCTAGAATCCACAAAGCGCTTATAGATACCCTCTTGTTTCATTAATTGATTGTGTGTTCCTTGTTGTACGATGCTTCCTTTATCTATCACAACTATTTGATCCGCGTTTCTGACAGTTTTTAACCTGTGTGCAATCATAATAATTGTCTTTTCTTTTGTCAAAGCATTGATAGCTTCCATTAATTCCTTTTCATTTTCCGGATCCACATTGGCTGTTGCCTCATCCAAAATAATAATGGGTGCATCCTTCATAATGGCACGCGCAATGGAAATGCGTTGTTTTTCCCCACCAGAAAGCGTAGCTCCACCTTCACCAATAACTGTATTATATCCATCAGGTAATTGACTTATAAACTCATGGCAACAAGCTTTCTTAGCTGCCATTACAACTTGTTCATGAGTAGCTTCTTGATTACCGAATTTAATATTATTTTCAATGGTATCCGCAAACAAATACACTCTTTGAAATACAAACGCAAAGTTATTCATCAAACTATTCATACTATAATCCTTTACATTTATACCTCCAAGACTCACTTCACCTTCATCCACATCCCAAAATCTCGCAATCAAATTGCACAATGTAGATTTACCTCCTCCAGAAGGACCTACAATCGCTGTAGTTGTTTTTTCTGGAATCGACAAGGATACATCATCAATGATTTTTCGTTTATCATAAGAAAATGAAACATGATTCAATTGAATATCATGACTCTTGGATTCTATTTCCCTTCCTTCAATATCCATCGTATTCAATTCCAGAATCTCATTAGCTTTATCCACACAAACACTTACCACATGTAAAAGGGATGAATAATTCCCAGCTGTTTCTAAACTTGAATAAAGTATAAAAGCCGAAATGCTCATGCCAATCGCATACACCGCATTCATAGTTCCATTTACATAAAAGGCTGCACAACAAATAATGATAATTGCACCTGTAATCTTTGTCACAATACCCTGAAGAAAATGATATGGCACAAATAAAAGTTCCATCCTTGTGTTGATTTTAGCACACGCATCATTGGCATCATTCAATCGTTTCGCCTGTTTACCCAATAAGTTATAAGATTTTACTTCCGAAATCCCCTGTACATATTCCATAATTTGACTTACAAGTTGAGTATCACACTGAACTTTTTGTTCCGAATCTTTTTTACCAGCTTTTTGCATCATAGAATTAATTATAAAGAATACAATAACACCAACAACAGATATCAATCCAATCCTTACATCAAAAATTAGAATCATGAATACAATCATTGCCGTTTCTAAAATTCCCTGCATCGTAAGCATTACCACTCTTGATGCAACATCTCCAAGTACTTCCATTGTATTTGTCGTAACAGAAGCAATCTCACCAATACTATTTGAATTAAAATATCCCATTGGAAGATAACGAAGATGTTCTGCAATTTTAATACGCATAAAGGCACTCGCATTGTATCCACCTTCTGTCTGAAGTACAGACGAAATTCTTTTACAAATAACATCCACCACAATCGCAATAATCATAATGACTAATGACCCGAAAATATATTTTTCCATTGATTTTTCTTCAATCAAGCCCATCAATATATACATAATAGCCGGTATTTTCATAGCTGAAGCAAGTGCTTCTACTAAGCCAATTCCTATTGATAATTTAAACTTTTTACTGTTTTCTTCACCCGAAAATTTAAAGAATTTTGCCAAGATTTCAAACATATTATTTTGCCTCCTTTACTGTATCCTTTACAGAAATGTGGGCATTCCACATATCTTTATAAAGTACACATGATGAAAGAAGTTGATCATGCGTGCCATGTGCTACTACATTTCCATCATTTACCACAAAGATTTGATCACTGTCTTTTATTGTAGAAAGCCTATGCGCAATCACAATCAATGTTTTTCCTTCTACAAGTTTAGCGATAGAATTTTGAAGAATTGCCTCATTTTCAGGATCCGTATACGCTGTAGCCTCATCTAAAATCACAATGGGTGCATCTTTTAACATGGCTCTAGCGATAGAAATACGTTGTCTTTCTCCTCCAGAAAGATGACCACCTGCTCCTCCAACTACAGTATCAAAACCATTTTCCAACTGCATGATAAAGTCGTAACAACCACTCTTCTTTGTCACTTCTATAACTTCTTCATCACTCGCATTGGGATTTCCTTGACGAATATTCTCGCGAACCGTTTCATTAAATAAATAATTATCTTGTGCTACATATGCAATTCTTTGATTAAAATCCATCAAAGAGATTTGTGTAATATCTACACCACCAATTTTTATACTTCCAGAATTCACATCCCATAAAGACGCAATCAACTTTGCGATTGTTGACTTACCACTTCCAGAAGGACCCACAATCGCATTCACACTTCCAGCCTTACACTCCATATGAATGCCATGAAGAATTTCTTTATCATGATAACCAAACTTAACATCTGATAGTTCGATCGAATTATCTTTTGGCACAGATGTACTTTTATATGGTCTACTTAACTCAGGCTGATCTAAAATTCCAACAACCTCGTCAACAATGACACCTATCTTTCCCAAATCATCTGTATAAGAAAAAGCTGTGATCAATGGTCCGGCAATCCCTAATGATAAAATTATGCATAAGATAAAATCCGTCATTGTAAGTGTGCCATTTTCAACATAATGAGCTCCAAAAGGAAGTACGGTTAATAATGTATAAGGTGTTATCGTCAACATAAGTGCATGATAAATCGAACATTTTTTCATCCATGAAATAAAGGAATTTGCATAGGCCTTGGCAGCACTCGTAAATTTTGCATAAGAACTCTCTGTTTTTCCAAAAGCTTTAATGACTTCAATTCCATCAATATATTCAACGGCCGCATCATTTAAATCTTTTGTAGCATTTACCGTCTTCTCAAAGTTTGGTTTAAAATCAATCATCATCCCAAAATAAGATAGGAAACCAATAATAATAGGTAATAATGACCAAAGAGCCAATCTATAATCAATTGTAAAAAAATAAATCAATATAGCAATAGGACCAAGTAGATTTGAAGTGAATTCAGGAATAATATGTGCCAGCGTTGTTTCAATACTATCAATTCTTTCCACCATAATATTCTTAAATGTACCTGACGAAGTATCTTTCACATATCCTAGTGGCACACGTGCTAGCTTTTCAAAACATGCTTTTCTTATGTTTGAAAGCACAGTAAATGTTGCCTTATGTGAAAGAGTTGTTGAGAGTGAATGACAAAACTCGGCCACAATAAAGGAAATAGCTATACATATTGAATTTTGTAGATATGTATTAAAATCTTCATTCCCCTCTAAAAACATCCTTACAATCGTTGCGATAAGAAAATAAGGAATGATTTTAAAAATCACATTACCCATTCCAAGTATGACACTCCATACATAATCCATTTTCTTTTGTTCAGCCCACTCTAGTATCCAACGCATTGTAGATTTCTTTTTTTCTTCCATACAAATCCCTCCTGATTATTAGTCATAACTAACTGCATTGTTATAAGTATAGGTGGCAATTGCCACCTTATTTAAATTGAATATTACAAAGTCTTTCCCAACCACCCGTATTAAATTCTTTTAATTGATGAACATTTTTCTTAGCTATCTCTTTATCCATATCGTGTTCAACAATTTGCAGTACAGATGAGAAAAAACCAGTATAAATCATATGCATAAGACTTTCATCAACTTTTAATAAATTTATTCCAGACTCCTTCATAATCTGCATATATTTCTTGGTTGCCTTCATTTCTTTATTCACCATATTATGAATAAAAGCTTCATATTTCCCACTATCTCCACATTTAAACAATAATCTAAAATGATTATAATGCTCATAAATATAGTCAATCATCTGATCTGTTCCATCAGTAGCTGCATTTGACATATTGTTTGTCTGATCATGAGCAGAAAGCTTTTCAAAATCAGCTAATATCCCATCATATATTTCATATATATGCTCTATATACGGATCAATTAATGCATCAAAAAGCATTTCCTTAGTTGGATAGTACTTATAAAATGCTCCTGTAGTAAGACCAGCATCTTTCACGATACTTCTTAAAGAAGCACCACTAAATCCATCTCTTAAGAAATGTTTGATGGCAGTATCCAATATTATCTCTCTAGTTTTCTCGGCTTTTTCTGACATATAAATCTCCATCAAATAAAATATAACAGTGTTATATCACACTGTTATATTATTCTTATCCATAGAGATTTGTCAAGTATTTAAATTGAAATTTACTCCTCCTCTATTACTTTGAAGCAGACTACTAAACCACAAATAAATAGTGTTAGACAAATAATAAATGGGATTATTAATTCTAATCCCAACAAACTGCCTAAAACTCCAGTAATCCCGTTATAATTACATTGATGAAGTGTTGCTGAGCACAAAATAGCTATTGAGCCAAGAAACCCCATAAGTTGCCAAGCAATGCCTAATATCATTTTTTTCACACAATCACACTCCCTTATTTTATCCAATTACATCCGTAATGGCCTTAACACCTTTACCTACAAAACTAATGACTTTCTCATTGACTACACTTCCATCTTTTAATATTTTGACATTCGCAAGACCTAGTTGATCATTCTCTTTTGGTTCTGTACTTCCTGAAAGTGTCATCCATTTAATTTGAATATCTTCTTTAGATAATTTTTGATTATAATCAACTGAATAATTTGTATTTTCAAAAACAGGAGAATTCGATTCAGCATAAACTTGAACCTTATTCTTATCCTCTTGATAAATCTTAATTGTATAATGCACAATATCCTTTTTATTAGAAACATATTCCTTATTTGGAGATACTGTCTCTTCATAAATCAATGTTAAATCTTTATTAGAAATACTGGTATCTGTTTCATTTTGAAATATAAAGAATAAGCATAAACATAAAACTATACTACTAACAACTACAACAATCATTCTCTTTGATTTCATCTTTGACGTACCTTTTTTACATTACGATTCATGAAATGCCTTCCTATATGTCTATAGGCAAATCCTTTTAGCCTTGACATTTGTTGATGGTGTTCTTTTAGTAATTCATCCGGAGAATCATATACACCAAAATCTTGTGTAATTCCTTCACTTTGAATATATGTAGAATTGCGATTAAAATCAATGGTAGGATTTCTAAAATCTTTTACGGCTACACCATATCCACAAAATGCACCTTTACAATTTGGAAATTGATTCTGTAATTTCTTAAGATATGCCTGATCTAAAATAAATCCTTCAAGCTCATACCATTGATTCTCAAAATAAACTTCTACCCAACTATGAAAGATATTTTGGGGTGCACTCCGATACACTAAGCCTGTCATGGCTCCTTTTTGAAGTCTTTTATCAATTGTGAAACCATGAATTCTACATGGAATCTGACAAGCTCGTAAAAGAGCCATAAATAAGGTTCCTTTTGTATTACATTGGCCATAGCCATCAAACAATACTTTTGATGCACAAATCGCATCATCTTCATTATATCCAAATAAGATATCATCTCTTACAAAATTATATATTGCCTTGATTCTTTCAAATTCATCCAGTTCCTTCCACTTCATCTTTTGAATCAATTCCTGAATTGCAGGATTGGAATAATCAAGCATACATGTTTCTTTTAAATATTTATCTATCATTTTTCACTTATCCCTTCAGAATTTCAGATTTGAACCACCACAATTATTCAATCTATATTTAACACAACAACTTTGATTAAATTTTACCAAGCAATACCACAATTTCTGCAACTACAAGTGCAACCACCAAATATAGTACAGTAGCCACTCCTCGTTTTATCAACACAGTCTTCCAAGACTTTACATATGGAATTCCTTCCATACCCTCTATATGCCAGATTTTGCTGTGTCCTACCCATAATCTGTCAATCACAATACCATCAAACCAATTCATGACCACAAGAAATAGGCAGGATTGAAGATATGCCGTTTTTAAATCCGTAACATGATTCCAAACAGAAATAATCAGGATCAAAGCCACAAATATAATGATACAAAAAGGGATCATGAACCATTTTGACCTTTTCATGACAGTTTTCTTATCGGCAATACCACGTTTTTGTGCTTCCTTTAAAAAATCTTTCGGATAAAAATATAAACAGTTACACCCATCGTTTTTTACTGCACATTTTATTAATAATGCATACAACAGACAATATAAAACATTTTGTAAAAATAACAACATTTTTATAATACCTTCTTTCAAAATGTCAACTCAGGTAATTGATCTGTCTTAATAATCATTTCTAACATTCTGGCAAATCCATCTGGATACCGAATTTGATACTCCATATGGTTCAATCCCTCAAAAACTGGAAAGTTCCCATATTTATAGGCTTGCATCACTGCATTTCGATATTTAAAATGATCTTCTTTACTTCCAAATTCCCAGAATGTATGTTTCTGCAGCTCTTCTGATAATTTTGGAAATGGCTTATCTTCTAGACTATCATCCATCTGTTTTCTCAAATTTGTATATGACAAATTATTTCCGGCTTCAATAAAATAAGGCTTAATCGTATCATCATCACACCACATAATTTTCTTCAATGTTTTCCCATTTGTCCAATACAAACTTTTCATGGCCACATATAAAAATGGAACCATAATTCTACGTGTTATCTTACCAATCTGTGCAAATTGACCACCATCAAAGAATATATGCTTAACCGGTATTTTTGCATCTGTTAAAAATGCCATCGCAAGATCTGCACCAATCGAAGATGCTACTACTAGTTCAATCTCTTTGATCCCATGATCACTTAAAAATCGTTTAATCTGTTGTATCTCATCACTTTTACCTAGATACTTTTGATTTGAACAATATACTGTAGAAGTGGGTAGAACACAATAATATTTATCCGCTAATTTCTTGGCAACTGGCATACTACTTTCTCCAGTTACACCCATCGCATGAAAAAATAAAATAACAGGATTCAATTCATTTCCTACTGTTTGAAACAACATAATCTCACCTTCATTCAACTCATTATTTTATGCAACAAAAATATACCATCGATCCATCTATGTGAAGATCTATTTGTTTGTACATCTCTTTTAGAATATTTCTAAGTTCTTCCTCAGTTTGAAATGGTGGGGTGAACCATCCTTTCTTAGAAAGAATATGATTCACAAGCCAATCTGTTCTTTTAGATTTACCCCTAATATAGAAACATCCTATAAGGGTACCACCTGGTTTTAAAACTCGCCACGTTCCTTGAAATGCCTTTTTCTTATCTGGAAAAGCATGAAATCCATTCATAGAAACCACAATATCATAGGATTCATCATTCATTTTTAAATTGGATACATCCCCCTGAATACATTTAATATGCGTATACCCATCAAATCTTTTCTTAGCTTGTTCAAGCATATCCATACTGTAATCAAGACAAGTAATATGCGCATCTTTTAAAGCTATCCACTTATGTTGGGTAAATACAGCTGTTCCGACTGGAACATCTAAAAGATTGCCTGAAAAATCATTTGGAATATATGATAAGACTTTCTGTGCTATATCATTATCATTCGTACCATTCCAAAATAATTTAATATACAACTTACTGAAAATATTTCCCTGTGTTAAAACATCATCATAAATATTCTTTGATGATTCATACGCATTTTGTATTTTATCCGACATATCCTACTTTACCTTTTTTCCATTCTTCAATCGCATTCCTAATACGAACATCAATATCTATGCGTGTTTCAAGGCATTCCTTTGGATGTTTTCTTGCGGATTGAAATGCAAATTTCACAAAGCTTGCTGAACCAATTGGAAGCATCATCTTTAACATGCTTTCCGGAAAAACAAAATGAGTTCCATATTTATACACAACAGCTTCTAACTTGCATATATGTTCTCGTTCTTCCATGCGACGAATGTATTTTGCGGCATCCCACAACACATCATCTTCAGCGCCAATCAACAATAGTTTTCCATGAATCTTTTCAATCTTGATTTTTTCTTCTTCCAAAATCGGATGAACAGCTTCTGAATCATCAAACAACTTTCTAGAATTGATCATATCACCTGTTCGCTTTGTTTCTTGTTCAATCACATGCCAATATTGAGGATGCTTGTAACAAAATGGCATATATGGAAGTGATTTTTCTCTATAAGAAAATAGTGATTCCCCTTCGATTGGCCATTCTTTACAACCATCTTTTTTGCCTTGCATAAAGCCTTGCCAAATAAAATCACTTGGAGTTAAGCCAATTGTCAAAGTGATATCTTCAAAATAAGAAGCTGCCGTAAGTGCTAGTTTTCCTGTAGTGGATGCACCCACAATTCCAACTTTCTTATTTCCATGTACTTTTAGCCATCTTATCGCATTCTCTATTCGTTCTAAAGGATAATTATGATGTCCATAATCTTTTTTTGCGGGTGACATAGTCATTACATTTAATCCTAGTTTATGTAACCATTTTACAGATGTACGGGCCAAATAATCCTTGGAATCATCACCAATCATGGCAATCATCGCACAATCTGAATCCGTTTTGCATTTCCAATAGTCACCATAGAATCCGTCTGTATGTACTTCAAAATGAATTTTCTTCATCCGTATTAACTCCTATTCTTCAAAACTATAATTTTATTTGAAATATTTCGAACCAATGGAATCCATCCAAACAAATGATAAATAGGATGCAATTCTTTCATACCTTCAATCAAACTAACTTCCTTTTCAAAAATAAATTCTGGTAAAATCTTTTGTAGTTCATTTCCATTCTTTACACCCCACAAAAATTTAGCATTACTTTGATCTATCGACTTTTCTTTCATATGCTTTACTACAAAAGGCGACATAGTTTCGACAAGAACAGTTACTTTTTTAAAGGATTTTTCAATAATAGAAAACATCTTCAACACTTCATTTTCGTCTAAATACATAGTTAACCCTTCAATGATCACTAGAATATCTTCTCCATGATACTCAATATCATGGATATAAGAATCATCCATAGCTGATTTTGCGATTTGATACATTGGCCCTGTTTCAATAAGAAACTGTTCCCTTATCTTCATAGTTTGAGGCAAGTCAAGATTATACCAACGAAGATATTTACCTTTCATTCTGTAACAACGAGTATCCAACCCACATGCAATATTTACTACAACTGCATTTGTATGAACATTTAAATATTGTTCGACCATACGATCCAACACAATCGTTCTTGCGATAACACCACTACTCATAGCACTATCTTTATCAGCTTTAGAAAAATCATAAACTATATTTTCAACAATATGTACGGCAATATCATCCTTGATTTTTGCATTTTGACTATTCGTTTCTTTTGCTCTAGCATATAAAGTCTGAAGCATTGTCTCTGAAACACCTGTAATATCTATTTTTGATTTCATAATCCAACATCTCCAATTACAACATTTCTTACTTCTTCTATCCACTTGTTAGCGTGGCAACAAAACAATTCTTCATGCTGCATATTAAATCGATGAATATCCGGATTCTTAAAATATGTATAGTATCTCTTTTCATATTTTTTACCCATTTTGGTCGCATAGAATACATGAATTTTTGTATTTGGAACATCCATATTGTGTTGTACTTTTGTCACTAAATCCGAATAGAACTGATTATAAATACTCTTCTTTGTGATCCAAGAACCACCTAAACCAAACATATCTAAAAATCCATTCACCAATTTCTTCTTCGAATCATCCATTTGTGCAATCTTTTTCTCCATAAACTTTGGAAGTGTTTCTGTATGCACCATTTTATACATAATAGGCGTTACTATAGATGCCTGAATTGTAGCCATCACCTTTCCAACCTCATCCATATCACTACTTCCAATAATGCCATGATCAATATGAATTCTTTTTCTTTGAATCAACAAAGAAACAAAGCTGCCTCCAAGTGAACATCCATAAGCGGCTTTAATTCTTCCGCCATAATGATCCATTATTTCTTTTTCAATCTTTTCACACTCTTCTTCCATCGAATGAAATTGAGTATTCTCATTTGGATCAAAACCATCATAAGAAACAGCCACCGTATAGAAATATGCATGTAATCCTTCTAACACATGATCAAAACTACTATATAAGCAACAAGTGCCTGGAAACAAAAAGATGACTGGTTTACTTTGATCTCCACTTTTATAAAACTTCATAATCAACCCTCAAAATGTTAGATTAGACTAACTGCTTTCCTGGCTTCAGTTTACCACTGCAATTAATGACACGCAAGAACAATATGTAGTACAAAAGAAAAGACAACTCCTCTTAAGAATTGTCCAATATATGATTTATTTCTTCAATAAATTATAGTATCATTTGTTGATATAGAAAAAGAGTAGAAGCTGTATCACACAATACAATCTCTACTCTAGTTTTATAGTTATCTTTCCATTTTAAATTGGCGTAAATGCGTAAATTTACACCAAAAATTACTCATTTTTTTATCCTAGTAAAGCTTAGCTCCTGCAGGAATCTTGTCATCAACCATCAATAAGTTTAGTCCTTCATGACCATTTTCTTCATATACAGCTGAGATCAACATACCTTCAGAATTGATACCCATCATTTTTCTTGGTGGTAAGTTTACAATCGCAATGGAATGACACATTATAGCCAGCTATACCAATTGGAATTTATCGAGTCCTACTCATATTTTTATTTTTTTCTGAAACCTCGAACTTTAAATATGCTTTATAAGTTTTTTCCAATATTTTCAAGTTCTTTTATAGAATCTTTGTTTTTTGCAAGCTCATCACTGTCTGTTGCATAATATGATTTTTGGAAAATCATATCCCATGAAAGATATTTCGCCATGCAGTCGAACTGTTTGTCAATTAACTCATACTGGATACTATCCACCGGTGATCCTCCCACAACGATTGTTCCAACTTTTTTATTTTTCAGCTGCAAACCGCGGCAGTAGCACTTATCAATGATAAGTTTCAACTGCGCAGACATTCCCCACCAATATACCGGAGTAGCAAAAAGAATCACATCTGCAGCAGTAATTTTATCAATCGTGGGATTTGTATCATCCTGATCAATACATCCTTTATAACATTGACAGGCCCCACATCCCTTACAAGGTGCTATATGAAGTCTGTCTGGTTGGATGATTTCAATCTCATTCTTTTCTGATGCCCCTTTTACAAATGCGTCAATCGCCGTCAGCGTGTTTCCCCTTCTGGCACTTCCGTTAATAATCACAATTTTCATGTATGTTTCCTCCAGCTTCTGATTTTATGAAATCATTATACCTTTTTTCGCTTATCCTGTCATCACATTTCATCAGATTAGAACCTGTCAAAAGCCTCCTGTGTGGCGGATATGACGCACATCCCCGTCAAAATCAAAAAGCAGGGCAAACAGGGCCAGTATCTGCATCCGAGTTTTCAATCAGAACACCCTTGGCATCCAGCTTCTCTCTCAGCACATCCGTCCGAAAACTCTCCGGAATCAGTGCAAGTTCCAGACCTCCGACTTATTATAAAAAATCCCGGCATCATCCAGAACTGTTTCCACCAGAGCTTCTGCCCCTGGATCCTTCCGGTCCGTGTAAAGCTCTATCCTTACTTCACTGATCCGGAAGTATACCCGCCCGTCTGCCGAAAAATTGTCACTGCCGGGAAGCAGATAACAGATAAACGGCGGATCCGAGCTTTCCCCTTCTGCAAAATGATCAACTTCCAAATATCTCGCAAGACTTATCACTTATCCGTAACTCCCCTGCTTTAAATTGTATTCTTTATTCTTTATTGCTTTGTATGGGAATTCAACTGATTGTCTATATCCCGTCCAACATACATTACTCTAAGTATTGTTACAACTTTTTTATCACTATTTGGAATATATAGTATCACATAATTATCTACTGGTAATATATGAAGTTCACGATTTTTCCATGGTTCTTTTTCATATTTTCGATAACGCTTCGGCATCGCATCAAGACTTAATATCTGTTCTTCTAGACGATCAAGTTGTCCGATTGCATTTTCTGGTGATTGTAATTCAAAAGCAATATATTCAAAAATTTCTCTCAAATCACGGCCTGCCTATTCAGATACTTCTACTTCATATATCATAAGCCATAATCCTTGCGAATATCAGCAAAAGCTTTCTTCGCATTTTTTGTCCGTCTATCATGCATATCTGCATATCCTTTTTCCAATTCTTCATTGAATTCTACTTCTGATAATGTGCTGATATCAACAGGTCTAGCGGATGGTATTTTTACTTCAAATGGAAGTCCTCTCTGTAAGATAATCTGTTTATAAAACATATTGATAGCACTAGAAGCAGGAATACCAAGTGCAGACAAAATACTTTCTGCTTTTTCTTTGACTTCTGGTTCAATCCTTGCATATAAATTTGCTGATTTTGTAGCCATATAAAACATCTCCTTTCGTGAGTAGTTTTTCTATCTATTTTATATGCAAATGTCCGCACAATAGCAATACTAATTTTACCTTTCCGTTTTCCAATAGCTTTTATATCACCATTCCTTGAACTTATTCTATATTGCCATTTACATTTTGGGGAATATATCTGTATGACAAATTAACACCTATTATAAATTAAATGAATATTTTGTTTAGAATTTTCTGGTTAATTCTAATTAATTTATCATTTTACTTTGTAAACTGATTTCTTAATGTCCCTGGGACCTTAAGGATTTGTTTTGTTTAGAATTTTTGGAACAATTTGTTCTTATTTGTACAATTTATTTTATAAACTGATTTCTTAACGTCCCAGGGACCTTAATATTTACACAATTCTTAATCTTATATAATCTCTCTTATATTCGAATATCCAAATTTTTATTTTTCAATAGACGAAGCAATATTACTATCTTTAATTTTATTCTTATCACCAATAGTTATACTTTTATCATTATATATCACTACATAAATATGATTTGTAATGCGCTCCAATTCTTCTTCACTCTTACTTTCAGTATTTATATCTAAATCATCTAGTTTACCAAATTGTTTTTCTAGAAATAATAAAATATCAAGTAATTTACTTTCAATTTTAGGAAAAATATTTAATATTTCCGCCATATTAAGTTCTACACTAGCTGTCACAATTATCATGCCCAAATCATTATTCGCTTGTGCTATATGAGGATATAATTCTGACGGAATTAATCTTGTTAACCCTCCGTTTTCTTTTCTTCGACTTTCAATGACCATTGCATTTAACGCTTCAATTCCTTGCGTTATTTTAATAGTTAGAATATCATTTTTTATCTCATCAGGTAAATTCCCTAGCGAGATAGGAACATGATTATATTGTACATGAGTTGCTATAGATCCCTTAAAATAAGTACCATATACTTGTCCACCAATTATTCTATAATCAGGAATATCTGCATTCTCTGGATATCCTTCTATTTCATAATTTACCCATTGAAGTAACTTATCATTATTTAATTCCTGCAAAAGTACTTTCGTCCTTTTCAACGCTGTTTGTATATCTGCTGTGCCATTAGCAAGATCTTTAATAATTTGACTTTTGGCCATTATAACCACCCCTCAATCCATTTAATAATATTTTTCCAAAATGAAAACAATAAAATTATTCCTGCAATAGATGAAATTAAAATACCGCTAATCCACGGATGTTTTTCATAAAATCCTTTATTTTCATCGTTATTAATATTCTCAATTTTTTCGGCAATATTTGAATTATTAATTTTATTTCCATCACCAATCTTTATAGACATTGATCTTTCTCTCTCCTATAATCCTGTAAATTCGTTTTTAGTATCCTTCAAAATATCCAAAATCTTACTAATAGCATCCATTGCCTCTTCATCTAATCTTTCTAATAATTTTGCAAATTTAACGATTTCTTAATGTCCCTGGGACCTTAATATTTCCCATACTTTTCTCAGATGGAAAGTTTTCTGAATCCATATCATCAGGTCCAACGATCTCATCCAGAACCCCGGAGATCGTTTCTTCAGGATAATGTTTATATGGAACAAGGATATCGGGAAGCATCCGGTGGATCTTTCTGCATTTTGGATTATCACACTGATGTCTTGGGATCATGATCCATTCATGGCTTCCATCTTCTGAACGTATGATCCGTTTGCAATAATCACGAAACAGTAAAAGTCCTTTTTGACACACAGGACATAAAAATTCATTACTCTCAGATAAAAATATGTTGCCCTACACGGGTATAAACTGATACAATATACATGGTTGCAAAACCTTGGTTCCAGAGGACGATCTTGCAGGAAGGTCTCTGGAACCTTTCCTTTTTTTTGATAAGGATAGTATACTAATTAAGGTATGGGTATTCAAGAACTATATGGACAATAAAATGATCAATCCTTGGACGCAAGTAAAATCATATCATGGACATTTTGAGAGATCACAAACAGTATAGGCTCCAATGGATTATTTTCATTCGACCAAAAATAAATACTATATGGTCCAACTCTAAATATTTGCGGCATTCAGAATCCCTCCTTCTTGAGAAAATTCTATAATTAAATGTGCATTATCTCGAATAAGTTGCCTAAAATACATCATTTCTGACTCTGAATAACCGTGAACTTCCCATGTATAATCTGGTAACCAGCAAATAGCATCATGAAATCCACCTGTTTCATCTGGTGTTTCAATATATACTTTTACTTTTCCATCTGGATACATCTCTGAATGCGTAATTTCTGTATCATCATTTAATGTCATATATGGATACATCATATTCTTTCACCCCTTACTTCCGTTCAGTTCATCTTTATGACATTTTATCACAATTGAATTACTACCACAATAAAAAAGCCATTGTTAATTTATGGAATATTTTTTATTAAGAAACACCTATTTGCAATGGCTTTATATTTAGTATTTTATTCTTTCGAATTACGATGTTAAATGATTATTTTGTTTAGAATTTTTGGAACAATTTGTTCTTATTTATACAATTTATTTTATAAACTGATTTCTTAATGTCCCTGGGACCTTAACGGGACAGTGATAGACTCTTTTATCCTGTACGCTTTTTCCGAAGTGCAGGCACTGACCCATTGCTTTCAGATTTCTTAATGTCCCTGGGACCTTAAGGATTATATGGGGGGGGGGAAGAACTTCCTTATACTGCATATGGAACGAAAAAATTCCCTCTTGGTCAGATATTACGTCAGAGTATCAAATTGAGAGATGTCAGTATGTATGATCTTTATCTTCCACTTGTGAAAAATCCTAATCCTGATGCAGTCATTCAGGTTGAGAAAATTACTGGTCCTATTTTGCTTATTTCTTCTAAAATGGATAATATGTGGCCTTCAGAACCTGCAGCAGAGCAGATTATGAAACGACTCGAAGATTATGATTTTCCATATTCCTATCAGCATTTGAGTTATGATTATGGTGGACATATGTTTGTACCGATGAAATTTGGACAGACAAAGCTTTTTAAAGGAGATCGTGGAAAAAATAAAGAAGCTGGATTAAAATGCCGGTTGGATTCACTTACTAAAACTTTGGAGTTTATTTCTCAATGGTAACATGCTTTAGGGGCTGTTGCATTAAGCATCAGCCCTTTTTATACATTCTACATACATCAAAGAAATCCTCGCCGGTAAAAGTTTGTTATGTAAAATCTTCCAGCCATTTTTCTTAAGCCATATGATATATTCCTTTCCACTCCACTGATGTTCGAATTTAATTCCTGCTAATTTCAGAATGTTGGACCATATTCGACTGATGATTCCTTTGTTGTGTGACACAAAATTGGGAGCGATCAACAATCCATCTTTTCGTAATACACGCTCTATTTCTTTCACTGCTTTTTCTGGTTCGAACATCACGTGCAATGCATTGGCAATGATTACCACATCAAATGAATCATCTTTATATGGAAGATGTTTTGCATCCACAACTTCAAAAACCAGATTTTCTGGATATCTTCCTTTCTTTGCTTCTTTGATCATACCTTCTGAGTAATCTGTAGCAATCATTCGTTTTGCAGCTGGTGCTACATGTTTGGCTAATAATCCAGGACCTGTCGCAATTTCTAAGACTTCTTTTCCCACAATCTGGCTTTTGACCCGATGATACATAAATTTATAACATTTACGATCTGCCCTCATAGCTTTCTCATAAATCGGTGCATATAGATCCCATATTTTTTTCTTCATAGCACATCTCCTGAAAAATTGTTGATTTATATAAATTTTATTACACATTGATAAATTTCACTTGATTTCCATGATTTCTTAACGTCTCAGGGAACTTAAGTTCATTCTCCATTTCTTTTTGAATCCATGTCATAATTACATCTACAAGATATTCCTGCTGTACTTGGCTTAGTTCTTTTCCCGGTTGCATTTTATGCCACTTCCGGATGCACTCTCTGCAACATGTTGCCGTTGCATGCTGGGCAATAAATACCGGATGACCACGCATTGGTGTCTGCTTACCGTCATTTACTATATATGCCGGAACGACATTGATACTAAATCTCAATGCCGTCTCTCTTCAAATTACTTTTTAATTTGTATAAAATAAAATTTATGACTTGCATTTTATGCTGCTGGAATCTTATTTAACATATTAACCTTATCTATGAATTCTTTCATATCTTCAATATACTCATAAGGTGCATATTCTGAATATATATCCGGATCATCTAAAATAACAATCTGTACTCCTTCAGCTCTTAATGATTCTAAAGTTCCTGGCAAACATCTTGCCTCATTAAGTGTTTTGCATCTATATGCTATACATCCTTGTTGATCAAAAATTTTCGCTACTACATATATTGATTTATCAATCATTTCTTTTTTCCTCCATTTCTTTTAAATGGGTATTTTGTTTAGAATTTTTCGTTTTATTCTGATTAATTTACCATTTTACTTTATAAACTGATTTCTTAAGTGCTACGGGACCTTAAGGCTTCATTTCCAACGTTTATCATATTTCAAATTTTTGTAAACTATATTTAATCCCAATTTTTAAATTCTGCATCAAAACATTTATATAATGATTTTTCTTCAATGTAATCAACTCGAGTCCTTAATTTACACTTAAATCTCTATTATTTTCTCCACCATTTTTTCTCAGCATCTCATCATCCAGAAGATCTTGATATATCGGATAGTCTTTTATCTTTTCCCCTAAACTTTCCATTTTATTAATAATTTTATTTCTTTGATTTTCTGAAAGATTATTTTTGGCATCTTCTGCAACATTCATCCAATGTTGTATTTCATTTCCTACCACACTTTCTATTTTTTGATTCTGCGCAATAATTGTTCCGCTGCCATTCATAATCTGTGTATTTTCCCATTTTTCCTTTTCATCCATCGAATAAAATGTTACAATTAAAATTCCCATTAAATTAGATACTGTAAATGATGTTTTTCCATTATATACAGAATAAGAAGTTATGCTTCTATGCATAGCAATACTTGGATTTTTATCAAAATCATATTTATTTATACTTTTAATTCTATCAAAGAAAAACATATGATTTTGAATGCCTAAAATATCTTGTCTCTTTCCTAAAAGATAATCCCTCATGGTATCCTCTGCTCTTAACATTGTCATTAAAATTTCTTTATCAAAAGCAGGATCACAAGAATATTCTTTTAAATCTAAATATAAACTTCTCCAACTCAACGATACAATAAAATAGCTTAAATTCTCATTGTATTCGAAAACTTGTTGTTTATTATCTTGCCATGGATTAAAAATAGTGTTTGCAAACCATCGTTCTTTTGCACTAAATAATTCTTCACAGTCATGACATAGCATATAATGTTTTTCTATATCTTGTGCTACTAGATTAGGTTTATTTGTCATGCGTATATTGGCAGGCGCTGTTTTTATCATTTTACGTCCTACAAAATGAGGAACAATATGACTAAGTTGAAGTTCTTTATTCATTCTACATAAAGCACACTTACCATTTATTGTTTTTTGTTTTGCCATTCCAACATTCCTCCATTTTAAATTTGATTTAGATTTCTTAATGTCTGCAAAATCTTAAGTTTCATATTAAACTATTTCTATATTTCATAATTTGCATATTTTGACAACATGCTTGCAGCTGTAAGAATAATTTTCTTTGAATTCTCATTAAATCTACAATGCCCTATTGCTTTAAAATTCTTTTTTGCAGAATATTGGTTTACAAAAATAGCATTATATATCTCTATAATTTTTTCTTCTAAAGTAATCGTTTCTTTGCTTTCTTCTGTGTTAAAAGATTCATTTTCTCCTAAAAAATACACTCTAATCAAATCCATAAATTCCTCTGCATTAAATATATTTATCATTGGTTCAGGATTATTACCAGATATAAATTCTTCATATAAAGATACATCAACCATTTTCAATCCTACTACAATTGGAACCATACACGTTAACATAAATTTCCGAGCATATCCATCAGTAAATGAAAAATCAAATTCACCAGTACTATAAATTACTCTATATACTGCTGCTCTATTTTGTATGTAAAAACGGCTGATTTCTCTCAATTCCATATTATAAACATTAATAAATCGTTGTACAACTTTATCTAAAGAATTATCTCCATACAATTCTAATTTATTATAAAATTCTTTTTTATCCGCAGGTGGTAAAGGTATTCTTAAATTAAAAAATCTATCTAAGTATCTACTTGCATCGAATTCATTTCCATAAAAATGCTTTATAGTATATTGTAATTCTTCTAAATTTACAGATAATACAAATATAATTCTATCGTCACACAGATAATGTTTTATTTGTTCCAATAACTGAACTGCAAAACTAGGTTTGCATCTATCTAGCTCATCAATAAATACTACCAAGCGTTGTCCTCGTTCAGCTAATATATGAGTAAAAAAATCTTCAATTTGATTATCTAATTCTTTCTGTTTCTGAAATTTTATTAATGGATTCTCATCTTTCAAACTATCAATAATACTTTTTATATTTTTTCCATTAATACATTCTACAATTGATACCACCATTTTAAAAAAATTAATATCAGATTCAAACATATATTTATCACCTATTTGCATTGAAATTTCATATATTAAAGATATTATTGGGTCAATATCATTATCATTTTCCCATGCATCATAATAAATTGCTAAATCATAATTTTCTTTTTTATTAACATCTATACATACAGAATTTAAAATTTCTTGTTTTACTTCTTGCTCTATCTTACTCCTTGGATTCATCGCGTTAATTATCATCATTTCTTGTTTAACAAAAAATGTCTTTCCACTTCCCCAACGTCCATCAATTGCTATTATAGTCCCATTATCTTGTGCTAACAATAATTTATAAAAATATACTAATGCATCATTTCTTTTTAATATATTTTCTTTTATTGCCTTAAGCAAATTTTCTTCCGTAGGCATAATTTCAAAATTTTTCATCTCGTTCTAATCTCCATCTTAAGTAAGCACTTTATCTTAGAATGTTGCTAGAATAATGGAATGCTAGTACTTTACTACATTTTTCTAGCAAACTTCTTTTGCACTTCTTCATTCCACGGTGCTAGTTTTTCTAATTCTTTTTGAGCATTTCTTGCATTTAGACGTTTTTCTAATAAGAAATTTAAATATTTATAAACGTTCAGATCATATGACTTTGTCATCTCAATTATTATGAAGTAAACAACTCTGGCATGTCTTAAGAGGTCCCAGAGATCTTAAGCTCTTTCTTATTTGGGTTAAATTGGTGTTTTGTTTGTAATTTTTCGGTTTATTCTGATTAATTTATCATTTTACTTTGTAAACTGATTTCTTAAGTGATTTCTTAATGTCTCAGGAACCTCTCTGTATATTTTTTTATTGAAATTGCACAAGAAAGCATCTATTTTATTCTCGTTCTTCTTTTTTTTCCAGTAACTTTCCGTTTGAAACTGTTATAAGATCTTGAATTATTTTTTGTATCGTTTTAGTATTAAATATACTCACTAATAATTCTTCAAATTCTTCTTTAGATTTTATATTATAAATATAACCTGAGTCTTCCTCCTGATTCAATTCATCTGCAATATTTTGCTCCAATACTACATTAGCTGGATATCCTGAAATTCCATATCCAACAAATAAAACTCTATATTTATAATTTTCTATTTGTCTGGCCGTTAAATATAATTCATATTTAAAACTTTCTTCTTCTATTGTCCCAAGTTTATCTTGAATGTCTACATGCATAGAAGATTGTAATGTTGCCGCCAATGTTGCCATTGCCCCCATTGTATCATAAGATTCTATCTTACCATCATATTTACGTATATTGGCTATAACAAATCCTTTTGTAATTTGTTGTAGTTCATTGCATATATCTTCCATTACCATATTTGGCATAGCACAATTAATCATATCAAAATTATAATTTGATTTTATATTATACATCATTCTAATCCTCCTCAATTTCAAATATTATTGGTAAATGATCACTAATACTTTTATTCGGATGATTGTTTATATCAATTAATTTTTGATTTTTTGTCTCATATAAGATTTTTAAATTTTCATCTACAAAACTTTTTCTTAAACACGGACGAATCATCACTTGATCATAAACATTCCAAAAAGAATTTTCTACTTCATTACCAGAATAATAATATGTCCCTGGTGGAAAAGAAAAATCGCCTAACAAATTCCACATGGGATTATAAAACATTTTAAAACTTTCATCCATTATTATACGATATTTTTTCATTGCATCTTTATATACGGGTATTCCATGGAAACCATTTGCTCCTAAACAGCCTGATTCATATGGATTTTCATTAATATCACCTACTATAATCGACTTATCTGTATTCAATTTCTTCTCATATTCTTGTATTTCTTCAACAATACGACTAATTACAATACTTCTTTTTAATTTATCAGCGTATAATCTACTAGGTAAATGTAAACATGCCAAAATATATTTTCCCTCAATAATTTGCATTGAACAATATTTATTCTGAAAACCAGGCTGTATATTTTTCCCTCTTTTTAATATTGTAATTCTATCACATCCAACTGTTATAGCTTCTTCCAAAGCAATCGTATGTAACCCTACTTTTTGTTTAAGTTGTTCTACATCTGCTCTGTATTCCGCTAACACAAAAAAATCAATAGAACATTCTTCTATAATATTTAAAATATATTTATTGATTTGTGTATTTTTATTAGTGTTCCAAAAACATATTCGCAATTTTTTCCCTCTCTTATTTTTAATGTATATTAAATTTTAGTATTATACCTTCATATGCAAAAAAATTACTAATAACTATAACATCCATCCTTTTAATTGTAACTTTTTAATATATCGGTGACATTGAGTCTTTTACCCTGACTTCATAGAGTCTGCAGGATCTTAAGTTAGCACTCACCATTTTCTTTTCTTACTTTCTTCACTAATGCTCCTAATTCCGAAAACGGAATCCTATGTCCCGTATTGCCAATTTCAATCTCTCTAATTGATGTTCCTAAAATATTAAGACATATTTCCAACATACAACCCTCTAAAATATTATGATTTTGATCTATTACTAACTTAGGAATTTTCGACTCAGCACATAAATGTCCATCACAACTTCCATTCTTCCAATATTTACATGATTTTATACCATAATAACTATCTGCACACTGTATCGAATTTGGATATAAATTATATTTTGATTTATATCCTATAAGCTGGCTTACAATTGATTGTATCTCATTTTCAAAAAAAAGCTCCGTTTGATCTACTCTTTCTACATTATAAAATACTTCATTATTTGTTATTGTAAATAACGGATAAAACCTATTGAACTCGTCCCCAAAAAATTCTTTTAAATTAGCCATAGGATATGACAAACACCATGGATGAATTTTTTTATATTTAATAGCTAATAACATTTCTTTGCTCATAGATAAATCACATTGTCTTGAATATTCTTCTGCTGTTTTCCATACTTCCTCCCATCCTTCAAAATTGCATTCATTAAATATTAATGATGTATATTCCCAAAATGATTCATCATTAAAAATATCATATGTCACCTTATTAGTTTTTAGAAAATCTACTATTTGAACAAAACGCCACCCTGGATGATAATTCTTCATACTTTTTTCATCATTTACATGTGGCAAATGTGAAAAGCATAATGATAATTCACATGCTATTGGAAACTCCCCTATTCTATCCATGCCAACTTGATCTATAAAATAATACAGTGCAATATAATATCTTGAATTAAGAATATCTGGATTTATAGTATCATTAATATCTTTATCCTCAATTAAAAAAGCTAATATTGCTTCTTCATATTTTGCAAAACCTTCAATAATTTCAAGCCCATTTAACAGATACTGTTTCCCAGAAACTTCAATTTGAGGAAGCAAATTTTGTTTCTCATCAATTCCTAATATTTTCAATTCATCTTTTGTCAATGCAATACCATCAGTAATATCTGAAGCTCTTTTTGTAAAATCTTGTAACATGATATTACAAAGTATTTTTATACTATTTTTATCATTTTCTAAATACTCTGACACAGGAATTTTCTTTTTCAATGATTCTCCATTTGCTAACCATATATCCAAAACATCAGATGAAAATGTTCGATTTGCTCCCCATTTAACATGACCATACGGTGTAAAAATATACTGTAAATAGTGGAAACGCTCATGAAATGCTATTTGATATTTATTTTTAACTTCTTCAGATTGCATATATAACTTAGTGCTCATTTGTCCCGGAAAAAACTGACCGTTTATTCCCAAAAACTCTAATTCAGATTTAATTGAATGAATCTCTAATTTAATACATACCACCTCTTATTTTTCTATATTTTAGTTCCTTTTAGAACATATGTTCATTTCACTATACTATATTTTATATTAAATTTCAATATATATCTATTATTATTTTATTCCGAAAGATCAGTATCATTTAATTCTAAACGTGACAATTGTAGAAAATTACAAATTGGCAACCCTGGCTTGCCCTTAATAATTCAAATAATTCCATTTTCTTCGGTTCGCTCATTAATTTTCTCTCATTTTAAATACTCTTTTACTTGCATGCAATTAATCATCTATGACTTTCTGATCAAATATCGTTTCCTCAACCACTTTCACACATTCATCTGTATACTTCTTTATTTCTTCTCCCCAAAATCGGATCACAGTCCAACCTTCAAAAAATAATCTTTTATTGATTTCATCATCTCTTTTTCTATTATGGTCTATTTTATTAATCCAAAATTCACTATTATTGCTATTCTTAAGCTTCTTTTTTAATATATTCCAATCTTTCCCATGAAAAAATTCACCATCACAAAAAATAGCTATTTTATATTTTTGAAAAACTATATCTGGTTTCCCAGGTAATTTATTGTAATTCTTTCTATAACAATATCCTTTTTTCCATAATGCCTTTCTTAAAATAATTTCTATTTTAGTATCTTTTGCCTTTATATTCTGCATATTTTTTCTACGTTGTTCTTTTGTTAGAACATCCATTTCAATACCTCTTAACTCATAGCAAATTTTTTTATTAATCTCTTATCTATTTTTCTTTACTGAAAAATCCAACATATATACTCCTTCACCCTGTAAAGAAATTGAGACATCTGTTCTTCCATATTTCATCAAATCATCTTTTGTTATTAAATAATCTAAGTCTTCAATTCCCATTCTTTTTCTTAAATATTTTCCTAATATATATTTTTTAGGTCCAGAGCATAACTGTTTTGGATAACTTCGTCCTTCTATATTCTGACTACCTTCTAATAATCCCTCCATTATTGTTCCATCATCCCATACAAACTCTACCGCCTCATTTTGTCTATTTGCTTTTCCTCCTTTTGGAATATTAGTTGCATAACCTAATTTAGGTGGAAATAGTTCCGAAAATTCTTCTATCAATCCTTTTTTAATAGCAATGTATGCATCTCCCGACGTTGTGTGTCCCTTTGCTAATCCCCAGTTTAAACCATTTTTTCTGGAACATTTCCTGAATTATCCTCCTATCTCGTATCCCAAGATAATCCCTCCTAAATCATACACTCTATCTTTGCATCGTCTTGAAAAAAATATTTTTTATATCTATGCATTTAATATCATGTGTATTTTTTTTGCAAAACATATTTCTTTCTCAAATGGATTTCCATAATAATAAGGACTACACATCCCATTCACTATTTCATGATATAAATTAGCAACCAAAAAAAACACTTTAGAAATAGCTTTATCACGTATTATTTTATATGAACTATTTTGAAATCCATCGACATAGTTTCCATTAAAACAACTTTTTTCATATTTTTCTATAATCTCATAGTATTCTTGTCCTACTTCCTTTTTAATATTATTGTTATTTATATTATTAGACTGAATTATCCATTTTAAATCACTTCTATTAGTTTTCTCTTTTATACACAAAACTAATATTTCAAATAACATGAGTGCCTCATCCATTTTTTCTTCAGTACTTAATAATCTATGTAAACTTTCCGCTTTCTCAAAAATTTTCTCTTGTGTACGGATATCAATATCATATGTAATATCTGTTAAAAATTTTTCTAACTCTTCATATTCATTTTCTTTAATATCAAACAGTGATATATATTTTTCATATTTTTTGATAAAATTTGTTGCTTTACCTGTATCCAAATATAAATCAAAAGAAATAAATTTGCGCAAATATCTATCTATGTCTAAATCATCACCATAAATTTTTTCTAAAGCTTTCTTAATTTGCATTTTATCCATTGCAATAATTATAACTACATTGTCTATTCCATCAAAAATATGATGTAATCTTTCTAATACTTTAATTGTGTATGTTGGTAAACATCTATCTAATTCATCTACCATAATAATTACTGGTTGTATTTCAGATATTTCTTTAATACCGTTTCTTACTTTATCCAATACACCCCTAAATGAAAATAATTTATCATATTCTCTTGTTCCCTCATCACTCACAACATCTACTAGATTCCCTATTACTTTTTCTAATTCTAATCCTGTACTTTGTTTTACCAGCGACTGCACTAAATATTTTGTAATGTTTTTAGTTATGCTTGTCAATTTCTGTTTCGTATCATTTGAAAGTAAATTTTTTTGTTGTTGTATATTATCTGATATAGAGGAAATAATTGAAATAATAGGTTCTTCATAATAATCATACTCCCAACAATTATAATAACAAACAAAATATTTATCTCCCATCAAATCTTCTGATTGTTCTCTAATTAATTTTTCTTTTATTCTTTCTAGTACAAAACTTTTTCCACTTCCCCAACGACCATTAATTGCAAAACTACACCCCTTATTATTCTCAACTATCAAATCTACTAAATTTATTATTTTATCTATAAATTCGGATCTATTTAATACGTCTTCTTTTTCTTGCATATTTTTCCTTCCAATAAAATAAAATTATTTTATACTTCCAATAATTAATTTTGAATCTCTAATATCCTACTAATGCAATACACTTGTTATTTCTAAAAATATCTGATTTATTTGTATATCAACTATTCTGTTGATGCTTTCCAATAATGATCCAGTCTTTGTCTTGCTGATAAAAATTTCATTGCTGCTTCTTGTGCATGCTCAATAAGAAGCTCTAGTTTATTATCAAAATAAATACGATCATCTGTTTCAGCATTTGACATAGCATACATTCCATGCCATCCATTTTCTTTATATTTATTTTTACCTCCGCCATTAACCATACTTTTAAACTTTGGCATTGATAAATATGTGCCATCAAGAACAACGGCCGGTGCCCAGAAATGTCGTTCCATAATTGGAGAAGAAAAACTTATATCTCTTCCCACTCTATCTCTAATACTTGTTTTAACTTGAATACAACCAAATACAAGTAAATTTCCATTTACATCTACTAATGAATAAACATCAAAATCTTGACTACGTACTGTTGTTTCAATATCATCAATTTTATCATTTTTTATTTTTCCCTTATGTATAAGAATTGTAAGATCTTTTTCTAAAACAAACATTATATTATATTTTTTTAATCTATCTTTTGTATAATTTACAACAAAATGTTCAAAAACATGCCCACTACACTTTCGCCAACTTTGGGCACCTGATATAATACCATCAATCACTTCTTCATTTAATTTACTAGAATCAAATTTCCCAACTTTTCGTATTAAATGAGCTGAGTAAATAGAATACCATATATCCGCTGCATTTTCAGAATCTGCATATTTTTCATATGCAGATTCAAATGTTACGAGCATTGCCATATGTTGTGCTCGACGTTCAGCTGCTATTTTTGCTGATTTAGAATTTCTCCCTTGCAATAAAAATTCATATTTTTCATTAAAAATTTCATTATATTTTTGATCCGTATATTCTTTATATGTCATCATAATTCCCCCTTAAAATATCGGAAATAGTCTTTCCCCAAAAATATGCTAATAATGGCGGCACAGCATCGCCTATTTGTTCATATTTATCTTGAATATTATTGTGCAAATGAGGAGTTGAATATGGTCCACCACAAAAATCATATGAATCAGGAAACGATTGTAATCGAGCACATTCTCTTACAGTTAAAGCTCTATTATATATTGGATGAATAAATTCGTCTAAGCAATGACTTGTTACTGTCGGAGCTGCTTGTTCTAATCTAAGCCTATGATTTCTCTTAATAAACATTTTTTTAGGCAATATACGTTGCTCCTGTAATAACTCTCGCTCCTTACCTGTATATCTTTCAAATAAATTTTTTAAGCTTTCACCTTGATTAATAAGTTTAAATCTTTCAATTGTACTATTTCGATGTCTCATTGGTTTTTGATAAGTAAGATCATTATTAAACTCTTCTCTTTTCCAAAAATTAAGATCTTGCATCTTAATAGAATAGGCAGATTCTTCATTTGTATAAGCTTCTGCTTCTTTATTACTATTAGGGATAACATTAGGTAATCCTGTTAACGCCTCTTTAACTGTCACTATTTTTTCCTGTATTGGTGTTGGTGCCACTAATTTCACATTAGCATCTCGGCTTGCTAATATAAAATATCTCTTTCTCCGCTGTGGAACACCAAATTCTTCAGCATTTAAAATAAACTCTTTATAATTAATATATCCTGCCTGCTTAAGTTCACTTTTTAAAACATCAACTATTAATGTCTTTGATCCTTTTTCTATTGTTTTTGTAGTAATCGCTGGAACATTTTCAAATAAAATCATTTTAGCTTTTACAATTTGAGCAATTCTAATTCCTTCTCTAAATAGAAATTGTCTATCATCATAAAATGATCTAGACGTGTTACCTGCCGTAGAAAATGTTTCACACGGCATCCCAGAAGTTACTAAATCTATGCCTTCTTTTGGTATATATGGCAAAATATCACTAGCTGTAACTTTTCGAATATCCGACCAAATAACATGCACTTCCGGATGATTTCTAGAATAAGTCTCAACACAACTTTCTATATATTCAATTGCAATTTTAGTATCAAATCCAGCAGCATGCAACCCTGTACAAATTCCACCTGGTCCACTAAAACAATCTATATGTGTATAACTCATATTTTCCTCCAATTTCAATATATAACCATTTAATACTTTCAGTATAATTTATAATTAAATATTTTGTCAATATTATAATCGAACAAACATTCCCCTGTTTATTTTTTTGTAAAAAAAGGCACACACCCTAATAGATGTGTGCCATAAAAAAACAAATTCTATTCAATTCCAAAACAAAGAATCAAATTATTTCAACTGAGCAGCAACCTCAGCCGCAAAGTCTTCTTCTTTCTTTTCAATACCTTCACCAGTTTCAAAACGAACGAATCCTTTGATTGTAACATTAGCTCCGTTTGCTTTAGCAACCTGTTCTACGTATTTTCCAACTGCCTGTTTTCCGTCTTCAGCTTTAACATAAGCCTGATCTAACAGACATACTTCTTTTAATTCTTTGTTCAGACGTCCAACGATCATCTTTTCGATGATGTTTTCTGGTTTGTCTGGGTTTTCGTTCATAGCCTGAACTTTTAAGATTTCTGTTTCATGCTCGATGTAATCTTTAGAAACTTCATCTCTGCTTGTGTATTTTGGAGAAATAGCTGCAACCTGCATTGCTACGTTTTTAGCCATCTCTTTGATCTCGTCGTTAACTACGTCTGTAGCAACTTCTACTAATACACCGATCTTACCACCAGCGTGGATGTAAGATGCAACAAATCCGTCTGCTGCAGATACTTTAGCGAATCTACGGATGTTTAAGTTCTCTCCGATAACGGCGATTTTTCCATCTAATGCTTCTTTAACAGTTTTTCCAGCTTCTGCTTTAGAATCTTCTGCTAAGAATCCTTCGATGTCTTCTGCTGCTGTTGTAAGAGCCTGATCAGCTACTTCTGCTACGTATGCTTTGAATGTATCATTCTTAGCTACGAAGTCTGTTTCAGAGTTAACTTCAACGATAGCTGCTTCTTTTGCATCATCAGATAATGCTACTGCAACAAGTCCTTCAGCTGCGATACGTCCAGCTTTCTTTGCTGCTTTTGCAAGACCGTTTTCTCTTAAAAATTCAACTGCTGCGTCCATGTCTCCTTCTGTCTTTGTAAGAGCTTTCTTACAATCCATCATTCCGGCACCAGTCATTTCTCTTAATTCTTTTACCATTGCTGCTGTGATAGCCATGATTCTTTTCCTCCTAAAATGAAAATGTGAATAAATTATTCAGCGTCTTCTGCAACTTCTTCAGAGTCTGCATCGATTCCCTGGTTTGCTTCGATAACTGCATCAGCCATAGCAGATGTGATCAGTTTTACTGCACGGATCGCATCATCGTTTCCTGGGATGATATAATCTAATTCTTCAGGATCGCTGTTTGTATCTGCGATTCCAACAAGAGGAATTCCTAAAGTATGTGCTTCCTGTACACAGATGCTTTCTTTCTTAGGGTCTACAACGAAGATCATGTCTGGAAGTCCACCCATTTCTTCGATTCCACCTAAGTTCTTCTGTAATTTGTCTTTTTCTTTGTTAAGTTCTAAAACTTCTCTCTTTGGAAGTACGTCAAATGTTCCGTCTTCTTCCATCTCTTTGATCTTTTTCAGTCTAGCGATTCTAGATTCGATTGTCTTGAAGTTAGTCATCATTCCACCTAACCATCTCTGGTTTACGTAGAACATTCCGCAACGTTCTGCTTCAGCCTGAATAGAATCCTGAGCCTGTTTCTTTGTTCCTACGAACAGAATCTTTCCACCCTGTGCTACACAATCTTTTACTGCGTTGTAAGCATCGTCAACCATTCCTACAGATTTCTGTAAGTCGATGATATGGATACCATTACGCTCTGTGTAGATGTATGGTGCCATTTTAGGGTTCCATCTTCTTGTCTGATGTCCGAAATGTACACCTGCTTCAAGTAACTGTTTCATTGAAATAACGCTCATTTTAAATCTCCTTTAGTTTTTGCTTCCGCTATTTTCATCGTTCTGACAAACCTCTTGGGCACTTACCAGAATTCCAATAGCGTGTTTATTTTTACCTATGACAGTATATCAAACCTTGTCCTTCTTTGCAAGAACTTTTTCTTTAATTCTAAAAGAATTAATCAAGCTTTGTGATCTCGTCAAATATAAAGTCATTCACTACCTTAATATAAGTTCCTTTCATACCGGAAGATCTTGTCTCAACAACTCCGGCACTTTCTAGTTTCCTTAATGCGTTTACGACAACGGATCTTGTGATCCCGAATCTGTCTGCGATCTTACTTGCAACTAAGACTCCTTCATTGCCTTCTAATTCTTCTAAGATATGGATCACTGCTTTGTGTTCTGTGAAGGATAACGTACTGATCGCGGAATCAACGATTCCTTTCTTTCTTCGTTCCTGTTCCACTTCTTCGCTTACAGATCTTAACATTTCAAGTCCGACAACGGTTGTTCCATATTCCGCTAAGATAATATCATCAATGGAATAATTTTCTCTCTGGCGGTACATAAATAATGTTCCAAATCTCTCTCCTGCGATATCGATCGGTGCGATGATCGCATAGTAATCATCAACGTCTGACTCAAATCCCAGTGTGGAAAGGCTGACGTTTTCATTGGTAGAAAGGATCGTTAATAGTCTTTCATTTAGTGAAAAATCAACATAATCTTTGACATTTCCTGAGATCAGCTGATGAAGCACTTCGATGTGGTCTGCTTCATTTTTACCTAAGATTTTTCCTTTTTTACTGATGACAAGGACGTTTGAATTCATTACTTCTGTCAGAACTTTACAGATATCGTTAAATACAACTTTCTGTGAATTGTTATTATGAAGTAATTTATTGATCTTTCTTGTTTTATCTAGTAATTGTATACTACTCATCTATATTTTTTCTCCTTATTTAGACACTGACTCCCCGGAAGTCTCTTTCTCTTTTTCATCTTCTGGCATACTGCATACGAATCCACATTCCTTGCTAGAGCATACAAGCTTCTTACCTTTTTCGATCATATAGCTTCCGCATTTTTCACATTTGACTGTGGATGGTTTCTGCCATGACATAAATTCACATTCCGGATTATTTTCACATCCGTAATATTTTCTTCCTTTTTTCGTTTTCTTTAAGACAACTTCTCCGCCGCACATTGGGCATGGGATTCCGACTTTTTCAAAATGTGGTTTTGTATTTCTGCATTCTGGGAATCCAGGGCATGCAAGGAATTTCCCGTATGGTCCGTACTTCACGACCATATTTCTTCCACATTCATCGCAGACAACGTCAGTAACTTCGTCTTCGATCTTGATCTTCTCTAATTCTTTTTCTGCATTCTTCACTGCGGTCTCAAAGTCTGGGTAGAAGTTTTCAATGACAGATTTCCAATGGACTTTGCCTTCTTCTACCATATCAAGCAGACCTTCCATCATCGCTGTGAAGTTCACGTCAACGATACTTGCGAATGCTTTCTTCATCATGTTGTTGACTGCTTCTCCAAGCTCTGTGACGTATAAGTTCTTCTTTTCTTTGACAACATAACGTCTTGCTGTGATCGTTGAGATCGTTGGTGCGTAAGTACTTGGACGTCCGATTCCAAACTCTTCTAGTGTCTTAACTAAGGATGCTTCTGTATAATGAGCTGGTGGCTGTGTAAAATGCTGTTTTGGTTCTAAATCATTTAATGTAAGTTTGGTATCTTCATCGATGGATTTTAACATTACATTTCCTTCGGATTTCTCGTTGTTAATGTTGTATACGGATAAGAATCCATCGAAAGCAATCTTGCTTGCAGATGCATTAAAACGATAATCTCCGGCAGCGATCTTTACAGATGTATTCTCGTATTTGGCTGGTGCCATACGGCTTGCCATGAAACGGTTCCAGATCAGCTGGTATAAACGGAACTGATCTCTTGATAATTTGTCTTTGATGCTTGCTGGTGAGTTTGTCATGTAGGTTGGTCGGATGGCTTCATGTGCATCCTGTACTTTCTTGTCGTCTTTCTTGGCGACAGTTCCTGCTCCAACGAACTCGGCTCCATAAGCTTCTTTGATGTATTCTTTCGCTGCTGCATCGGCTTCTACAGAGATACGTGTGGAGTCTGTACGTAAGTATGTGATCAGACCGACGGTTCCCTGTCCTTTGATATTAACACCTTCATATAACTGCTGTGCGATACGCATCGTTTTCTGTGGTGCGAAATTTAACTTGCTGGATGCATCCTGCTGAAGAGTACTTGTCGTAAATGGAAGTGGGCTCTTCTTTAATCGTTCTGTGACTTTCACTCCTTCGACGGTGAATTCTTTTCCTTTTAAATAGGATAAGATCTCATTCATCTCTTCTTCGCTGTGGATCTCGATTTTCTGTTCTTTATTGCCAATCAGTTTGGCTTCTAATGGCTTTTTGCTTCCTTTGACATCTAATAAGGCTTCTAAGGACCAGTATTCCTGTGGAATAAACAGATTGATCTCTTCTTCTCTGTCACAGATCAGGCGTAGGGCTACGGACTGAACTCGTCCAGCACTTAACCCTCGTTTGATCTTTGCCCAGAGGATCGGACTGATCTGGTATCCTACGATTCGGTCCAGAACACGTCTTGCCTGCTGTGCATCGACTAAATTCATATCGATGTCTCTTGCGTGTTTGATGGAGTCTTTGACAGCTGTTTTTGTGATCTCATTAAATGTAATTCGGCTGTAGTTTTTGTTCTCCAGTTTTAATGCGTAATATAAATGCCATGAGATGGCTTCTCCTTCACGGTCCGGGTCAGTCGCGAGGTATACTTTGTCTGCTTTTTTTACCGCTTTACGAAGAGCTGCTAATACTTCACCCTTCCCACGGATTGTAATGTACTTTGGTTCAAAGTCATTCTCGATATCTATTCCTAGGGTACTCTTTGGCAGATCGCGAACATGCCCGTTGGACGCGATCACTTCGTAATTCCTGCCCAGGAACTTTTTGATTGTTTTGGCTTTCGCCGGTGATTCGACGATAACTAGATATTTTGGCATATAGTATTACCCCTTGTTTACATTTTTTTGATATATAAGTTCTGATGGATCTGTTTGATATATCCTTTCGCTTCTAATTGAAATAAAGCTTGGATCACTTCTTCATAAGAATCTTGGGATGTACTTAAGATCTCATCAATATATTTCGGTTTCAAACTCAACATATCATACACCCTTTTTTCTGCCTTTGCAAGAGATTTTGCACTATGCTTTGGAAATTTTCGTGAAAATCCCGTGAATTCTGAAAATTCTGTTAAAATATCGTCGACATTTTCAACTAATTTTGCACCTTGTTTGATCAATCCATGACACCCTTGGCAATGTTTGTCTGTGATCATTCCGGGAACTGCGAACACTTCTTTGTTCTGATCAAGCCCGCAATCCGCCGTGATCAGCGATCCGCTCCTTGCTCTGGCTTCTGTGACGAGGATTCCGTCACTTAATCCACTGATGATGCGATTTCTTTCTGGAAAATGCCATTTGAGCGGTTCACTGCCTGGCGGGTACTCAGAAATAACTGTCTGATTCGCATACATGTCATAAAATAACTGAAAATTTTCTTTTGGGTAAATGAGATCGATCCCACATCCTAAAACCCCAACAGCCTGTCCTTTTTTGTCGATTATTTCACGGTGAACTGTCCCATCTACGCCCCTTGCGAGTCCACTTACAATCTGTACGCCTTGCTGAGCCAGCTCTTTTGCGAACTTTTTTGAGATTTCGAATCCATAAGTTGTCGGATATCTTGATCCAACAATCGCTATTGACAGTTCTTTTTCTTCATATGGCTGACCTTTTTGAAAAATCCCATACGGAGCATCGTAGATCTTTCTTAATCGATTCGGGTAAGCAGCTTCTTTTTGAATGATAAAACGGATATTTTCTCGATGCAGAGCTTCATAGCCTTTCTTGATCGCTGTTTCATCTCTTGAATGAACGAAACGATCATATTCAAGTTGTGTCATGTGTTCTTTTAAGATTGCTGGGTTGATCTTATAGAGTTCTTTTGGATGAATGAAGATATCCATCAATTCTTTTTGCTTCTTGATCGGCAATCGGACTTTGCCGCATAGCCAGTACCAATATAATTTATCTTCCATATTCAAGCACCTCTTTGATAAATCCTGTATTTCTGAAGGTCATGGCTTCCATCAGGTGGATTGGTTTGATCTCTGATTCATTTTCCATAAGCATGATCGTCAGTGCTACTTTTAAAATCTTATCCATTCCTCGCCTTGTGATCTTGCCAGATCGATAGGCGATATCTAAAATCTCTTTGCATTCTTTGGATAAATGAAGGAGCTTGTTTAACTGTATGTGGCTTAAATGGCTGGTATCACTGCATTGATAGTTTTTTAATAACTTTTTTTCTCTTTGGATGGTTGTTTCGATGCGTTCTTTGATCTGATGGGATGTTTCTTGACTCTCTTTTTGTATCTTCTGTGTATCAGCCTCTTTTTTACTTAGACATAGGACCATGTCAAAACGGTCTAAGATCGGACCGGACAATTTCTTTAGATAACGCTTTTTTTCATGATAAGTACATCGGCAGATCCCATCTTCCAATCCATAACCACAAGGACATGGATTCATGGTGGCGATCAGTTGAAAGTCTGCCGGAAACTTGTGGTAGATCCCATTTCTGGTGATATCGATCGTTCCATCTTCCAATGGCTGTCTGAGTGCCTCGATACATTCTGTTTTAAATTCCATAAATTCGTCCAGAAATAAAATGCCATGATGTGCTAATGTGATCTCTCCTGCCGTCGGCGTCTTGCCGCCTCCAAGGAATGCGGCTTTCGGGATCATTGGATGTGGCTGGCGAAATGGTCTGGTATCATCTTCTAAATACCGTGGAATTCCAGTGGCATCATAGATTGCCTGAACTTCCATCTTCTCTTCTTTTGATAGTTGTGGAAGAATGGTCGGGATCCTTCTGGCTGCCATTGTTTTTCCTGAACCTGGGGAACCAATGATCAATAGATGATGTCTTCCAGTGACCGCGATCTCCATCGCTCTTTTTAAATGTTGTTGTCCGATGATGTCACTGAAGTCTTCTTCTGACTCTTCCTTTTGATAAGTTGTTGCACTTCTGCAACTTTTTTGATGATATGTTCCATGAAAATAGTCCAGGACATCCTGTAAACTGTCCATAAATACCACTTCAATATCTTCAATCCCTCTTAGAGAATTCTCATCTTCACTTGCCGCAAAGAACTTGTGAATTCCTTGTTTTCTTGCTTCTAAAACGATTGGAAGACAGTTTCCTACACCTCTGATCTTGCCGTTTAGTCCTAATTCCCCCATGATACAGCTGTCATCTAACTTGCTTGCATCGATTAAATTCAGGCATCCTAAAAAGGCCACGGCGATCGGGAAATCGAACGCGGTTCCGTTCTTTCTTATATTGGCTGGGGATAAATTAACGGTGATCTTCATCGACGGTAAGGGATGGCCGATGGAGCGCAGTGCTGATGCAACCCGCTCTTTTGCTTCCATAGATTCTTTGGAAAGATAGCCTACCATTGTAAAATATGGCAGGCCGTTTCTGATCTCTACTTCTACGTGGATGAGCTTTCCACTCACTCCACTGACGATTCCTGTGATTACTTCCTGATAAATAATACTCAACTCCTTCTCTTCTCAAAAAGGAAGCTGGTTTCAAAATGATATGGTTAGTTTATCACAAAAGTAATATTTTTACAATCTTGTTTATTCAAAACAATTGTGATTATTTTAATAATTTCTTTAATTCACTCATAAATGTGTTCACATCTTTGAATTCACGGTAAATGGCTGCAAATCTTACGTATGCAACTTCATTTAAATCCTTTAATTTGTCCATGACCATCTCTCCGATCACGGATGTTTCGACTTCTCTTGTTCCCATGTTATAGATCTTTGTCTCGATCTCATCGATCGCTGCTTCGATCTGCCCCATGGATACTGGGAGTTTGTGACAGGATTGTACGATTCCATTCCGAATCTTGTTTCGATCGTAGAGTTGTCGTGTCTTGTCTTTCTTGATGACACTCAACGGTTCTGTCTCTATCTTCTCATAAGTTGTAAAACGTTTTCCGCATTCGTCACATTGTCTTCTTCTACGGATCGCATTGTTGTCTTCTGCCGGTCTGGAATCTACGACTCTGGAATTCTCACTTCCACAATATGGGCATCTCATCTTCTTGTACCTCCGTGTTTTTACTGCTTGAAGTATATCATTTTTTTTGTAGAAAAGAAAGCTTTTCTTTTATTTCAGGCATTCTTTTTCGTTGATATCGACTAGAATCGTATCTCTGCCGATCCTTACAATGCATTTGTAGGGGATTTTGTAAACTTTATTCTTGCCAACACATATGAGCATCTTCGTTGTTTTGGGAACGATCAGATAGCAGATCTTACCCGTATGGATTTCAAATTCGAGGTCTAGGACAAAGCCTAAACATTCTCCTGTATTACAATTGATCACATCTTTTTGCCGAAGTTCGAGAAATTTCATGTCAGGAATCCTTTTTCTTCCTATTATAATAGTATTCTTTTTTTCCATGAATAGAAGCAGAAAAAAGCAGGAGATTCTGATCTCTCGAATCTCCTGCTTCTTTATTATTATAATGATATAAAGAAAGATTAAGCTTCTTTCTTTGGTGCTGGTTTCTTAGGAACTAATTTCTTTCCTGTAATGATTCCTTTTGGACATTTACCTGCACATAATCCACAACCTACACATTTATCGTAATCGATCTGTGCGATGTTGTTTTCAACTTTGATTGCTCCAAGTTTACATACTTTTTCGCATGCTTTACATCCGATACATCCTGCTTTACATACAGACATAACGTTTTTACCGAATTCTTTAGAGCTGCACTGTACTCTTGTTTTCTTGTTTTCTGGTACAAGGTCGATCAATGCTTTTGGACATGTTTCTGCGCATTTTCCACATCCTACACATGCTTCTTCATCGATGTGAGCGATTCCGTTCACGATAGAGATCGCATTTTCTGGACATACTGCTGCACAGCTTCCAAATCCCATACATCCAAATTCGCATCCTTTTGGTCCTGCACCTGGTACGTTCATCGCTTCAATACAGCTCTGAACTCCAGAGTACTGGTATTTGTCAGATGCTTTTTCGCAAGTTCCGGCACATTTTACGAATGCGACTTTCTTCACGAATTCTCCTGCTTCTACACCCATGATCGCACTGATCTTCTCAGCTGCAGCTGCTCCACCAACTGGACAGCCGTTCACTGGTGCTTCTCCATTTGCGATTGCTTTTGCAAGTCCATCACAACCTGCGTATCCACAACCACCACAGTTATTTCCTGGAAGTTCTGCACGGATGGCTACTTCCTTCTCGTCTACAGGAACTTTAAATTTCTCTGAGGCAATTCCCAGTAAGATTGCGATAAGCAGACCGGTTCCTCCGACAACAACCATGGCAAGTAAAATTGCTGATATATTCATCTTCTTTACCTCCTAAATAAGTCCTGAGAATCCGAAGAATGCGATTGCCATTAATCCTGCTGTTAACAGTGTGATAGGCATTCCTTTGAAAGATTCTGGGATGTTGTTGTATTCCATCTTTTCACGGATACCAGCAAGGATAACAATAGCGATCAGGAATCCTAAAGAGATACCGATACCATTGACTACGCTGGCGATGAAACTATAGTCGTTCTGTACGTTTGTTAATGCTGTACCAAGAACTGCACAGTTTGTTGTGATCAGTGGAAGGAATACTCCCAGAGATTCATATAATGCTGGCATAGATTTCTTTAATACCATTTCTACGAACTGTACTAATGCTGCGATTACCAGAATAAATACGATCGTATTTAAGTATGTTAAATCTGTTGGTACTAATAAAAATGTATAAATTAAATTTGTAACTGCTGATGCGATAGTAATAACGAAGAGAACGGCTGCACCCATTCCGGCTGCTGTCTCAACTTTCTTAGAAACTCCAAGGAAAGGACATAAACCAAGGAACTGGCTTAATACGACGTTATTTACCAGCGCTGAACCGATGGCAATTAACAGTAAACTTTTCATCTTAATCCTCCTTATTTGTCATCTACAGTTGTATCAAAAAAGCTTCTGGAACCGCAAGCGCTGTTTCCGCAGTGAGAACAATCTCCGCATCCACCACTCTGTGCTTCTCCGGCTTTTTTAGGTTTTTTGCTCTTAACTTTATTCTGGATCGCTACTAAGCATGCAAGTACGAAAAATGCTCCAGGTGCCAGGATAAAGATTGTGATTGGTTCGTATGCAGATGGCATTACCTGCATTCCGAAGATCTGACCTGCTCCTAATAATTCACGGAATGCTCCTAAAATTGTTAAGGCTACAGTAAATCCAAGTCCCATTCCAAGTCCGTCAAAGAAGGAGTTGATCGGTCCGTTCTTTGCTGCAAAGGATTCTGCACGTCCAAGGATGATACAGTTTACTACGATCAGTGGGATGTATAATCCTAATGCGTCGTTAACTGCTGGAACATATCCCTGTAATAGGAACTGTACGATTGTTACCAGAGATGCGATAACTACGATATATCCTGGAATACGTACACGATCAGGGATGACATTTCTTAATGCGGAAATGATCATGTTAGAAAACATTAATACGGCTGTTGTTGAAAGTCCCATTCCTGCACCGTTGATCGCAGATGTTGTTACTGCTAATGTAGGACACATACCTAACATTAAGACGAAGGTAGGGTTTTCTTTTACGATACCATTAATCAATCGTTCCATTGGATTTGGTTTCATGTTTAATTACCTCCCTTCAGGCTCTTTGAATATGCAACACAGCTGTTAACTGCACTTGTGACAGCACGGCTTGTAATCGTTGCACCACTGATGGCATCTACTTTAGAATCATCGTTCTTACCAGATCCATCTTTTACAACTTCAAATTTGTCTGCTTTTTTGTTTTTAAAGTTACTCTTGAATTCTGGTTCTTTGGCTTTCATACCTAAACCAGCTGTTTCGCTGATGGATAATGTTTCATAACCATTGACTGTTCCATCATCTCTAACACCTACAGATAAAGATACATCTCCACCGTATCCTTCTGGGTTTGTTACAGAGAATACGTATCCAAGTTCTTTTCCGTTTTTGTCAACTGCTTTTACAACTTCAGAAATCGTGTTCTGTCCAAGATCATTTTTCTTTAAGACAGCTGCTACGTCTTTCTGGTCTAATTTTACTGTATCGAATTTCGCTGCATCTTTGAATACGGCTTTGTAAGCTTCCTGTTTTGTCTTTTCTTCCTGTGCGGCGATCGGTGCTTTTGTTACATTATATACGATACCTAAAAGGAGTCCTGCAATTAATGTGATCACACATAATTTGATACAATCCATTACGAGATTCTTATTCATTGCTCTTACCTCCTTTTTTTACGATTCCAAATGGAGTTGGTACTGTCACTCTCTCGATCAGTGGAACTAATAAGTTTGCAATGATGATTGAGTAAGATACACCTTCTGCCATTGGTCCGAACAGACGGAATAATCCAGTTAAAATACCAAGAACGATCGCATAGATGATCTTTCCGTTCTTTGTAATTGGAGATGTTACGTAGTCTGTTGCCATGAAGATCGCACCTAACATTAATCCACCACTGAAGATCTGTGCTGCCATGTAAGATAGATCAAATCCATGACCACCGAAGATCAGTACGAAGATTGCTACAACTGCAACGTAAACACATGGGATGATCGGAGAGATGACTTTCTTAAATACTAAGTATACTCCACCGATGATCAGTAATAATGCAGATGTTTCACCAATTGTTCCAGGAACGAATCCTAAGAATGATTTCATAACATCCACGCTTTTTCCCTGTTCCATAACAGCAAGTGGTGTTGCTGTTGTCACACCATCATATGTAAATGTTGTCATTCTTGCTGCAAATGAGATCATTAAGAAACATCTTGCACCAAGGGCTGGGTTCATAAAGTTCTGTCCCAGTCCACCGAATACCTGTTTTACAACGATGATCGCGAAGATTCCACCAAGGATCGGCATCCAGAATGGTGCTCCTGATGGTAAGTTTAATGCAAGTAACAGTCCGGTTAATGCCGCACTTAAGTCACCTACAGTGATTGGCTGTTTCATAAGTTTCTGGTAAATATACTCAACGACAACACAGGTAGCAACAGAAATTGCAACTGTCAGTGCCGCAGATGCTCCAAAGATATAGATACCAAAAATTGTAGCGGGTAGTAATGCGATGATAACATCTAACATAATCTTTTGTGTTGAGCCATTATCTCTGACATGAGGGTTGGCTGACACATGATATAATGTTTCGCTCATATGTATCTCTCCTTTATTTCTTTCTACGGTTAGCTAATACCTGTTTACGACCTGTCTTCATGGACTGTGCAAGGTTACGTTTTGCTGGACATACAAATGAACAAGATCCACACTCAACGCATTCTGCTCCATAAAGTTTCTCAAACTCGTCAAACTGATTATGATCTGCTAATACAGATAATTTTGCTGGCATCAGCTTCTGTGGACAGACGCTTACACATCTTCCACAACGAATACAATTGCTTGGTTGGTTCGCAGCAACTTCATCTTTTGTGAATGCTAAGAAGCATGAGAATGTTTTGACAGCTGGTACATCTGTTGTAAACATTGCCATACCCATCATAGGTCCACCAGAAATGATCTTCTCAGGCTGTGTCTTAAATCCACCGGCTGCTTCGATCAGTTCCTGTACGTTTGTTCCTGTACGTACTTTAAAGTTGCTTGGATTCTTGATCGCATCTCCAGTAACTGTCACAACACGTTCGTATAATGGTTTACCATCTTTGACAGCTTCTTTGATCGCTACGATCGTAGCTACGTTATCTACGATGCATCCTGCATCTGCTGGTAACATGCTGGAGTTGATGCTTCTTCCTGTTGTTGCATAAATCAAAGAACGTTCTGCACCCTGTGGGTATTTTGTCTTTAATGTAGCAACGCTGATTCTTGCATCACCTTTTACTAATGCTTCTACTTTAGCAATTGCATCTTTTTTATTATCTTCAATACCAATGATACCTTTTGCTTTTGGGAACATATCAAGTACGATATTTAATCCTTCAATTAAAAGTTCTGGTGTCTCCATTAAGATGCGGTAGTCACCTGTGATATAAGGTTCACACTCAGCTCCATTTACGATGATATATTCAATCGCATCTGGATCTTTTGGCGCTAATTTCACATGTGTTGGGAATCCGGCTCCACCAAGTCCTACGATTCCAGCTTCTTTGATCGCTGCTAAAACATCATCTTTAGACATCTGATCATAAGGTTTTGCCTCAAAGGCAGCCTCTTTGAATTCTCCATCATTCTCAATTACGATAGAGTTAACTTTTGCTCCTGCTGGAGTCATTCTTGGCTCGATCGCCTTTACAGTTCCTGAAACAGAGCTGAAAATATTCGCGGATACAAATCCTCCAGCTTCTGCCACCTTCTGGCCTACTAACACCTGGTCTCCCTTGCTAACGATTGGCTGTGCAGGAGCACCGATGTGCTGACCTAAAGGTAAAACAACATCTCCTTTTGGCAGGTATTCGGTGATTGGTGAATTCTTTGCAAATTCTTTACCATCTGCCGGATGAACACCGCCGCTAAATGTAAACAATGCCATTTTAAGCCTTCCTTTCTTCTTTACATTTTTTTCCATTGCGAAAAAAAAGAGTTCTCATAAAATGAAAACTCCTTTGAACACAAGACTTATAATACCATAGTCTTTTTTATTTTTCAATGTTTTTTTAACAATTTCTTTGCATTTGCATACAAAATTCTATGTTTTTCTTCAGATTTTCTTAAGATTCTGAAATAATTTACAATTCTGGCTTTTATATTCTATCATTTACGGATCTGTCCATTTCCATAAATAATAAATTTGCTGGTTGTCAGTGCATCTAATCCCATTGGTCCTCTGGCATGAATCTTCTGGGTACTGATTCCGATCTCTGCTCCAAATCCAAATTCAAATCCATCAGTAAATCTTGTGGATGCATTAACATAAACGGCTGCTGCATCGATCTGATTTAAGAATTCCTGTGCATTCTGGTAAGAATCTGTGACGATCGCTTCCGAATGCCCCGTATTGTAATGATTGATATGTGCCACTGCTTCGTCAAAGCTGTCGACAGTTTTCACAGAAATGATAGAATCTAAGTATTCTGTTCCCCAGTCTTCTTCTGTTGCAGGGATGACCTGATCATTTAAAGCACAAATTCTCTCATCTCCACGTACCTGTACTCCTTTGGCTAATAAAGCTTCAATGATTGCTGGACCATGGCTTTCTAAGATATTTTTATGTAATACTAGAGACTCACATGTATTGCATGTTCCAAGCCTCTGTGTCTTTGCATTGATGATGATATTAACTGCCATGTCTTTCTGGGCAAATTCATCTACGTATACATGACAATTTCCTGTTCCTGTCTCGATCACTGGCACTGTAGAATTCTTTACAACACTCTGAATGAGTCCTGCACCACCTCTTGGGATCAGAACATCTAAGTATTCATTTAACTGCATCATCTTCGTGGCTGTCTCACGGCTTGTATCTGTCAGCAGCTGAATGCTGTATTTTGGCATATTGCGGGATTCTAGTGCACTCTGGATCACATTTGTGATCGCAAGATTTGAATTGATCGCATCACTTCCACCACGAAGAAGGCATGCATTTCCTGTCTTAAAACATAGTGCAAATGCATCTGCTGTTACGTTTGGTCTTGATTCGTAGATGATACCGACAACTCCTAATGGTACTGTTTTCTTACCGATCAAAAGTCCATTCGGTGTTTTCTGCATATGTTCTACAGAACCAATTGGATCATGTAGTTCAGCTACCTGACGAAGTCCTTCTGCCATTGCTTCGATACGGTCAGGATTCAGGGATAAACGATCGATCAACGCCTCGCTCATATCATTGCTTTTTGCATTCTCTACATCTTTATAATTCTCACTTAAGATATATTCCTGATTCTGTACCAGACATTTGGCTGCTTCTCTTAATACTTCATTCTTATCTTCAATTCCTGCTTTTCCAAGAATTATCGATGCTTCTTTTGCCTGTTTCCCTAGTTGTTCTAACATTACGAATGCCTCCTTTTCGGTGCGGTTTGCATCTATCTCCATCTGTTTTATCTGCTCTAGTTTAATCCTTTTGGTTTTAATGGAGTGATCGATCCATCTTCATTTTTGATACTTACATTATTAAGCTGTGCTCTTAAGTTTGCACGAACAGACTGGATGTATTCATGTCTTAACTTTCTCTGTTCTTCTTTCTGTTCTGGTGTTAACCCAATGGATTTATCCAGATTGTATAATTCATTAATTCTTTGAATATCTTTTTCTTTCATCTGTAATATTTCCTTTCTATATAATACATTGTTTTATCTTATTATGCCTTAAAATATGGGCGTTCTGTTAAATATTTCTTGAAATCAAAGTCTGGTCGTTTGTGTGCTAAGAATAATGTTCCAATCTCTTCTCCTGCAACAACTTTATTGACGTTGTTTAAGTTATTGCTGTTTACGATCACCATATCTGCTCCAGCATCTGTTACGATATTGGCTGCTGCGATCTTCGTTTCCATTCCACCAGTTCCGACCTTAGTTACAGCTCCTTTTGCCATTCTTCCGATCTTTTCATCTAAGACTGGTACTTCTGGGATCAGTTTGGCCAGTGGATTCTTGTGTGGATCATCCGTATAAAGTCCGTCAATATCTGTCAGGAGAATCAATAGATCACCTTGTACAACCGCTGTTACGACAGCAGATAAGGTATCATTGTCACCAAACTCGATCTCTTCTGTAGATACCGTATCGTTTTCATTTACGATCGGAATCACGCCGAGTTTTAGTAATTCTTCAAATGTATTCTTGGCGTTATATCTTCTCTCATCATTGAGCATCGTCTCTTTTGTGATCAGAATCTGTGCAGATCCCTGATTGTATTCAGCAAACAGTTTCTGGTAGATCATCATTAACTGTCCCTGTCCTACAGCAGAACATGCCTGCTTCATTGGAAGGGATGTCGGACGGTTTTCTAATCCCAGGGCTTTAAATCCTACACCGATCGCTCCTGAAGATACCAGGATCACGTCTTTTCCACTGTTATGTAAGTCTGTTAAAACACGGACTAACTTCTCTAATCGGAATAAATTGATGTTTCCTGTTGCTTTATGGATCAAAGAAGATGTACCTACTTTGACGACAATTCTTTGTTTATCTTTTAGTTTTTCACGATTATTCATTTTACATTCACTCCTTGAAAGGTATTTTACACTGTAACGAGGGCTTGTGCAACCTTAATTCCATCCATTGCCGCAGAAGTGATGCCGCCAGCAAAACCTGCTCCCTCTCCGCATGGGTAGATTCCTTTGATATTGCTCTCAAATCCTTGATCTCTCTCGATTCTTAACGGAGAAGATGTTCTTGCTTCAATTCCGCACAAAATCGTATCTTCTCGATTAAATCCTTTGATCTTTGTATCAAAATATTCCATTCCTTCCGAAATCGCTTCACTGACCGGTTCTGGAAGGCAGTTTCTTAAGTTTCCAAAACTTGTCAATCCTTTGGTGTTCGGTGTGATCTCGCCAAAGGATTCTGTTATCTTTCCTTCTCTGAAATCTTTTAATGTCTGAACAGGGATTCTTCCTTTTCCTTCGCTAAAAGCTTTTTCTTCCCATTTCTGCTGAAATCTTACGCCTGCTAATGCGTCATTTCCATCAAAATCCTCTGGTGTAACACTTGCGATGATCGCACTGTTGGAATTCTTTGCTGCTCGATCGTGATTGCTCATTCCATTGACCGTCAATCGTTCTGGCTCTGAGGACGCGTTGACCACGAAACCTCCCGGACACATACAGAAGGAATACACACTTCTTCCATTGTTTGCATGATATGTTAGTTTGTATGATGCAGCTGGAAGATCATATTGATCTGCTCCCTTTCCATACTGCGAATGGTCGATCATCTCACGCGGGTGTTCCACACGAAGTCCAATCGCAAAAGCTTTAGGATTCATTTCCAGATCACGATCTGATAAGACCTTAAATGTATCTCTGGCACTGTGTCCCGGTGCTAAGATCGCTGCTTCTGTTTTAATTTCTTCTTTATCATTGATGATCAGCCCTGTTAATTTTCCATCCTGGATCACAAAGTCTGTCACTTTCGCCTCAAAACGGACATCTCCTCCAAGAGATCTGATCTCTTCTCTGATCCCTGCAACGACATTTCTTAAAAGATCCGTTCCGATATGTGGTTTATTTTCATATAAGATCTCTTCTGGTGCACCATGTTCTACAAAAGTTTCTAAAACGAATCTATTCCTTCCGAATTTGTCTTTTACTAAGGTATTTAGTTTTCCGTCTGAAAATGTTCCTGCTCCTCCTTCTCCAAATTGTACATTGGATTCAGGATTCAGTTCACCACTCTCCCAGAAATGTTCTACATCTTTCATACGGTTTGTGACATCTTTCCCTCGTTCTAAGACGATCGGATGTAATCCGGCTCTTGCAAGCATCAGTGCTGCAAACAGACCTGCCGGTCCCATTCCGATCACAACCGGTGGATATTTAAATTCCCGTTGATTTTCTGGAAATTCAAACTTCTTTTCTTTTACTGCCATGATATTACGATTCTTGTTCTTTTTGAGGAATTTCTCTTCTTGACCCTTACCTAATGTCACATCAACTGCATACACATAAGATAATTCTTCTTTTTTCCTCGCATCAATAGACCGTTTTACGATCTTGTATTGTTTATATTCTGTATTATGTAATGCTTTTTTTATCTTCTTCTCAAGTGCTGCCTCTTTGTGATCGATCGGCAGCTTGATCTGGTTGATTCTTATCATTGTCTTCCTATCTGGCTTGCAGCGATGTACCCAGATGTAAATGCCCACTGAAGGTTGTACCCTCCGCATGTTCCATCGACATCTAGTAATTCACCGACAACATAAAGCCCTTCTAATAACTTTGATTCTAATGTTCCTTGTATGATTTCTTTTGTGGATACGCCTCCGGCTGTTACCTGTGCCATATCATATCCTTTATATCCTTTGATCTCAACTTCAAAGTGTTGGATCATATCTAGGATTCTGTTAAGATCTTTCTTTGAAATCTGAGCAACTGGTTTTCTTGGGTCGATCTTTAATCTCTGTAAGATCGCATATACCAGTTTTTTATTTAAAAATCCCTGGAAGAATTCTTCGACTGTCTTATAATTGCAACTCTTTAAGAATACTTCTGTTGTTTCTTCTAAGGTTACCATCTGTGGCATGAGATTTAAATAGATTTTTACTTTTTTCTTTCTTCTTAATGCTTCGATCGCAAAATGACTAATCTGGAAAATCGGGATCCCTGAAATCCCATATTTTGTAAACTGAACTTCTCCATGTTCTTTGGCGATTAATTCATTATTCGCGTAGACGCTGACATTACTGACATTTCGAACTCCCGAGGTGTCTTTTAAATATTTTCCTTCTGCTTCTAATCCTACCAAAGACGGGAATGTATCCGTGATCTTATGATGAAAGTCTTTGGCAAGCTTGTATCCACTTCCGTTGCTTCCTAAGTTTGGCTGTGCACATCCACCAGTTGCAAGGATCAGATTGCTTGACTGAAAACATTTGTCATTTCCATAGACATAAAATGTGGACTTACGTTTCTCTGCTTTCGTGACTTCAAATTCTGTCAGAATATCCACATGCAGATGCTTTAATTTCTGTGTCAATGTATCAACAACAGTTGTTGCCTGCAAAGATGCAGGATAATAATATCCATTTTGCTCTGTCACAAGCATTCCGAGAGATTCAAAGAACTGAATGAGATCTTCTAATCCAAATTCCTCGATCATCGGATAGGCAAAGGAAGGTCTCTGCCCTCTGTAGCAATTCTCGTCCATGTAAGCATTTGACAGGTTGCATCTTCCATTTCCCGTTGCTAATATTTTCTTTCCTAATTTATCCATCCGTTCAAGCAAGAGAGCTTTCTTATAATGACTAGCTGCTGTGATCGCTGCCATCATACCAGAAGCCCCTGCTCCAACGATGATCACATCATATTTCATTCGTTATTTTTCTCCAAATTTTTATTTTAACTACTGTATGATTCCAGAAAATGATATACTTCTTCTCTGTTTTCAAAGACAAAATTCTCTTTCAACATATTTTTGATGTCTGCTGGCAGATTCTCTTTCTTCATATCTGTATATTCAAAAACTTCTTTGGTCTTATTATTGATCACAGCCAGACTTCCATCAAGAATCTTCAAACTGTACGTTGCCTTAACCTTCTTGACTGCTTTGGTCTGTTTTTTTTCAGCTGTTGTTGTTATCTGAGAACGAACTTCCTTGAGGTTGTCCTTCTTTTCATTTGCTGAGAATGCAAGATAACACATACAGATGCACAAAACTGTGATCACAACCATATATATCATCAAAAATCGATTGATCTTCTTCATAATGCAACCCTCCTTTGGCTATATTGTTACCAAAGATAAGGGAATTTATACAAAAAGCCCAAATCATAGCAGATCTGGACTTTTTCTTCCTTTTATAAATGGAAGCCCTTACGATCCTTACAGCAAATGTAATTTCTTTGCTAATCTGACGATCAGATTTCCTTTTGGAATCTTAGTAAGTTCTTCTTCTGTAAATACTCTTAACTTAATGATCGCTGCAAAATAGATCAGTGCTCCAACTGGCACTGCAATGATCACGCAGACCGCAAAGCATACTCGCCCGAATGGAAGAACGCTTTGAACCGCATACTGAATCAGAAAACAGACAACACCCATCACTGCTGCACTTAATGCAGGCTTGATAAATGTCTTTGTGATCTCCTGATGAAAACCTGTGTATTTCTTGATGGAGTGTGCATTTAATAGACACATCACAAGGGAAAATGCCATAGTCGCAAATACCAATCCATATGTTTTACAATCTGTGTATGTTAATAAAAGCCATAATACAACGATATTGACCACAACGGAAATCGCAGAATGTCTGACTGGCACTCTCATCTTTCCCATTCCCTGTAAGATACCATTTGTCAACGTTGACAGACAGTAGAAAATAACGGAAACTGCACCGACCCGAAGCATGGCAGCTCCTAATCCCTTGGCATATGTTGCACCGAAAATCAATCCATTGATCGAACTATTCAACACACCTAGTCCAACCGCACATGGGATCGCGATCATCATCGTAAAACGTATCGCCATCTGGATACTGTCGTTCATATCGTCCTTCTTGCCTAACGCATAAGCTGCAGAAACATTTGGCACGATCGCATTGGAAAGTGCAGATGCCATCGCAACTGGAACATTGATCAACACATTATACTGACTGCTGAACAAACCATAAAATCCTGAAACTACTTTCGCCGTAATTCCTTTTCCTACTAAGATATTACTAAAGATCGTCTGGTCGATCGTTGCACTACAGTTATAGATCGCTGTACTAAAGATAACCGGTGTGATCGTTAATAATAAGATCTTTAAGATATTCCCATAAGATTCAATATATTTTGTACGGTCATGTTTCATCTGAATCTTGACCTTTGGCTGGTATGCACGATAAATGATAAAGCAGAAGATCAAGCCTGTTAAAACACCGACTCCTGTACCGATTGCACTACCTGCTGCCCCATGTCTTGCGATCTCATATGTGATCTTATTTGATGGCAGATATGGTAAGATCAGTACATATGCCATCAAAATACTAAAGATTGCATTCAAGATCTGCTCAATGATCTGGGAAATGGATGTTGGCACCATGGTATTATGTCCTTGAAAATATCCTCTAAGTACTCCAAGAATTCCAGAGAAAAAGATCGTTGGGGAAATGACCTGAAGGGCAAGTGTTGCACCTTTCTGATGTCCGACAAAGGTTGGTGCTCCAAAATATGCGATCATGGACGCGATACCACCAACGACAACTGCATAAACTAATGCTCCATAGAAGATTCTCTGAGCATTGATGTATTCTTTCTTCGCAAGTCTTGCAGAAATTGATTTGGACACCGCAAGTGGAATACTAAAGGATGCGATCAGCAGAATGATATTGTAGATATTATACGCATAAGAATAGTATCCCATACCTTCTTCGCCGATGATCCCAAACAGTGGACTACGATATAATAATCCGATCACACGGCAGACAATGGATGCTGCGGCTAAGATCATTCCTTGCATTAAAAATGAGTTTTTGCTGCTTTTACTCATACTAAACCTCTTTCATCTCTTGTATATTTCGTCTTTGTCAAAATCTCTTCCTGACGTTTTTCCATATCTTTTCGTTCTTCCTCTTCCATATGGTCATATCCAAACAGATGTAACATACTGTGAGCGATCAAAAAGGCATATTCTCTCTCCCTGCTGTGTCCATAATTCTCGGCCTGTTCCCATACCTTGTCCATGGAGATCACGATATCTCCAAGCAGAAATTCACCACTCTCCGGATCAAATGCCATCGGATCTTCTTCAATCTTTGAGAAATCCGCTGGTTCTTCGTATTCTGCCATTGGAAAAGACAGTACGTCTGTTGGCCGGTCGATCTCTCTTTGTTCTTTGTTGATCGCATGAATCGTTTCATTATCGGTTAGCATTAAATTCACTTCGCACTCATAAGGGCAGTCCACATAATCAATTGCTGCCTCGATCACTTCATGTGCGATCTTTTCATAAGGGATATTGATCTCCCCTTCGTATTCATTCTCGATTATAATACTCATAACATTCCTATCTTCTGTTCTTTTTGTTATTGTTATTCTTATTCTTTTTCGCAGATCTGGCTGCTTCATATTGATCATATGCTGCAACGATCTTCTGTACTAATGGATGTCTGACAACGTCCTTATTGGTAAGCTCACAGACCCCGATCTCCTTAACTTTTCTTAACACTCTTAGAGATTCTTCTAATCCTGAAATACTGTCAAATGGCAAGTCTTTCTGTGTTAAGTCACCCGTGATGATCGCTTTGGACCCAAATCCAATACGTGTTAAGAACATCTTCATCTGAGCAGGTGTCGTATTCTGTGCCTCATCTAAGATAATGTATGCATTATCCAGTGTACGTCCTCTCATGTAAGCCAATGGAGCGACTTCGATCAAGCCTTTCTCCATATTCTTCATAAATGCGTCAGCCCCAAGGATCTCATATAATGCATCATATAATGGTCTTAAATATGGATCAACTTTACTCTGTAGATCTCCAGGCAAGAAGCCTAGCTTCTCTCCTGCCTCAATTGCTGGTCTTGTTAAAATGATACGGCTGACTTCATCATTCTTAAATGCTGTGATCGCCATTGCCATTGCAAGATATGTCTTACCAGTTCCTGCAGGACCGACTCCAAATGTGATCATCTTATTCTTGATCGCATCGACGTATTTTTGCTGTCCTAAAGTCTTTGGTTTGACTGCTTTACCCTGGATCGTATGACAGATGACATCTTTATCAAGCTCCAAAAGACTGGGAGATTTCTCTTCCATTGATAACGATAACGCATAGTTTACATTCTGCTCTGTGATCACATTTCCTCGTTTGGATAATTCGAGTAATTCATCGATCACGGAGATTGCATGATTAACTGCCTGCTGTGTTCCAATACATTTTAAATGGTCACCTCTCAGGATCAGACTCACATGCAGTGTTTTTTCGATTTTCTTCATATAGGCATCAAACTGCCCGAATACATTCCCGCCATGTTCTGCCGGAAAATTCATTTCTATTTCAACTGGATTCATCTAATTCTCAGTCTCCTTCTTTGTGTATATTCCTTATGTATTCTACCATCTGTTACAAAGTTTTTCAACCTAAGTGGCAAAATCCATATGGCCTGATTCATAACTTTTATTTATTGCTGCGCTGTTGTTGGTGTGATCATTTCTTCTTGTTTCTTTGTTAATTTCTTGATATTTCGGATCTTTCCGACACTTTCTTCTTTGATGATCGATGCATTAACTTCATATCGGTTGTTCTTTTTTTTATAATTTCCTTCACAATGAACGATCTTTGCTCCTGCTTTTGCTTTCTTCATAAGATATCGTTCCAGCTGTTTTTTTAATTTTAACTGTGCTTCTTTTTTTGTCAAGATTTTCTTCTTTGGCCTGTATCTTTCAGTTATCTGCATCGTGATCCCAATGGGCAGATAAAAAGATTTCCCTATCTTTAATGATCTTCTCTTTGTCATAACATTTGTATGATCCTGTCTTTTCTTTTCAGGAAAATCGAATTGATACTGTCCAAAATATAAATTTTTGATGCTCTTTTTCTTGCCTGTGATCAGCTTTTCGTAATATTCCATGGGAATTGAATTGTTGTACACCTCTTTGGTGCGCATCACGATTTCACCATCTGCCTTGATCTTATCCGTCTGTGTCACGGTAAAATCATCACTGTAGTAATAGATCAGTCCAGAAATTAAAGTTGTTCCGCTTTTGACACTGTCCCCAACACTTACAAGCGGTGTTCCACTTTTGACCGCCATTTTTATAATGATCCCTGATTTATTTGCCACGATATCACATGGTTTCTTTGGATTCTGCTTTGTTTTACGATCTAAAGTTTCTTTTATCTCAATATGCAGTCTTGTTCCCTGAATCGAACAGGATGCCCACGCAATCTCAGCATAATCTTCCCTCAGATGGTCTTCCAATGCATCACAGTCAATCTGGTATTTTAATGTTCCAATATGGTAGTAGTTATCTGTAACATACTTTAATATATCACTTTCTGAATATACTTCTCCTCCAGAAACTGTAATCTCCCATAAAAACTGACTCAGCGAAAGGATCATTAAACCGCACAAACACATGGAAAAAAATAATATTTTACGTTTTTTATGTTCTTTTAAGAAATATGGCAGTCCTTTTTGCCCTTGTAACGCAAGATCAACATTTGCTTTCTCTGCTAATGCTTCCAACATTTGATAAGAACTTCGTCTGATAAAAAACACATAGCCGTCTGATACTGGTTTTAATTCCCACAATACAAGATGATTTTTTGCACAGAGATTCAAAAAACGCTCTGTCTGATATCCTTTGACTTGAAAATACAGCCTTCCAAATATAAAGTGCAGAATTTTAAGCATTTCTCATGCTCCTTTCAAAGAATATCATACATATTCCAGCCTTTTGATCTTTCCTTTGATCTTCATTGATTCCTGTGAGTAAAAATCAACCTCCAGATCACATCCACAGATATTTAGTACGACATGATTCCCCTGAATGGAGATCTTATTCTCATCATATGATACGATCCCCCTGTAATTTTCTATGTATGCTTCACAGTTTCCTGTCAAGGTTATAATGAAATCTCCAAACACCACATCTCTTGGAAGAGAAAGTCCTTTAGCAATCACTTCTTTTGGTTTCTTCTTCATGCAAAACTCCTTTTGTGGCATTTGGTTTAATATATGCCGAAAAAAAGCACCATATACCTGTTCCCAGGTAAATGATGCTTATCTTTTCAATCAAGTAAAAATTATTTAGATTTTCTCTTACGAGCCGCTTCAGACTTTTTCTTACGTCTTACGCTTGGCTTTTCGTAATGTTCTCTTTTACGAATCTCCTGCTGAATTCCTGCTTTTGCACAGTTTCTCTTGAATCTGCGAAGAGCGCTATCTAAAGATTCATTTTCTTTAACGATTACGTTTGACATTCTATTCCCGACCTCCCCTCCAGTCTTGTACTTGTGCATAGGACTGTTTGGGTTTTAATTTTTTGCACTAGATTAGTATATCACATTTTAGATTTTTGTCAACTATGAAATTTGACTTTCTAAAATTTCTTTTACTTTTGCTACTGCTTCTGGAATTCCGGCTGGATTCTTTCCTCCGGCCTGAGCCATATTTGGACGTCCTCCACCGCCGCCTCCAACGCATCCGGCGATCGCTTTGATCAGGTTTCCAGCGTGTGCTCCTGCTTTCTGTGCCTCGTCTGTTACCATGGCAACTAAGAATACTTTTCCGTCTTTCTGGGAAGCAAGGACAATGACACCTTCTCCTAATTTCTCTTTTAAGTTATCTCCAAGTTCACGAAGTCCATTCATATCAACGTCTTCTATAGAAGTTGCAAGAAGTTTCACTCCTTTTACTTCTTCTACCTGATCCATAACATCTCCCAGAGCGTCTTTTGCAAGTTTGCTCTTTAAGGATTCGTTTTCGCTCTTTAATTCTTTTACTTCTGCAAGAAGTGATTCAATTCTTGTCAGCAGTGTTGCTGGTGTAGCTTTTAATGCTTTGGCTGCTTCTTTTAATTCTTCTTCCTGCTTATGGTAGTAGTTAAATACTCCCTGATCTGTCACTGCTTCGATTCTTCGAACTCCTGATGCAACACCAGTTTCAGATAAAATCTTGAATGCTGTGATCGCTCCTGTATTCTTCACATGAGTACCACCACATAATTCTACAGAGAAATCTCCCATGGATACAACGCGTACTTCGTCTCCGTATTTCTCTCCAAACAGTGCCATAGCTCCTGTTTTCTTAGCTTCTTCCATAGACATAACTTTTGTCACAACTGGAAGATCCTGAGCGATCTTTTCGTTGACGATCTTCTCAACTCTTGCGATCTCATCATCAGATAATGGTGAGAAATGTGTAAAGTCGAATCTTAAATGTTCCGCATTATTTAAAGATCCTGCCTGCTCTACATGAGTTCCAAGCACTTCTCTTAATGCTTTCTGTAATAAATGAGTTGCACTATGGTTCTTTGCACCTAATGCTCTGTTCTTCTCATTCACTGTAAAGACCGCTTTGTCTCCTACGTTGAATGTTCCTTCGACTACATGTCCAACATGTCCAAACTTACCACCGGATAATTTAATGACATCTTCTACTTCAAAAGATGCATCTCCACTGATGATCACTCCTTTATCCGCTTCCTGACCACCACTTGTAGCATAGAATACTGTCTGGTCAGCGACGATCGTTCCTTTATCTCCTTTGTTCAGAGCTGAAACAACTTCTGTCTCTGTTGTCATAGCTGTGATCTCACCTTCACAAGTAAGTTCATCGTATCCAACGAATTTTGTTGTCATGGCTGGATCTAACTGTCCGTATACAGTTGCATCTGCACCCATGTAGTTTGTTGTCTTTCTTGCAGCTCTGGCAGTCTCTCTCTGAACCTGCATTTCCTTTTCAAAGCCTTCTTTATCTACAGTAAATCCCTTTTCTTCTAAGATCTCGATCGTCAGATCTAATGGGAATCCATATGTGTCATATAATTTGAACGCATCTGCACCAGCAAGTTCTTTGCTGCCTTTCTCGTTCATAGCTTTTTCCATATCTGCTAAGATAGACAGTCCCTGATCGATCGTCTTGTTGAACTGTTTTTCTTCCTGAGATAAATGATTGAAGATAAATTCTGCTTTCTCTTCTAATTCTGGATATCCATCTTTAGATTCACGGATCACGACTTTACTGATATCTGTTAAGAACAGGTGATCGATTCCTAATAATCTTCCATGTCTTGCTGCGCGACGAATCAGACGGCGAAGTACATATCCACGTCCTTCGTTAGATGGTGTGATACCATCAGATAACATAAATGTAGCAGAACGAATATGGTCTGTAATCACACGGATCGATACGTCTGTCTCGTGGTCTGTACCATAAGTAACTCCTGCAACTTTACAGATCTCATCGCGGATCGCTTTGATAGAATCTACGTCGAAGATAGAATCTACTTCCTGTACAACGACTGCAAGACGTTCCAGTCCCATACCTGTATCAATGTTCTTATTCTCTAATTCTGTATAATGGTTGTGTCCATCATTCTCAAACTGTGTAAATACGTTGTTCCATACTTCCATATAACGGTCGCAGTCACATCCTACCGTACAGTCTGGGCTTCCACATCCATATTTCTCTCCACGGTCATAGTAGATCTCTGAACATGGTCCACAAGGTCCTGCCCCATGCTCCCAGAAGTTGTCTTCTTTTCCAAAACGGAAGATTCTCTCTGGTGCGATTCCGATCTCTTTCTCCCAGATCTCGAATGCTTCATCATCATCTTCGTATACAGATGGATATAATCTGTCAGGATCTAATCCGATCACTTCTGTTAAAAATTCCCAAGACCATGCGATCGCTTCATGTTTGAAGTAATCTCCAAAAGAGAAGTTTCCTAACATCTCAAAGAATGTACCATGTCTTGCTGTCTTACCAACATTCTCAATATCTCCTGTACGGATACACTTCTGACATGTTGTCACTCTTGTTCTTGGTGGTACTTCCTGTCCTGTGAAATAAGGTTTCAGTGGTGCCATACCAGCGTTGATCAGTAATAAACTGTTATCGTTCTTTGGCACGAGTGAAAAACTCTTTAATGCTAAATGTCCTTTACTTTCGAAAAACTCAAGATACATCTTCCTGAGTTCGTTGACTCCATATGCTCTCAACGTTTCATCCTCCTAGTGTCGTTTCATTATATTTAAGAAGACCTTGCCTTTACGGCTTTTTAGCTGCATGAGCCTGTATTCTCATGCAGCTAAATGATCTTCTCTTAATCATGTATGATCTTATGATTCTTTCTTCTTTGCCTTCGCACGACCGACTCCGAAATAAATTCCTGCCGCAGAGCATGCAAAAAGAATCGCAAACTTCAATACATAAGAGACTAATTCTGATAAAAATGCTGTCATAATCTTGCCTCCTTATCTTATAAAGTCGATTATACCAAATCGAACTTAGAAACACAAATATTTTCTCACAAAGATTACGTTCTTAATCTTCTTTTTCTAATAAATCTGTGTAGAAGCAAGAATAATTTCCTGTATGGCAGGCAGCCCCGATCTGTTTTACCTTAGCAAGTAAGGTATCTCTGTCGCAGTCAATATATAAATCTTTGACATACTGATAATGTCCGGATGTCTCCCCTTTGATCCATAATTCATCACGGCTTCGGCTGTAATAAGTCATAATCCCTGTCTCGATCGTCTTATCATATGCTTCTTTTGTCATATATGCGACCATCAAAACTTCATTTGTCTTATGATCCTGTACAACAACGGTTAACATTCCGTCGCTGTTTAATTTGAATTCATCAAAACTCATCTTGCTATTTAATGGTTTTGCCTCATTACTCATCTTATAAGGCTCCTTTCGTGGAAAGTACATCTGTGATCCTTGGATCCATGCTGGTTGCTTCATCCAAAGCTTTTGCAAATGCTTTAAATGCTGCTTCGATCATATGATGATTATTCTCTCCATGTAATTTCTTCAAATGAAGATTCATCATGCTGCCGTAAGATACTGCATAAAAGAATTCTCTTACCATCTCTGTGTCAAATTCTCCAACGCGATCAACCGTAAAATCACAATCCATCACAAAATATGGTCTTCCAGACAGATCGATCGCACATAACATTAATGTCTCATCCATTGGAAGCATGAAAGATCCATAACGTTTGATCCCTTTCTTATCTCCAACGGCCTGTCTGATTGCTTCTCCAAGTACGATTCCGACATCTTCGATCGTATGATGGCAGTCTACATAGAGATCTCCCTCAACTTCCACATCAAGATCAAAAAATCCGTGACGTGCAAATGCATTTAACATATGGTCAAAAAAACCGATCCCTGTATGGATATTTTCATTTCCGTTTCCATCAAGATCAATGGAAAGTTTGATCTTTGTCTCACTTGTATTTCTCTCAATTGATGCACTTCTACTCATATTTTTATCCTTCCTGGTTATCTTCAAATCTTACTTTCATGGAATTCGCATGTGCTGTCAGCTGTTCCTGATTTGCAAAGAATTCGATGTCTTTGTGTACTGGCTCTAAGGCTTCTCTTGAATAGTAGATGACACTTGATTTCTTGATGAAATCATCAACACTTAATGGAGAGAAGAATTTTGCTGTTCCATTTGTTGGAAGTACGTGGTTTGGTCCTGCAAAATAATCTCCTAAAGGCTCACAGCTGTATGCTCCGATAAAGATTGCTCCTGCATTCTTGATCCTTGTCATAACATCAAATGGATTTGCTGTCATGATCTCCATATGTTCAGACGCAATAGCGTTTGCCGTATCAATTGCTTCTTTCATATCGCTTGCAACAAGAATATATCCGAAGGAATCTAAAGATTTCTCCATGATCTCTTTTCTTGATAACTGATTTAAGAATCCGTCAATCTCATCAGATACTTTATGTGCTAATTCTTCGCTTGTTGTAACAAGGATTGCACTTGCCATCTCATCATGTTCTGCCTGGGAAAGTAAGTCTGCTGCCACATATCTTGGATTCGCTGTCTCATCAGCTAACACTAAGATCTCACTTGGTCCTGCAATGGAATCGATACTTACGTTTCCATAAACTGCTTTCTTGGCAAGAGCCACAAAAATGTTACCAGGTCCTACGATCTTGTCTACTTTTGGAATAGACTCTGTTCCAAATGCCATCGCTGCAATTGCCTGTGCTCCACCGACTTTATATACTTTTGTTGCTCCAGCTTCTTTCGCTGCAACTAATGTATTTGCTGTAACTTTTCCGTCTTTTCCAGGAGGTGTTGTCATGATGATATTTTTCACTCCTGCAACGTGTGCTGGAACAATGTTCATTAAAACAGAAGATGGATAAACTGCTTTTCCACCTGGTACATAGACACCACAAGTTTCCATTGGTGTTACTTTCTGTCCAAGCATTACTCCGTCTTCTCTTGTCTCAAACCAGCTCTTCTGAATCTGTTTTTCATGAAAATCACGAATATTCTTGATCGCTTTGCGGATAACTTTGATCAATTCATCGTCCACTTCTTCGTAAGCTTCCTTAATTTCTTCTTCTGTAACTAAAATATTGTCTGCGTTGATCTCCGCTTTATCAAACTGTGCTGTATAATCAAAGACAGCTTTATCTCCATTATCTCTGACATTTTTGATGATCGCATCGACTTTATCCTGAAAATCCCCATAGTTTGTAGGACTTCTCTTTAATAAATCTGATAAAATATTTGCAATGGAATCTTTGTTAACTTTTACTATTCTCATATTTCTCTCCTCCGGACTATTCTTTTTCATCCAAGATCTTCTTTAGTGCAACGATGATCTTGCTGATTCGTTCTTGTTCCATCTTCTGGCTTACCTGATTCACTACCATTCTTGCTGATAATGGGCAAACTTCTTCTAAGACTTCCAATCCATTTTCTTTTAAGGTTGTTCCTGTCTCAACGATATCGACGATCACCTCTGATAATCCAACGATCGGTGCAAGTTCAACAGATCCGTTTAACTTAACGATCTCTACTGTCTGTAATTTCTGATTATTGAAATATTCTTTGGCGATATGTGGGTATTTGGATGCCACACGGATGATCTCATTACTGTTTAAATATTTCTTCGCTTCTTTGGGTCCGCACACACACATCTTGCAAGCTCCAAATTTCAAGTCTAATACTTCGTATAGATTTCTTCCTTCTTCAAGGATCGTATCTTTTCCAACAACACCGATATCAGCTGCTCCATATTCCACGTAAGTTGGCACGTCACTTGCTTTGGATAAGAAAAATTTTAATTTTAATTCTTCGTTTACGAAGATTAATTTTCTTGTTTTCTCGTCTTTCATTTCCTCGCATGTAATTCCGATCTCTTCTAATAAAGCCATCGCTTTCTTTGCAAGGCGCCCTTTCGCCAGGGCAAATGTAATATATCTCATGGTCTTTTGTTTCCCTTCTTTTGCTCGATTTGTTGATTAGATGAAATAAAGAATTCCACCGAGGCGATGCTCTTTAGCAAATCTTTCATAGTCTGCTTTGCTGCACAGATCATTCTTTCTCTCTAAGATGACTTTCTTTCCTTCTTTTCTTAATTCTTCTGCTCGAAGGATCGCATCTTTCATTGTTGCTTCTTTATAAATGATCATTGTATCCATATGATCTGCTTCCATATGAATTCCCTGACGGCTTAATGCCATCATCAGCTCATCTAATACGATCGCAAATCCAACTGATGGGGCTTTCTTTCCGAACTGTTCGATCAGATTATCATATCGTCCACCTTTTAGAACTGCATCTCCTGTTCCATAAGTATAACCTTTGAAAATGATTCCTGTATAATAATTATGCTTATTTAACATTCCAAGATCAAAACTTACATACTGCTCTTTGCCGTATAATTTTAAGATATCATATACATCGCGAAGTCTTTTGATCGCTTTCTTAGACTGTTCATTCTCAACCATTGCTTCTGCCTGATCTAAGATCGCTACATCTCCATTCAGTTCGTTAAAATGTAAAAATACATCTTTAATCTTATCAGACAGATCTAATGTCTCTACATATTCCATTAATCCAAAATAATTCTTATTTAAGATCAGCTCTCGAAGCTGTGTTTTGACTTCTTCATCTTTGATCGTCTGTGTCAATCCGTTAAAAAATTCAACTTCTCCGATAGAAAGTCTGAAATCAGTCAATCCAGCTGCCAGAAAACAATCAATTGCCATTGCAATAGATTCTGTATCTGCCTGTACAGACGCATCATTGACTAATTCTGCACCTAACTGGCATGTTTCTTTTAACTTCAACTGATAACTTGAATTATTTAAAAATACATTTCCTGCATAAGATAAACGGATTCCCATATTCTCTTCATTAAAATACTTTGCGATACAGCGTGCAATGGATGGTGTGACATCCGGACGAAGAACTAAGGTATTTCCTTCTCTATCGAAGAATTTAAACATCTCCCTTGCGGATACGGTTCCTTTTTCACTGTTAAATACATCAAAGAATTCAAATCCTGGAGTTCTGATCCCTTCATATCCGTAAGATGCAAAAACTTTGTTTAATTTTGCCTTCAGCTTACTTCGCTGTCCATATTCTGTTCCATATACATCTCTGACACCTTCTGGTGTGTGGACTCTCTTTTTATTCATATTTTTGCCGCTCCTTGATACTTTATCGAATTAAAGTGCTACTTAGGTAGCACATCAAATTATCTGTATTTTACCAATCCTTAACTTATTTGTCAACCTCGTTCACTCTAATTCATCTTTTGATATGTTACATGAAATTCCTACAACTGAGAAACAACTTCTTCGATCACCTGATCCATGATCTCTACCGGATCATATACAAGGTCCACGCTGCAATATTCACAAATATCCTCTAATGCTCCAAAAATCCATGGATTTCTTGCTTTGATCGTCTTCATTCTTCCATTCTGCTGCACAAAACTGATAAAGAATCCTAATGTTCTGCTGATCTCATCATCACCCTCTTCTAAAATATCCATTGTGATCACACCTCCATCGGTATTATCATATGCCATAAATAAAAGTGGATTCTTTGGACGCTCCCCTTCTTCTTCCCCTTCTACCATAACTGGAAGATAAGTAAAATCTAAAATCACTTCAAGATCGATCTGTTTTTGATCCTTTAATTCATCTTTTAATTCCTGATCTTCTAACATCACTGACGGAAATTCTTTTTCAGCTTCTGGTATCTCTTTTACAAACATTTCCCAAGTATCATTTTCAGTATTATAACGGCGAACGATTCCTTCTGCCTGTTCGATCTCTGGGTTTAATTCTCCCTGTCTGACTGCTTCCACTGCCATATACAGGTTCTCATAAGTTTCTATAAGAAGTGCAACTTCATCTTCATCTAACTGATATGGTTTGTAACCTTTCTTATAAGAAACAAAGTAAATCCAGTCACTGATCGTCTTAAAACGAATATCTAATTCATCGATAACTTTTCTTTGTTCATCTGGCACATTCATCATGCTTCCCCAGAAGCATGTAAGACTTGTATGTTCATCCATCAGATACTGTGCTGGAAGATCCCCTTCTTCACTTCCAAGGATCATATAGAAATCTCCTAAGCCTTCAACTCCATCAAAGACTGCAATTCCTCTTTCTCCGCTGAATTTTCCCATCACACTGCAAAATACAGGTTCTTCTCTGTCTTTTAGCTGAATGGTTACAAGTTGTGTGTCACCAAGGTAATTCCAAGGCTCTAATTTGTCTAGTTTTAATGTGATATCATATAATTGCTTCCATGCATTCTTTGACGCTTCTTTTCTCAATGACTTGTCCTCCATAGATTATTTTATTGTATACTTAATATTCATTATAATAAGAAATGATTTTAATTACAACAAAATCCCAACTATCTTTCTATGATTTGTGAATTTGATCGTTTTTTCTTTATACTTTTTCGAATTTCTGATATAATTGTTTGACGGATTTATCTTATTATTTTAAATTAGATAACTGATTTTATTACCAGGAGGTATTTATCATGGCATTCGACGGATTTGTCATTTCAAATATTATATCAGAACTTAATAAACAGATCATCGGTGGCAGAATCTATAAGATTTATCAGCCAGAGGCCGACGAGATCACGCTTGTGATCAAAAAAGAGAGATTGACAACAAGACTTCATCTCTCAGCCAGTGCTTCTCTTCCTCTTGTCTATTTATCGAAAGAAGGAAAAGCAAACCCTATGCAGGCTCCAAATTTCTGCATGCTGCTTCGTAAACATATCAGCAGTGGAAGGATCATTTCGATCACACAGCCTGACTTTGAGCGTATTATTGAAATTAAGATTGAGCATCTGGATGAGCTTGGAGATGTCTGTCAGAAACGTCTGATCGTTGAAATCATGGGAAAACACAGTAATATCATTTTTGTAAACAGTGATGATGTGATCTTAGATAGTATCAAGCATATCTCTGCAAATATCAGTTCTGTCAGAGAGGTTTTACCTGGACGTACTTACACATTTCCACCGTCTAAAGGGAAACATCCTTTAGCAAGTCTGACTACAGAGGATTTTTATCAGCATATCATCACAAAACCACTGAATCTTTGTAAAGCACTTTATACTTCCATCACAGGTATGAGTCCTTTAATCGCAAATGAACTTTGTTATCGTGCAGGGCTCGATGGGAATGCATCTACTGATTCTTTGACCGATGATAGTGCTGCTGGATTATATGGCCAGCTTGTAAAATTAAATGCTCTTGTAGAAGATGAGGCATATCAGCCAAATATCATTTATTCTGGGGAGGAACCCAAGGAATTTTCTTGTATTCCTTTAACTTCTTATCCTGACTGTACAGAGAAAACATATGATTCTATTTTTGACGTGCTGATCGGGTATTATTCTGAGAAGGAAAAATATACGAGAATGAAACAGAAATCTTCTGATCTTCGCAAGATCGTGCAGACTGCTCTTGAGAGGACAAGCAAGAAATATGATCTGCAGCTTCGTCAGTTAAAGGATACCGAGAAGCGTGAGAAATTCAAAGTTTATGGAGAACTTACACAGACATATGGATATGGGCTAGAGGCAAATGCAAAATCTTTAACTTGCATGAATTATTACACAAACGAAGAGATTACGATCCCTCTTGATCCAACAAAGACTCCTTTGGAGAATTCCAAAAAGTTTTTTGCAAAATATAATAAGCTAAAACGTACTTATGAAGCTCTTTCTGAGCTTGTCGTGGAAACAAAAGCTGATCTTGATCATCTCGATTCAATCTCTACTGCTCTTTCTTTATCCGAAGATGAGAAAGACCTGCAGCTGATCAAAGATGAACTTTCTGATTATGGTTATATTAAAAGCCACGGAAAGAAAAAAGGAAAGAAACAGGCAAAATCCAAACCATTACATTTTGTCTCTTCTGATGGTTTCCATATGTATGTTGGAAAAAATAACTATCAGAATGATGAATTAAGTTTTAAGTTTGCAAATGGCGGGGATTGGTGGTTCCATGCAAAGAATATGGCTGGGTCCCATGTTATTGTACGAAAGGAACAAGCAGAGACTCTTCCAGATGCTACCTTTGAAGAAGCTGGCCGCCTTGCAGCTTATTATTCCAAGGGGCGTCAGGCACCGAAGGTTGAGATTGATTATGTTCAGAGAAAAGAACTAAGAAAGCCGCCAAAGGCAAAACCTGGATTTGTCATTTATCATACGAACTATTCTATGATGTGTGTTCCGAATATTGATGGAATTGAAATTGTTGAATAGACAGTTGTATTTATAATGCAAGAAAAAAGTGTCAAGAAATTGTTTCTTGACACTTTGTATTATGATTATATGAGTTAAGAAAAAAGGTTGTTAATTTGATTTTTGGTTGATTTTTATTGATATTATTTCGACTACATTGCTTCGTAGATTGCTACGACATCATCTAAAATCTTTTCATCTGTGATTCCAGATACTTCTTTTAATGCTGCTTTTACTCCGTTTGCTTTGATCTTATCCTGTAATTCTACGCTCTGTGGATCTTCAGCATTATCATATTTTAATGCTGCTGCCATTCCTGCTAATAATGCATCCACTGGAAGACCATATTCTAATGCTGTCATTGTTGGTTTTGTTAAACGATCTGTTGCACTTAATTTTCTTAATGGTTCTCTTCCTACACGAGCTGTATCATCTACAAGGTATGGGTTTTTGAAACGATTTAAGATCTTGTCGATATATTTAAAGTGAGCATCTTTGTCAAATCCATATTTGTTGACTAATGCCATACCACTCTGCTGCATTGCTTTTTTCACTGTCTTAAAGATTTCATCGTCTGCGATACTTTCATCGATCGTCTTGTATCCTTTGTAGTTTCCAAGATATGCTGTGATGCAGTGTCCTGTATTTAATGTAAATAATTTTCTTTCAATATATGCCATTAAGTTATCTGCAAGATTCATTCCTTCGATCTGTGGAACAGCTCCCTTAAAGGATGCTTCTTCGACATTCCATTCATAATAGTTTTCTACAACGACGTCGATTGGATTATCTAAACGTACTGGAGGCACGATTCTGTCTACAGAGCAGTCTGGGAATCCTACATATTTGTCTGCATATGCTTTTTCTTCGTCATTTAAGTTTCCATAAACAGCTTCTTTTAACTGAGAACTTGCTTTGACTGCATTTTCGCAAGCAATGATGTTTAAGTATTCTTCAGAACCATTTTCTTTTCTTGATTTGATTCCTTCTGCGATAGATGGAGCGATGATCGGAAGAATTCTTACTCCAACGGCTGTTGTGATGATCTCAGCCTCTTTTACTTCATCGATCAGTTCAGGTTTTGTTGAATTTACTCCGCTGATATCTGTGATCACGATCTCGCTGCTTTCTACGTCTTTTACAAAAATTGTATATTTCTTATCTTCGTTGATCTTATCAATGATTTTCTGATTTACGTCTGCGAATACTACATGATATCCTGCTTTGCTTAACAGTCCACCGATAAATCCACGTCCAATATTTCCTGCTCCAAACTGAATTGCTTTCTTCATTTTTCTCACTCCTAAAATTAAAATATAAATTTATAAGTATATATCTTAGGTATTCAATAAGCGAGAAGAATTTCCCGCTTATTAAATTGACCTTTTTTGTTTAAATCTTATTTAAACATTTCCATGATTTCGTCAACGTTTTTTGTTGTTTTTAACTGTTCTAATCTTTCAGGATCTTCGATGATTTCAGAGATCTTAGCTAATAATCCAAGATGTTCATCACCGATTCCAGCAATACCAAAGACTAACTGAGCTTTTTCTCCATCAAAGTCTACACCTTCTGGATACTGAAGCATTACGATACCAGTTTTCTGTACTTTCTTCTTGGCATCTCCTGTTCCGTGAGGAATTGCTACACCTAATCCCATGTATGTTGTAACTGTTTCTTCACGTTTTACCATAGCGTCAATATAACCTTCTTCAACATATCCAAGTTCATTTAACAGTTTTCCTGCTGCTTTGATCGCTTCGAATTTGTCGACTGGTTTTAATCCTGTTTTGATTCCTTCTTCTACAAGGATCTTTGCATTTCCAGTAGCTACTGGTGTTTCAACTTCTTCAACAGCTGCAGCTGTCTGTGCTGATGCATCAACTTTTGCTGTCATCTGTTCATATAATCCATCTAAGTTTGGATCCTGTAAGAAGTTATTGATGATAACTAACTGTGCCTGTGGTGCAGATTTTCTAGCTCTGTCTGCTAAAACTGCCTGAACAACTGCGATATCACAATCTGCTGGAATATTATCTACTGATGTATTGATCACTGTAAGATCTGGGCGCTGTGCTTTCACACGGTTTCTGAATTTTGTAGCTCCCATTGCAGATGATCCCATTCCTGCGTCACATGCAAATACGATCTTCTTAACTTTATCTGCGTCTTTCTTCTCTCCTGGGTCAACTGTGATTCCTTTAGATTCTGCTTTCTTTGCTGCCATATCGTCCTGTGCATCTTCAAGACTCTTACCATCTGACATACGAATGATAGGTGATGCGATCAAGAATGATACTACAGTTGCAATCAGCACACCTAAGATCGTTAATGGAATCTGGCTCTTTGGTGACATTGATAAATAAGCGATGATTGATCCTGGTGAAGATGGTCCAATAAGTCCGCATTTTGTAAATGTGAAGAATGTGATCGCACAAATGTTACCAACGATCGGAGCGATGATCACGATTGGGTTCATCAGGATATATGGGAAGTAAATCTCATGAATACCACCGAAGAAATGAATGATGATCGCACCTGGTGCAGATGATTTTGTTACTTTGTCTTTAGAGAATACTGCATATGCTAATAATACTCCAAGTCCTGGTCCTGGGTTTGCCTCTAACATATACATGATAGATTTACCAGCTTCTTTTGCCTGTTCAATACCAATTGGTGTAAAGATACCATGGTTGATCGCGTTATTTAAGAATAATACTTTGGCAGGTTCGATAAAGATTGCTGCTAAAGGTATTAATTTTGCTTTTACAAGTACGTTAACTCCTGCTGTTAACACTGCTAATACGGTTGACATAAATGGTCCGATGATAAAGTATCCAATGATCGCTACGATCATTCCTAAAATACCAACAGAGAAGTTATTGATCAACATCTCAAATCCGGCTGGCATATGTCCGTCCATTGCTTTATCAAATTTCTTGATGACCCATCCTGCAAATGGTCCCATTACCATGGCTCCCATTAACATTGGCTGTCCATCAAATCCACCAACTCCGGCGATACAACCCATGACTGCGATCGCACCCATGACTCCTCCACGATCTCCACCAACTTGTTTACCACCTGTGTAGGCGATCAGCATTGGTAATAAGAATGTTAACATGTATGGCTGAATTGATGCTAACTTCGCATTTGGAATCCATCCATCTGCGATAAATAATGCTGTAATGAATCCCCATGCAATGAATGCTCCGATATTTGGCATTACCATTGCACTTAAAAATTTACCAAATCTTTGTAATCCATTTTTCATTTACAATATCCTCCTTTTGCTTTCTATCTTCTCTTCATTTTGTTTTCGTAATAGTTGCCAAGGCTTGTTTCAAGTTCTGCCTCGACTGCATTTCTGTTTTTCTCGAATAAATAGGTGATGATCTGGTCTTTCTCGGCTAATGCCCCGCTTATTTCACTCATAACTTCACGGTAGGCCTTACTTCCATCTCCCTGTGGAACAAGCATCAAGATCGCACCCTTGATTGGCTGCCCATCTTCAATGATCTCATCATTTAAATAGACAAAACCAAATCTGCAATGTCTGATGGCTTTTGTTTCACAATGTAAAAATAATGCATTCATACTCGGAATAAATGTGCTTGCGATATTCTCGCGTTTGTTTAATGCAAAAGTAATCTCTGTTGCTGTCGTTTCATTTCTTGCAAATAATTCTCCTGCATATTCGATCAATTGTTTCTTATTCTTAATGTTTTCACCTGTTGATATTTTAATGTTATCTAATACCTGTAAGATCTCTTCTCCAAGAAGTGTCATATACTCGATGTCTTCTCTTCCAATCCTTTTGACTGGTTTTACAGTCTTTATGGGATTTTTTCTTTTCTTCTTGTCGATATTTTTGATCATGGCATTGATCATTTTCTTATCTGTCTCTGTTAAAATAGAGTTCACATAGACATTTGGAAATGTCAGATTTAATTTTGCTGTGGAAACGATAAAATCAATTCCTTCTTCGATCAGCTCCTCTTCTTTGATCTCTGCTGTAGAGATGATCTTTTGTACCATCAGCTGCGGAAATTCTTTCTTCAGATGAACGGCTAGCATATGGGATGTCCCAACTCCATGTGGGCAGGCAACATAAACAGATAACTTTTCTTCTTTATCTTTTTGCTGTTCAACCGCTACACAGAAGTATAATGCGATAAACCCCATCTCCCCTTCCGGGAGTTTTTTTATATGTAATTCTTCTTTTAAGAACTCACACGCTTTGATCGTTGCCACATAAACTTTGGAATATTTTTCTTCTAAAAAATCAATGTATTGATTTTCCGTAAATACACCTTGTTTCATTCGATTGATCGCTGGTTTCATATGATTACATAATCCATCGATCAACACTGCATTCTCAAAAAATTCCATTTCTAAAAGTATTTCCATCTCAGCAATGATCCGCATGACCAACTGCCTGACTTTAAAACTTTCTTCATCGATCTTATTCTCACTTTTGTTTTTCCAGATCTTCGCTGCCAAAAGCTGCATTGCTATGTTATATACTTCTCCTTGTGAGAGCTGATGTCCTTCAAAGTTGCTTAACTTGCCTCCCAGCCATTTTGCAATCTGATATTCTGGTAAATGAGTGATCGATTTGACGTCTTTCTCTTCTTTGATCTCATGTCCCATTCTTACCCTGTTTTGTGTGATCAATAAATACAAGCTTAAATGCCTAATGGAATGGTCAGTATATTCTATATCTAACACTCCCTGCATATTTTTAATGATATCTCTTGTATCATCTAACACTTCTTGCGTAAGATTCGGAAACATTCGTTCTTTGAGTTTTTTTTCTTCATCAAACAATACTTTTAAGGAATGTCCTCTTAACTTTTGTCTCAATACCATTGTCACTGCCTGACGGTAATCTTCCTCTTTTCCTTCCCAGTAAATTCCCATTCCCGGTCTTCGGTAAAGAGTCAGATTATAGTGATCAAGCCATATTTCAACCTCTTCCAGGTCGTTGCTTAATGTTGCATCCGAAATATGAAAAAGGGATGTAAAGTAAAAATATTTGAGTGGTTCGTTGATCGTTAACAGTTCAAGTAATATGATCATCTGGCGATCTGCTTTACTGTATACTGGCTTGTTCTCATCCATATCTACGAGTTCTTTAATATAGTTTCTTGTTTCTGTATCTTCATCCACATACATCCCGATTCTTGGTTTCTTGACTAGTTTAAAGTCATTCTCCTCAAACCATTCGTTGATGCGAGGCATTTCTCTTAATACGGTTCTTGAACTTAATTTCAGTTTTTCTGATATTGCCTGTATTGTAATTGGATCGTCAGCATTAAAAGCTGCTAACATCTCAATGATAAGTTTCTGTCTTTTTGTTAATCCGGATTTCTTAGACACTCTGTATCATCCCCTTTCACGTATTATTATATATACAATGGGTGGTTTGGACAAGCAATTGATATGATGGTTTTGACGACATTCAATAGTGACATTTTGTTGTCAGTATTTATAGTTTGTCAGTATTATTTCATGACAAGTTTTGATTGTAATAGTGTTGCATGTATGAGTCAGAAAGAAGATAAGAAGAACTATTTATAAGAAAAAAGGATGACACTCCGCATTTTTGAAAGCGTTTTTTACAAATCGCTGATCCGCGCCTGTTC